>ERZ778503.2603-NODE-2603-length-9598-cov-5.716861_pt1 | contig 9598 bp, 10 predicted proteins | sample MGYA00510047_ERZ778503 | MGnify/ENA primary metagenome ERZ778503 (study PRJEB29527, sample SAMN07138965) | mouse gut metagenome | material: feces | host: mouse | place: China:Nanjing | collected 2016-01-25 ... | reverse complement strand
CTGAGCGTGAAATGGGAAGAGCTCACGGACAAGGAAGTGTCTGTCAGTATTCTGGACTTTCCGGAACTGAAGACAGGAGACCGGCATTTTTCCCGGCTCATGGATTACCTGCTGGATACAGACCGCCAGATGCGCCGGAAGAAACAGGTGAACGGCATGCAGCGGGCCAGGGATGGCGGAAAACGCCTTGGCCGGAAGCCAAAGGCAATCCCCGACCGCTTTGGGGAGGTCTACGGGGAGTATGAAGCGGGCAATCTGTCAGCCCGGGATGCCGCGGGTCTGCTGGATGTCTCGCACACCACATTTCTGCGCTGGTGCCGCCGGGAGGAAACCCGGAAAGCGGAGCTGCACGCCTGAAACGGTGCACCCAGGCCAGGACAGAATCTGACAGAATGACAGCCGGTTTCCGACAGGGGCCGGTTCTTTTTTGCTTTCCGGCAGAAAAGGGGCAGGGATGCCATTTATTCGAACGAAAAAGGGCAAAGGGAAAGTGAAATATAAAAAGCCGCTGCTCTCTGTTGAAAATTTTTCAGAAAATTTGTGTAAACCTGTTGCAATCTCCTGCATCCTGTGCAAAACTTTGGCCATTGAAACCGATGAAGCGGAGATAACGGCAGCCAGGGCTGTACAGAGAGCCTGCGATGATGAGAGTCAGGTCAGGACCCAGCTGTCAAATGGACCGCGGAGGGCGCAGTGAAACGGGTGGCCGGAGTATTCTGCGACGGGAGGACACCGTAAAGGTCCGGGGATATGTCAGTATCCCGCAAGCGCATGGCCTGCCATGAACCAGGGTGGCACCGCGGATCGTGATGAAAGATTCGTCCCTGACAGAAGTGTTTTCTGTCAGGGATTTTTTTCATCGAAAGGAGCCGATCATGCACTGTTTCCCCACATATGAAGATGCAAAACGATATGCTGCCCTGGGATTTGACACCATGCCCGTGGCTGCATCCATTCTTTCGGACTTCATCACCCCCATGGAAGCCCTCCGGATCCTGAAACACGTGTCCAGCCACGTATATCTGCTGGAGAGCGCCAAAAAAAACGGCACCTGGGGCCGCTGGAGCTTTCTGGGGTATGAGCCCCGTATGGAAATCACCTGCATCGATCACGTCATGCACATCCAGGACCTGGAACTCGAGACTTGGGATCCTGTCATCCAGCTGCGGCAGATCATGGACAGGCACAGAGGCCCCCGGATCCACGGCATGCCGCCCTTTGCGGGAGGACTCGTCGGCTGGTTCTCCTACGACGCCATCCAGTACGCGGAACCATCGGCGAAGGTTTCCGTCCAGGATCCGGATGCGTTCCGGGACCTGGACCTGATGCTCTTTGACACCGTGATCGCCTTCGACCACCAGCGCCAGCAGATCCTGCTCATTGCCACCGTTGATTTGCACTGCCTGGACGTGTCGTGGAACCGGGCACAGCTGCAGATCGCCCACATGAAAGACCTGCTGGAAACCGGCACCAGAGCCGAAGAACCGGTAAGCCGGCTTGTATCCGACATCCGGCCGCTGTTTGACCGCCAGGCCTGGAGAAACATGGTGCAGCTGGCCAAAGGCCACATCCATGATGGAGACATCTTCCAGATCGTGCTCTCCAACCGGCTGTCTGCGGAATTTGAAGGCACCCTGCTGGAAACTTACCGCCACCTGCGCACCATCAACCCCTCTCCTTATATGTTCTATTTCTCCGGAACGGATGTCGAGGTCGCCGGTGCCAGTCCGGAAACACTGGTAAAACTCGAAGACGGCCGGCTGTCCACCTTTCCCCTGGCGGGGACCAGGAAACGGGGGGCCACAGAAGAGGAAGATCTGGTGCTGGAAGCTGAGCTTCTGGCGGATGAAAAGGAACTGGCGGAACACGACATGCTGGTGGATCTGGGGCGCAACGACCTGGGGCGCGTCTCCAGACCCGGCAGTGTGCAGGTGGAAACATTCCATGAAGTACAGCGGTTCTCCCATGTCATGCACCTGGCAAGCACGGTCACCGGACAGATCCGCACAGACCTGGACGCCCTGGATGCCATCCGGGCGGTGCTGCCGGCCGGCACGCTCTCCGGTGCCCCGAAGATCCGGGCCTGTCAGCTGATCGGCGAACTGGAAGGCACGAAACGGGGCATCTATGGCGGGTGCATCGGATATCTGGATTTTTCGGGAAACATGGATATGTGCATTGCCATCCGGCTGGTGTACCACAAGAACGGACAGGTGTTTGTCCGCAGCGGTGCGGGCATTGTCGCGGATTCCGATCCGGAGAAAGAGTATGAAGAGTGCCTGAACAAGGCGCGTTCCTCGCTGAGCGCCCTGCTGCAGGCCCAGGAGGACAGACTGTGATTCTGCTGATAGACAACTACGACAGCTTCACCTGGAATCTGGTCCAGATGACACAGGAACTCGGCGCCGATGTCCGGGTGGTCCGAAATGACCGGATCACGGTGGACGAAATCGGTCAGCTGCAGCCCACGCACATCCTCCTGTCACCCGGGCCGGGAAAACCGGCGGATGCGGGCATCACTCTGGAGGTCGTCCGCGCCTTTGCCGGCCGGATCCCCCTCTTTGGTGTCTGTCTGGGTCACCAGGCCATCTGTGAAGCCTTTGGCGCAACCGTTGCCCATGCACCCCGGCTCATGCACGGCAAGGCCAGCCGGATCCGGACGGAACCTGGTTCCCGACTCTTTGCCGGGCTCCCACCGGAATTCAGTGCCGGGCGGTATCACTCCCTGGCAGCCAGGGAAGACACCCTGCCCCCGGAACTGGTGGTGACAGCCCGAAGTGAAGACGGCCAGGTCATGGCCGTGGAACACGAAAGTCTGCCGGTGTTCGGGGTGCAGTTCCACCCGGAATCCATTCTCACACCCCTGGGAAAGGACATCCTGGCCGGCTTTCTGAAACACACCGCACCGGCTGCATCCACCTTGCCCGGCGCACACACAACCCCACAGGAAGGAGAACCCGCATGATCCGCGAAGCCATTGAAAAAATCGTGAACAAGGAAGACCTCACGTATGAAGAAGCATATGCCGTCATGAATGAAATCATGGACGGAGCCACCACCCCGACACAGAATGCCGCATTCCTGGCAGCACTGTCCGCCAAAAGCGCGAGAGCCGAAACAGCGGAAGAAATCGCCGGGTGTGCCGCTGCCATGCGGGAACACGCCACGCCGGTGAAGACAGACTTCGAGATCTTTGAAATCGTGGGAACCGGCGGCGACGGATCCAATTCCTTCAACATCTCCACGGTCTCTGCCCTGGTGGCGGCAGCTGCCGGCATGAAAGTGGCCAAGCACGGCAACCGTGCGGCGAGTTCCCGGTGCGGCACAGCCGACTGCCTGGAAGCCCTGGGCGTGAACCTGGCCCAGGATCCGGAGAAGGCCAGGCAGATGCTGGAAGAAACCGGATTCTGCTTCTTTTTCGCCCAGCACTACCATGCCTCGATGAAGTATGTGGGCGCCATTCGCCGGGAGCTGGGGTTCCGCACGGTATTCAACATCCTGGGTCCTCTGACCAACCCCGCCTCTCCCTCCATGCAGCTGCTGGGGGTCTACGATGAATACCTCACCGAACCCCTGGCCCATGTGCTCTCGAACCTGGGCGTGAAGCGGGGCATGGTTGTGTATGGCCAGGACCGGCTGGACGAGATTTCCCTCTCGGCGCCCACCACGGTGTGCGAAATCCGGGATGGCTGGGTGAAAAAATACGAACTCACCCCGGAGCAGTTCGGCCTGGCCCGCTGCCGGAAGGAAGACCTGACCGGCGGCACCCCGGACGAGAATGCGCGCATCGCCAGAGACATCCTGTTGGGAGAACGCGGCCCGAAGCGAGATGCCGTGCTGATGAATGCGGGGGCGGCTTTGTACATCGGCGGCAAAGCGGAGACCATGGCCGCAGGCATCCGTCAGGCGGCCAAACTGATCGATTCCGGAAAGGCCCTCAAGACACTGGAGGCAGTCATTGCCGCAAGCCAGGCCTGAGGCGGTGGATCATATGGCGAAACCCACCATTCTGGAGACCCTTGCCTGTGCCGCACAGCGCAGGACACAGGAGAACAAACGGCGGCTGCCACAGGAACAGCTCGAACAGCTGGTCCGGACAGCCCCTGGCCACCTGCCGCCCTTTGCCTTCGAGAAAGCCCTGCAAACCAAAGGGCTGTCTGTCATTGCCGAAGTGAAAAAGGCCAGCCCCTCCCGAGGCATCATTGACGACACATTCGCCTGTCTGGACATTGCCCGCTCCTACGAAGCTGCCGGAGCCACCTGTATTTCCGTGCTCACGGAACCCACACAGTTTCTGGGCAGCGACGCGTATCTGAAAGAAATCGCCGAAAGAGTGAACATTCCGGTTCTCCGCAAGGATTTCATCGTGGATCCGTACATGATCCTGGAAGCCCGTTTACTGGGCGCCGATGCGGTGCTGCTCATCGTGAGCCTGCTCGAAGACGGTCAGCTTCAGGCATATCTGCGTCTGGCGGATTCTCTGGGGCTTTCGGCGCTGGTGGAATGCCACGATGCAGACGAAGTGCGCCGGGCGCTCCAGGCCGGGGCCCGTGTCATTGGTGTGAACAACCGGAATCTGAAGACCTTCACGGTGGATACCGCCAACGGCCGGACTCTGGCGGGACTGGTCCCGGAAGAGACTCTGTTTGTGTCCGAAAGCGGCATCCGGACAGCCGGTGATGCAGCCGCAGCGGCAGATTTTGCCGATGCCATCCTCGTGGGGGAAGCCCTGATGAAAGCCGGTGACAAGGCGGCAAAACTGGCGGAGCTCACCGGACAGCAGGCACCCGCTGCTGCGGATGAAGGCAGCCTTTGATGGAGCGCCGTGGCATCATGCAGGTGAAATTCTGCGGACTGCGGACCATGGCGGATGTGGAAGCGGCCAACCGGGTGCATCCGGATATGGCGGGATTTGTGTTTGCGCACGGTTCCAGCCGCCGCATCGATGCGCGTACAGCTGCGCTTCTCAGATCCCGCCTGGACCCTTCCATCCGGGCTGTGGGGGTGTTTTGCGACCAGGATCCGGCCGCGATCGAAGAACTGGTCAAGAACGGCATCATTGACATGATCCAGCTCCATGGACAGGAATCGGAAGAAATGGTGCGGCAGCTCAGACGCCTGGCCCCGGTGATCCGGGCCTTCAGGATCCGCAGTGTCCTGGACCTGGAGGCAGCCCGGAAAACCCGGGCGGACATGGTGCTCCTGGATGCAGGCGCCGGGGAAGGAAAGACCTTTGACTGGAGCCTGACAGCAGGGTTTGACCGGCCGTATATCCTGGCAGGGGGACTGACTCCGGAAAATGTTCGGATCGCGGCAGCGTTGCAGCCCTGGGGACTGGATGTCTCCAGCGGGATCGAGACCCGGGGCAGGAAGGATCCCGGGAAAATGCAGGCATTCATGGAAGCCGCCGGCTGCCGCCGGATACCGGCACCAAAGAGGGAGATGGTCCGCCAAGACGGCATGGGCTGGGCCCGGTTTCTGCTCCTGGCAGCATCAACAGCCACAGGAAACCGGAAAGACAGGAAAGGAGACAGCAGGAAATGAAGACAGAAAACAGGGACAACAGACCGGGGCGCTTCGGCGTTCACGGGGGACAGTACATCCCGGAAACGCTGATGCACGCCGTGCAGGAACTGGAAACGGCCTACAGCCGGTACAAAGAGGATCCGCAGTTTCAGGAAGAACTGCAGACGCTGCTCGATGAATACGCCGGACGCCCCTCGCGGCTGTACTATGCCGAAAAAATGACCCGGGATCTGGGAGGGGCGCAGATTTACCTCAAGCGCGAAGACCTGAATCACACAGGGGCCCACAAAATCAACAATGTCCTGGGACAGGCGCTTCTCGCAAAGAAAATGGGCAAGACCCGTCTGATTGCGGAGACCGGAGCCGGGCAGCACGGAGTGGCCACCGCCACGGCTGCCGCCCTGCTGGGGATGGACTGTGTGGTGTTCATGGGGGAAGAAGACACCCGGCGACAGGCGCTGAATGTCTACCGCATGAAGCTGCTCGGAGCCACGGTGGTGCCGGTGACCAGCGGAACCGCCACGCTCAAGGACGCGGTCTCGGAATGTATGCGGGAATGGACCCGGCGGATCGATGACACGCATTACTGCCTGGGAAGTGTCATGGGTCCCCATCCCTTCCCGACCATTGTCCGGGACTTTCAGGCGGTGATTTCCCGGGAAAGCCGGGCACAGATGCTGGAAAAAACCGGACGCCTTCCAGATGCGGTGATCGCCTGTGTAGGCGGGGGATCCAACGCCATCGGCAGCTTTTACCACTACATCGATGACTTTGCGGTCCGCCTGATTGGCTGTGAAGCGGCGGGGCGGGGAATCGACACGCTGGAAACCGCCGCGACGGTGAACACCGGACGGCCGGGGATCTTTCATGGCATGAAGTCCTATTTCTGTCAGGATGACCAGGGCCAGATCGCGCCGGTATACTCCATTTCCGCGGGCCTGGACTACCCCGGTGTGGGGCCGGAACATGCCTGGCTCCATGACGTTGGCCGGGCAGAGTATGTCCCGGTGACGGATGAGGAAGCCGTGGAAGCCTTCGAATACCTGTCCCGGACAGAGGGCATCATTCCAGCCATCGAGTCGGCACATGCCATCGCGTATGGGATGAAGCTGGCAAAAGAGATGGGACCGGACCAGAGCATCCTGATCACCGTCTCCGGCCGGGGAGACAAAGACGTGGCGGCGATCGCAAGATACCGCGGGGAGGATCTTCATGACTGAATTCAATCAGGGAGCGAGCCGGCTGCAGGAGGCTTTCAGCCGCGGCAAGGCCTTCATTCCCTTCATCACCTGCGGCGATCCGGATCTGGAAACCACAAAAGCGTGCATCCGGGAAATGGCGGCCGCGGGAGCCGGTGTCATTGAACTGGGTGTGCCGTTCTCAGATCCCACGGCAGAAGGACCCGTGATTCAGGCAGCGAGTGAGCGGGCCCTGAAAGCCGGCGTCACACCCCGGGCGGTGCTGGACATGGCCCGGGACCTGCGGGAAGAAGGCATCCAGGTGCCATTTGTGATCATGACCTATGCCAATGTGCCCTTTGCCTTCGGTGCCGATGCCTTCATGGAAGCCTGCGCGCAATGCGGGATCGACGGCCTGATCCTGCCGGATGTCCCCTTTGAGGAGAAAGAGGAGTTTCAGTCTGTGTGCGATGCGCATGGAGTGGCTCTGATTTCCCTCGTTGCCCCGACCTCCCGGGAACGGATCACCATGATTGCCCGGGAAGCCGCGGGATTCATTTACCTGGTCAGCAGCCTGGGCGTCACCGGTACCCGGACCGAGATCCGGACGGATCTGGATGCCATTGTGGCGCAGATCCGAGAACAGACCGATGTGCCTGTGGCGATCGGGTTCGGTGTGTCCAGTCCAAAACAGGCCCGGCAGATGGCGCAGTCTGCCGATGGTGTCATTGTGGGGTCGGCGATCGTAAAGCTTGTGGGCCGGCATGGGATCAAAGCCGCCGGACCGGTTGGAGCCTTTGTCCGCGAGATGGTGGAGGCTGTCCGTCCGGCGGGAAGGACAGCCTGACGTTCCCAAAAATCCGGAAAAACTGCGAATATGCGAAAAACGTTCCCAAAAACTGGGAACGTTTTTGCGACTTTCTCAAAAAATTGAAAAAACTGCGAAGGTTCTACCGAAAAGTCCTTTTTACTGATACTCTGCCGATCCGGTATCTGTACTTTTGTGCCGATCCCTGATAAAGTCCTTGTATTTGGATAAAGGAGTGACTGTATGAACTGGTGGATCATTCTGGCTGTGACCTTTTTTGCCGGCATGGGGGCTGGTCTGGGTACCGGTTTTGCCGGCATGAGTGCCGCGGCAGTGATTTCTCCCATGCTCATCACGTTTCTGGGCATGGAACCTTATACGGCGGTAGGAGTGGCGCTGGCCAGTGATGTCCTGGCAAGTGCTGTCTCCGCCTGGACGTACGGGAAGAACGGAAACCTGGATATCCGGAATGCGCTGGTCATGCTGGCAGCCGTTCTTGTCTTCACCATGACCGGATCCTGGGTCTCCAGCGTGGTGCCCGGGGCTGCAATGGGCGGCTTCTCGGTCTTCATGACCTTTCTTCTGGGAATCAGGTTCATCGTCAGACCTGTCATGGTCACTGCCGGCACTCAGGGAGATCTGGACCGGAGTACCCGGATCCGCCAGTCGCTGATCTGGGGAGCGCTCATAGGTTTTGTCTGCGGTTTTGTGGGAGCCGGAGGCGGCATGATGATGCTTCTGGTCCTGACCGGTTTCCTGGGGTATTCACTAAAAATGGCGGTGGGGACCAGCGTGTTTGTCATGACCTTTACCGCGCTGACAGGCGCGCTGTCGCACTTTGCCATTGGCGGCCTGCCGGATTGGACCATTCTCACCCTGTGTGTGTTCTTCACCCTTCTCTGGGCCCGGATCGCTGCCGTGTTTGCCAACAAAGCCGATCCGAAAACGCTCAACCGCGCTGTCGGCGTGGTTCTTGTGGTGCTGGGGATCGTGATCCTGGGGTTCCAGTTTCTGGCATGAGAGACTGAAGATGCAAAAATTCCCGTGGTTCTGTGAAAGGAGCCGCGGGAGTTTTGTGCTGCCGATGATGGGTGCAGCTCAGCATCCGGCCGTCACAGCCGGAAGCGTTGTAAAGCATGTCCTATGCTATCGGATGCTATGGTGAAACAGGACAGGAGGGAATTCAATGAACCTTGAAAACAAAACAGCGCTGGTGACCGCCAGTACAAGAGGAATCGGTCTGGCAATCGTGCAGCGCTTCGCAAAAGAAGGAGCCACAGTGTATATGGCTGCCCGGCGGATGGAGTACGCCCAGCAGCTGGCAGACGAAATGAATAAAGCCGGCGGCAAGGTGAAGGTGGTGCACTTTGATGCCTATGATGACAGCTGCTATCAGTCCATGGTGGATACCGTGATGCAGCAGGAAGGGCACCTGGATATTCTGGTGAACAATTTCGGCACTTCAAATCCCAGAGAGGACAGAACAATGGAGGACACAGACTGGGATGTGTTCCGGGATACCCTGGATGTGGATCTGAAAAGTGTGTTTCTGGGAACCAAGGCAGCCATTGGTGCCATGAAGACGCCGGGCGGTTCCATCATCAACATTTCGTCCATTGCAGCCACGACACCGGATATTTCCCAGGTGGCATATGGGACCTCCAAGGCAGCGATCGACCAGATGACGAAACTGACAGCGGTGCAGGCAGGACAGTACAATATCCGGTGCAATGCGGTGCTGCCGGGGATGACAGCCACGGATGCGGTGAAGGATAACCTGAGTGATGCCTTCCGGGACATTTTCCTGAAGCAGACCCCGCTGAAGCGGATGGCAAAGCCGGAGGAGATTGCGGCTGCTGCAGCGTATTTTGCCAGTGACGATGCCGCCTTTGTCACGGGGCAGATTCTTGAAGTGGCCGGCGGATTCGGTCTGGGCACACCAGTATACGGGGATCTGATGGCTGCGGGAACGAAGCGGTAGGAGAGCAGAAAAACAGCAACAGGAGAACCATGGCAGCCGGTGGCTGCCTTTTGTTGTGTGTCGGGCATGACGCACATCTAGCCGGTGAAAGTCCGGTCACGGGTA
>ERZ778503.2594-NODE-2594-length-9623-cov-3.212688_pt1 | contig 9623 bp, 10 predicted proteins | sample MGYA00510047_ERZ778503 | MGnify/ENA primary metagenome ERZ778503 (study PRJEB29527, sample SAMN07138965) | mouse gut metagenome | material: feces | host: mouse | place: China:Nanjing | collected 2016-01-25 ... | reverse complement strand
CTCTGCTTGTAAGGCAGATGCTCTGAACCAGCTGAGCTAAACGCCCTTTCATTACTTCAGTAAATTTTGTATGCCTTATCTCTCTAAAGCGCTGCAAAGATACGGCTTTTTTTATTACCTCCAAACATTTCAGCAAAAAAGTCGAAAAAAAATTCATTACTACCATTTAATCTGAAGAAATGTAGTAACTTTGCGTCTCTATATTATTAATGTATATAAGTATTCGATATCATTGGTATATCGCCCGGACACTCAGGGATATAGGTGTATAAACTAAATGAGTATGGTATTTTCAACACTAACTGCCATATCGCCCGTAGATGGTCGATATAGAAATAAAGCCGAAAACCTGGCGGCTTACTTCTCAGAATATGCACTTATCAAGTATAGAGTGCAAGTCGAAATAGAGTATTTTATTACTCTGGCTGAGTATCTTCCACAGCTGAATAATCTGGCTACAGTGGAAAACAAAGAAGCGTTGCGTAAAATTTACAAGGAATTTAGTCTGGAGGACGCAACCCGTATTAAGGAGATCGAGAGCGTAACCAACCATGATGTAAAGGCCGTTGAATATTTTATCAAAGAAAAATTCGATCTGCTGGCTTTGCAGGATTACAAGGAGTTTATCCATTTCGGATTGACTTCGCAGGATATTAATAATACTTCGGTTCCATTGTCTATAAAAGATGCTTTGAACGAAGTTTATTATCCGGGTATCCAGGAAGTGATCGACATGCTGAAAAAGTATGCGGAAGAATGGAGCAATGTTTCCATGCTGGCTAAAACACACGGACAGCCTGCTTCTCCGACCCGTCTGGGTAAAGAGATCATGGTGTTTGTGTATCGCCTGGAACAGCAGGTCGCTTTATTAAAAGCTATTCCCGTATCTGCCAAGTTCGGTGGTGCGACAGGTAATTTTAATGCGCATCATGTGGCTTATCCGCAATATGACTGGAAGGCTTTCGGAAATAAGTTTGTGAATGAAGTGCTGGGCCTGAGCCGTGAGGAATGGACTACACAGATTTCCAATTATGATAATCTGGCTGCCATTTTCGATGGTTTGAAACGCGTTAATACAATTTTGATAGACCTGAACCGTGACTTCTGGCAGTATATCTCTATGGAGTATTTCAAGCAGAAGATCAAAGCGGGCGAAGTAGGTTCGTCGGCAATGCCTCATAAGGTGAACCCGATCGACTTTGAAAATGCAGAAGGTAATCTGGGTATGGCTAATGCAATCCTGGAACACCTGGCTACCAAATTGCCGATCTCCCGTCTACAGCGGGATTTGACAGATTCTACCGTGTTGCGTAATGTCGGTGTACCTTTGGCACATATCGAAATCGCATTCAAGAGCTTAACAAAAGGGCTGGGTAAATTGTTATTGAATGAGAACGCCCTGTACCGGGATCTGGACAATTGCTGGGCTGTCGTTGCCGAAGGTATCCAGACGATCTTGCGTCGTGAAGGTTATCCGAAGCCCTACGAAGCTTTGAAAGCCTTAACCCGGACAAATGAGGGAATCACTGAAAAATCAATCAGTGACTTTATTGGAACGCTGCAGGTCAGTGATGCAGTGAAAGCTGAATTAAAGGCGATTACGCCGCATAATTATACAGGTATTTAGTGTGAAAATAAACGTAACCGTGAGGTTACCAATTAGTTAATTATTTATTAATTTACAACAATGAGCACAGAAGAAAGAGAAGAATCTCAACCGCGTCCTAGAAAGGTGATACCAAGTATCAGACGGGAAAACACAGATCAGGAAGGTGAAAGAAGACCTTACAATCAAGGTTACAACAGACCTGAGGGAAACAACTATGAACGGAGACCATATGACCGTCCGAGCCGGGATGACCGCGGCGGTTATAATTCTTACGGGGATAACCGCTCTTCTTACGGAGATCGTCCGAGCCGTCCTCGTACGTATGACAACCGCGAAGGTGGTGGTTATAACAGCAGACCATCTTATAACAACCGTGGCGGTTATGGAAATAATCGCGAGGGTCGTTACGGTAACAATCGTGAAGGTGGTTACAACTCAAATCGCGAAGGTGGCTACAACAGCCGTCCTTCTTATGGCAACAATCGCCCCTCTTACGGCAACAATGACCGTTCGTATGGTGGTGGCGGTTCCTACAACCGTCCTTCTCGTCCTAACTATGACGAAAGACCAAGCAGACCTTATACTCCTTCGCAGGAAGGTGCAGCTGCTGGTGACGGCATGAAGAAAAGAAGACCGAGAGTGGGTGATACTCGCGTAAATTCGTATGACTCTCGTGATAATCGGGGTGGCGGCAGACCTTCGTACGGTAATAATAACCGTGGCGGTGGATATGGCAACAACAACGGATACGGCAACAGACGTCCGGGTGGCCAGCAACGCCGTACAAACGATTACAACCCGAATGCCAAGTACAACTTCCAGAAACAGTTGAAGTATAAAGAAGTACTGGCTGACCCTAACGAACCGATCCGTCTGAACAAGTTCTTGTCGAATGCAGGTGTTTGTTCACGTCGTGAAGCTGACGAATTTATCACAGCCGGTGCTGTGAAAGTAAATGATGTAGTGGTTACTGAACTGGGTACAAAAATCACCCGCCAGGATAAGGTAGAATTCAACGACAAACCGGTACAGATCGAAAGCAAGGTCTATATCGTGTTGAATAAGCCGAAAAACTGTGTAACTACTTCCGACGATCCTCAGGAACGTCTTACCGTTATGGATCTGGTGAAGAATGCTTGCCAGGAACGTATTTATCCGGTAGGCCGCCTCGACCGTAACACAACTGGTGTATTGCTTCTTACTAATGATGGCGACCTGGCTTCCAAGCTGACTCACCCGTCATTCAAGAAGAAGAAGATCTACCACGTATGGTTGGATAAGAATGTATCTATCGAAGACATGGAAAAGATTGCTAACGGACTGGAGCTGGAAGACGGCGAAATCCATGCAGATGCAATCAGCTATGCAAGCGAAGACGACAAGAGCCAGGTGGGTATCGAAATCCACTCGGGACGTAACCGTATCGTTCGCCGTATCTTCGAATCATTGGGATATCATGTGACGAAACTGGATCGTGTATATTTTGCCGGACTTACAAAAAGAAACCTGGGAAGAGGAAAATGGCGTTATCTGAACGAACGTGAAGTGAACGCGCTCCGAATGGGTGCTTTTGAATAATACAAAGATTAGCCGGTTGACAATACCGGCTATCTTGTTTTGATTATCTAAGAATAAACATATAAACATGGAAACAATTACTAGAACAAAAATTGTAGATGTACTGAAAAGCGAAGCTTACGGTACAACCGTTAACGTGAAGGGATGGGTTCGTACCCGTCGTGGTAGTAAACAGGTTAGCTTTATCGCGCTGAATGACGGTTCTACAATCAATAATGTTCAGATCGTTGTGGATGTGGAAAAATTGGGTGAAGAATACCTTAAACCGATTACGACCGGTGCTTGTATCAGTGTGAACGGTGAATTGGTTAAATCTCTGGGACAAGGTCAGAATGTAGAGATCCAGGCTACCGAAATTCAGATTTACGGTACGGCCGATCCTGCTACTTATCCGTTGCAGAAGAAAGGTCACTCGCTTGAATTCCTACGTGAAATAGCTCATTTGCGTCCGCGTACCAATACGTTTGGTGCCGTGTTCCGCATCCGTCATAACATGGCGATCGCTATCCACAAGTTCTTTCATGAGAGAGGTTTCTTCTATTTCCATACACCGATCATTACAGCTTCAGACTGTGAAGGGGCCGGACAGATGTTTCAGGTGACGACAATGAATCTGTATGACCTGAAAAAGGATGAAAACGGCTCTATCATTTATGATGACGATTTCTTTGGAAAGCAGGCCAGCCTGACAGTATCAGGTCAGTTGGAGGGTGAATTGGCTGCCATGTCTTTGGGAGCTATTTATACGTTCGGACCGACATTCCGTGCCGAAAACTCCAATACTCCGCGCCACCTGGCCGAGTTCTGGATGATCGAACCGGAAGTTGCTTTCAATGAGATTGCTGAAAACATGCAGTTGGCGGAAGACTTTATCAAATATTGTATACGGTGGGCGCTGGATAACTGTATGGATGATATCCAGTTCCTGAACAATATGTTTGATAAAGAGTTGATCGAACGTCTGCAATTTGTCCTGAAACATGATTTTATCCGCCTGTCTTATACGGAAGGTGTTAAGATTCTGGAAGAGGCCGTAGCCAAAGGACATACCTTCGAATTCCCGATATATTGGGGTGCTGACCTGGCTTCCGAACACGAACGTTACCTGGTGGAAGAACATTTCAAATGTCCGGTTATCCTGACTGATTATCCGAAAGAAATCAAATCTTTCTATATGAAGCAGAATGATGACGGAAAGACTGTTCGTGCCATGGACGTATTGTTCCCGAAGATCGGAGAAATCATCGGCGGGTCACAGCGTGAGGAAGATTACGAAAAGCTGGCAAGACGTGCCTCTGAAATGGGAGTACCCGAAAAAGATATCTGGTGGTATATGGATACCCGTCGTTTCGGTACGGCGCCTCATTCCGGCTTCGGTTTAGGCTTCGAACGTTTGTTGCTGTTTGTTACAGGTATGACAAATATCCGCGACGTGATTCCTTTCCCGAGAACTCCGAACAATGCGGAATTCTAATAAGGGACTTTCGAAAGTAAAAGATATAACTTTCATACATAAAATAAGGGACTTTTGATTTCAAAAGTCCCTTATTTTTTATTCGTCATCCAGGTCGATCGGTATCTGTCTTTTAAAGGCTTCTTTGAAAGATATCAGCGACTCTGTCCGTGCCAGTCCTAATGGCTGGAGTTTGTTATGGATGATATTCAGCAGATGCTGGTTGTTCTTCGCATATATTTTGATGAACAGATCGTATTGTCCCGTCGTGTAATGGCATTCCACTACTTCCGGAATTTTCTTTAATGCTTCCGTAACAGAGGGGAATTGTCCGGGTGATTTCAGGAATAATCCCATATAAGCACATGTTTCGTAGCCAACTTTAGTGTTATCCACAATGAATTCAGAGCCTTTGATAACGCCCAGATTAGTGAGTTTCTGTATTCTCTGGTGTATAGCGGCTCCTGAGACATTACATTCTCTGGCAACTTCCAGGAAAGGCATACGGGCATTACCTATAATCAGTTTTAATATTTTTTCATCCAATTCATCCAGTTGATGGTGTGCCATAATTTCTGTATATTTGTATTTCTGTTATTCTATATAATTACAATTAGATACAAATATAGTCAAACTATAATAATTAGACGATATAATTCGCTCAATTATTTTATTTCGTAAGTTTTCTTTTATTAATCAATCAATATTATAAGAATATGAGTTTAAGTGCGGTAATCGAATGCAGGCCGGTAAAAGATTTTTCCGATCCTTTGTTGGATAAAGTAGAAAATACATATAACGATTCCTTTCCGGAAGCGGAGCGACGGGCATTCTCGCTGGTGCGGGAGTTAGTTAAAGATGAGCCTCGTTTTACTGTTTATACCTTATTTAAAGATCAGGTTTATGCAGGTTTTATTACTGCCTGGTCTTTCGGGACGTTTATTTATGTGGAACATTTTGCAATTGACGCCTCTGCCCGTAATGGCGGAATAGGAGGGGAGTCGATGAAGCAGTTTATGGCGCTTTGTGACGCTCCTGTCGTGCTGGAAGTGGAAATGCCTACCGAAGAGATGAGTAAGCGTAGAATAGGCTTTTATGAGCGTTTGGGATATGTGTTGGATGATCATGTTTATTTTCAGCCTCCCTATCGTCAGGGGGAACCTTTGCTGGAAATGCGCCTGATGACTTACGGAGCTATCGATCTGAAACAATCATTCGAAGAGGTGAAGAATTGTATCCACCGATATGTATATGGTGTTAATGAGTAAGTGCTGAATTTACTCCAATAAAAAAGGCAGAACGGAAGTCCTGCCTTTTTTTATTATCGTTGAATTAGTTAATCAACAGCTTGTCTGGCTGAGTAACTGATCTTCAATGCGTATGCTTCACGAAGCGCCTGCTTTACGTCTGTGATAACACCCATCTTAGTCTCTTTATCGGCTTTGATGGATACAGTCATAAACGGCTGGTCTTCCTCTTTCATACTTGACTTTTCCTGAGCAATGTAAGTTTCGATTTCGCTTACTTCAGCAAACTGGTCGTTCAGTTGTAAGCGAGTTTCAGAACCCATTTTTGATCTTAATTCCTGAGTCGGTTTACCCACATAAATGAATGTTACCAGTGATTTCTTTTCCAACTTCTGAAGCTCTGTTGCCTGAGGAGCCTGGAAAACTACTTTCAAAGTAACTTCACGCATAGAGGTTACCATCATGATGAAGAACAAGAAGGCAAATACCAAGTCAGGTAATGATGAGGTATTCAATTCAGGCATCTCTCTGCCGCCTGCTTTACTAAATTTTCCCATTATTATTTGCCTCCATAATTTTTAGGTTCTGCTTCTGATATCTTTTGCGGATAAATCATCTGCACAGCCTTTTGTTGATCTTCATCCAAATCAGCGAAAGCTTTACCGAATTTCTTTCTGGAAACTTCATCTCTCAGTTCATTATAGGCTGCTGCCAATTCGTTCTGAACATCGATGTAAGCCTGATATTCAGTACCACGGTCGTTCTGCAAAGAGATAACATGATTTTTTGTTACCATTTGCTTTCCGAAGAATGGTACGTCTACTTCAGTCTTTTCGGGCATATGATTCTCAATGAAATTTCTAACCTTTTCTCTTAGTTGCTTAATATCAATGAATTCATTATTACAGAGAATCTGGTTGTTACTGTTGATCAGTACGACCAGGATATTTCTCTTTTTGATATCCATTTCTTCATTTTTCTTCTGATCTTTGGGTACAGGAGGCGGCAAACGTCTAGCCAAACCTTTATCTGTGTCCATTGATGTAGTAATAAGGAAGAAGATAAGCAACATGAAAGCAATATCGGCTGAAGAAGAACCATTGATTCCCGGTGTCTTTCTTTTTTTACCCATTTCTTTCTTGTTTTATCGATTCGTTATTACTATTATCTATTAAGCATTCTTTTTACAGAACCCCAAACTACTGCTGCAACGATCAAAACCATCAGAACAACAGTGGACATAATCCACATGTCTGTTACTTTCAACCACAAAGGAATGTTGTATTTCTGAGAATCAGCATTCATTCCTCCCAGCGGAGTTGCATCACCCATAGAATAAGTGATGAATAAAATCGCAGCGAAAACAACAATAACGATCAAAGAAGTTATAGCTGATTTTGCATTCGTCTGGAGTAAGGTTATAAATTGCCACACAGCAAATAAAATTGTACTGATAATTGTGACAAAGAATAATACAGATGTCCAGTTAATCAATAAACCGGTGTAAATCGGTTCTTTCATTTCAACAGAAGGGTCAACAACTCCTCCTGCGTAGAACATACCCAGCACTACGAGACTGATAATCGAAACGATTAACAGTGTCCAGCTGGACATTTTTCTTATTTTAGTAACTGCCATAATTCTAAATTATTTTTTGAATTTAAGGTTGTATTTGATAACCATGTCGATCAATGTGATTGAAGCATCTTCCATCTGGTTCAGGATAGCTTCCAATTTGCTCAACAAATAGTTATAGAATACCTGAAGGATCAAAGCTACGATCAAACCACCTACAGTTGTAATCAAGGCCACTTTCATACCACCGGCAACAACCGTCGGGCTGATATCACCAACCTGTTCGATTTTATCGAACGCCATGATCATACCTACTACAGTACCCAAGAATCCTAATGACGGAGCCATAGCGATAAACAATGTGATCCATGACATGTTCTTTTCCAAAAGACCACCCTGTACACCACCGTAAGAAACGATTGATTTTTCAACAACGTCGATACCCTGGTCGATTCTCATCAAACCCTGATAAGCGATAGATGCGATAGGACCTCTTGTATCACGAGCGATAGCTTTTGCTCCTTCTACATCACCTTTATCAAGTGCGTCTTCAATACCTTTTAATAATTTGCTTGAATTAGTTTCAGCCAAGTTCAGGTAAATAATTCTTTCAAGGCAGAAAGCCAAACCGAAAATCAAAGCGATAGCAACCAAACTCATGAAGTCGGCACCACCTTCGATAAACTTAGTTTTTAAAGCCTGATACATGCCACCTTCAACAACTTGTTCAGTAGCGTCTTGAGCAAAAGCTACAGTAGAAGTTCCAAGGGCGCAAATACCCAAGAATGTTTTTGCAAAATACTTTTTCATTGTGTGTTTAATTTTTAAGATTAATAATTCTCTTATTTGTTTTTATTTTTGTTGTTAATAATATCCTCATGGTATTTAAGCGGAGAGAGCGGGATTCGAACCCGCGATACACTTTAGGCGTATACACGCTTTCCAGGCGTGCCTCTTCAACCACTCGAGCATCTCTCCAATTTTCAGCCTTCGTCTCCTCTAAAACGAGCGCAAAATACGAAAAAATTCCCATATGCAAACGTTTCAGTGCACAAATCTAAAGTTTTTGCTTGACATATACACAATATCTGAGGGAATAAATTTTGCATCTGACCTTAAAATTTGAAACTAAGCCTTTTTATTTGGAATTTTGAATAAATCCAAGGCGTTTTTTCTTGTTATTTGTACGGTTTCATCAAGCGTAAGCCCGAATGTGTCCGCTACCTTCTCTGCCGTCTTCCATATATAAACTGGCTCATTTCTTCTCCCTCTGTAGGGCACCGGAGCCAGGTAGGGAGCGTCGGTTTCCAGTACTATATGATTCATGTCGGTGCATTGAATAGTTTCCGACAGTTTCGAATTTTTGAAAGTTATGACACCATTGATTCCCAGTTTGAAATTTTTTAGCTTTCCGATCTCCTCCAATTCGTCTGTTGTACCGGTAAAGCTATGAAAAACACCCTTTAATTTGTCCGCACCGACTTTATGGATACTGTCCAATACCTCGGAATAGGCTTCACGGGTGTGGATGGCAACCGGCAAGTCCAGGTCGATACTCCATCGCAACTGTTCTTCAAAGACTATTTTTTGTTCTTTCAGATAGGTTTTATCCCAGTAGAGGTCGATCCCGATTTCCCCGATTCCGCAGTAAGCCCGTTTCCCCAGATAGGATTCTGTTGTTTTTAGATTTCCAGCATAGTTTCCGTCCACACTGGTCGGATGTAACCCCATCATTGGATAGGCAAAATCAGGAAAACGATCACATAGGTCATGCATTCGGCCGATAGTTTCGACATCTACATTGGGGAGCAGGAGCGTATCGATGCCCGATTCACGGGCTGCGTTTACCAGTACCTCTTGTTCCGGATCGAAATCTTCCAGATACAAATGGTTGTGCGTATCTATTAGTTTCATCTTTTTAAGACTGGCGGTACATTAAACGGTTACTGACCTCTTTTAATATGTTTAATTTCTCCGGGGCAACGTTCAATCGGGATAAATGCTCCATTGCCTTATCGTAATATCCCTGCATTTTTGCTATGGTAATATCTTTCAGATGCAATTCATTATATATAGCTGTGACAGCTTCGATCTTTTCTGCCGCTACAAATGTCGTTTTGCCGATCCAGTCATTCAGGACCGCTTTTTGTTCGGGTGAAGC
>ERZ778503.2583-NODE-2583-length-9660-cov-15.707860_pt1 | contig 9660 bp, 7 predicted proteins | sample MGYA00510047_ERZ778503 | MGnify/ENA primary metagenome ERZ778503 (study PRJEB29527, sample SAMN07138965) | mouse gut metagenome | material: feces | host: mouse | place: China:Nanjing | collected 2016-01-25 ... | reverse complement strand
TATTGCGTCCTGTAATTTTTGGCTAAGCATAGTTGATGTAATTAAGATGTTAGACTTTTGATGACGCAAATATATTTATATTTCCGTGATGCGCCAAATAAAAATATGTCATCAGTGGGTCGGCGACATCTCGAACACGAGTTTTCCGCCGCGGGCTATATCTTCGTGGGATATGAAGGGTGAGTCGAGCTCTTTGCCGTTGAGCAGTACGCGCTTTACATACATGTTGGCCTGAGAGTTGTCCTTGACCTCGATTTCAAACGGTCCGTGCTGTGCGTGGATTATCGCGCGGTCTACCATCGGACGCCCGAGGGTGTACACCGGTATGCCGGGGGCTACCTGATAGAGTCCGAGTGCGCTCATTACGTACCATGCCGACATCTGGCCGCAGTCCTCGTTGCCGATTATACCGTCGGGAGCGTTGGTATAGAATTCGCGCATGATGTAGTCGAGGCGTTCCTGGCCTTTCCATGGCGAGTCGGTCCAGTTGTAGAGATATGCCATGTGGTGGCTCGGCTCGTTGCCATGGGCATACTGTCCGATCAGACCGGTTATGTCGTTGGAGGCTTCGGCGCCGTCTACCTGCGACGAGGTGGTGAACAGGGTGTCGAGACGGGCTTCAAGCTCGGGCTTTCCGCCGATGGTCTCGATGAAGTTGTCCATGTCGTGGGGTGCGAAGAAGCTCCACTGGAATGCATTGCCTTCGGTGTAGTCGCTCTTCATGTGGGCCGAGTAGCGGGGATTGAATGGTGTGCGGAATTTTCCGTCGCCCATGATGGGGCGCATCATCTTGGTCTCCGGGTCGAGGTAGCGCTTGTAGTATTCGCCCTTGGCCGCATAGGCCTTTGCCAGGGAGTCCATGCCGGCCTTGGCGGCGAGCTGCGACACACACCAGTCTTCATAGGCCATCTCCAGACCCCACGATACGGATTCGCTTACAGAGTCGGCGGGCACGAAGCCATATTTCTCCTTATAATAGGGGTGCATTGTTACAAGGTCGAGCTCGCGTGTGCCCTTGAATTTTTCGGCGAGGTCCGGGCGGTATACCGACGATGCGGCGCCGGCCTCGGCCCATGTGGCTATGTTGTCGCTGTCGGCAAGTCCTTTGCATGCGAGGTCGGCGAGCACTGCCACGGCGGGATATCCTACCATACATCCGGTGTAGCTTGAGCCGATAGGCCATTTGGGTAGAATGCCTCCCTGCTCGTAACCCTTAACGAGCACTTTGCCCCAGTCGGCGGCAAGCTCGGGATTGATGATGGTCATCAGTGGCTGGAATGCGCGGAAAGTGTCCCAAAGCGAGAACACCGAGTAGTTGGTGTATCCCTCTTCGGCCTGATGCACTTGCTTGTCGAGCCCACGGTAGCGGCCGTCGGCATCCTGGTAGGCGAAGGGTGCGATCATTGTGTGATAAAGCGCGGTGTAGAAGTTGACCATCACGGTAGAGTCGGCCTGGATTTCTATCGCCGACAGGGCATTGTTCCAAATGTCGGCCGAGCGTGTGCGTGTGGCATCGAAGTCCCATCCGGGCAGTTCTGCGGTCATGTTTTTGGCTGCACCCTCGGGGTCGACCATTGATATCGCTACCTTTATATATAGAGGCTCCTTGCTGTCGGCAAATTTATAGTGGAGCTTGAGGTCGCGGTCGGTCTTTATCACCGGAGGAGTGTCGGGATTGCTCTTCCCGTCGATATAGCGGGTTACGCTTTCAAACGGCTCGGAGAACTCGATGCGGTACGATACATCGTGGAAATGTGCCCATCCCTGTGTGCTCACCGTGCCCTCTACGGTCGAGTCGTTGATCTCGGTGTAGGTGTTGCCTACGAGTTTGTGGCCCCAGTTGGGCTGGAGGATGTGGCCGAGGTCGAGCATCACACGGCGATCCGAGGGATTATCGTATGTGTAGCGGTGGAATCCAACACGGTCGGTGCTCGTAAGCTCGACGTCGACGCCGAAGTTGTCGAGGCGCACGGTATAGTAGCCGGGGGTGGCCTTTTCAGTCTCCTTTTTGAATGTTGCCACCGGCTTTATGGAGTCGGCTCCGGAGTAGGGTAGCAGGGCCACATCGCCGAGGTCGCCGATGCCGGTGCCTGACAGGTGGGTGTGGCTGAAGGCATATATCTCATTGTCGTCATAGTGGTATCCGCTGCTGGCTTCCCATCCCATTATGTGGGTGTCGGGGCTCACCTGCACCATTGCAAACGGACGAGTGGCGCCCGGGAATGTATGGCCGTGGAATCCGGTGCCGATAAACGGATCCACATACTTGATTTCGTCGGTAAGAAGAGGCTTATTGGCAGAACTGTTGCATCCGGCCAGCAGACAGATTGCCGCCGCCGGTAAGAAAAATGCTGATTTTTTCACGTGGTATCTTTGGGTTTTGATTATGTTCTAATTGCTATGAAGGTATGATTCAGAGTGTAATATGCAATCAACTCCAAAGATACGAATTTTAACCCGTAGATGCCGTCTCTGCCCCCTCCTTTTTAAGTACGTTTAATAATAAAAGCCTGTTTGATAATAAATGTTAAAATGCTTTTATTCAGCTCCTTCCTCCGTGCGCAATCTAATCCATATATCTGGAGTGGGAAATGGAGCATTAGGTTGAGCGATTTGTGGGATGTGGCATGCATGTTGTTTATGCTAATTGGAGATGACCGAGCCTTGTGGTGTGAGGCCTTCGACGGCTACCGCGATGTCAGATGGGGAGATGTTGGCTGGGATTGGGAGCTCTACCGATTGCGTGAGGTCGACAGCGGGTAGCCATTGTAGGGTTGCGCCTGTTGGTTCCTCGGTAACACTTTCGGGAGTATATGCGGGAGTGTAGAATTTTTTGTGTCTCTGATAACCGAGCGGGGTTATTAGTTTAAATTCTCGTGGAAGTTTACGCCGGAATTTATGTGAATTTTTTGTGTTGATACTGAGGATGCCTCCTGTCTTATCCATCACATTGCCAATTCCCGGCTTGAAAAGTACTGCTAAATGGGGTGGAATATATGATACGGATTCATTGTCGAGGTAAGGATACATGGCTTCGAGGTCGGCCAGGGATATTCTGTTTTCCTCATTGTTGACGTCATAGACATCATTGGGAGATTTGCCTGACGCTGAACTACCTCCCTTTAGCGCATTTGCAGACATGTTGGCCGAATAGACGCCAAGTCCTCGGTATTTAAGTCCGCTACCAGAGGATGGCGAGTTCGAACTTTGACCGGATTGAGAGTTGATTGCAGTATTTCCACTCCTTTTTGGAGGAAGGAAATTACCTCGTATCACATTCCGCAGGGATTTTGTCATATCGGCATAATATCCGATGTAACGACCGTCGACCCAGATGCTTACCGGTACTTGATGATGCATGAGAATGTTTCCGACGATGTTTATGCCAGGAACATTGGCCACGGCATCGGCATAGCAGATTATGTTGTCATCCTCGCCGGGACGGACTGTCATATAAGAAAGTCGCTCAATTATATTCTCACCCTTGTGGCGGCTTTTTCCGTGGACAACCACTTCCTGAAGAGCGACATGCATGCCTTGGATGGATGACTTTATGCGTGCGATATATTCCTCGGCTGACTGTTCCTCCTCAGATTCCGCCGATGCATACGACTGCTTCTGAGGTAGAGCCGTGACTTCGGGATAACTATCGAAATCGGGATAGATGTTTTCTTCGAAATATCCTTTTTTGTTGACTGCTCCGATTACAAAATATGTGCCATCTGGCCATTCGATTCCGGTGATGTGGAATCGTCCGAGGGAGTCGGTCATGGCCGATGCACCGTCGGCCATGCGCGGTGCGAGTACGTTGGCAGTGACTCCTGCCAGTGGCTTTCCGCGCCATTTTGAGCGGATTACTCCGTCGAGCTGGGCTCCGATTTCCAGCGGGTAGGGGAGTGAGTCGTTGATTTCGCCGCGAATTGCCGCCGGCATGTCGTAGCGTGTCCATCCCTGAGTCAGCATCAGGGCGTCGGCGGCGGGGTCGGCCTCACGGCGCGGTGTGCGCAGATACCATGCCGCATCCTCGACATGTCCGTGCAGGTCGTTCTGCATCAGCAGCTGTGATGCAATGGTGACTGTGGTGTCGGGCGACGATATACGACCGTCGACTATGGCCACGGCCACGTCGGCTCCACCCTCCACGGCGGGGATTATGACCACATGTCGCGCTGAGTCGACCGTGATTTTCAGTTGCCCGGCGTTGGCGGGTGTCAGTGCCGCCGATGCGGCAATTGCGGTGGCAAGGATGGATTTAATGCAGGGATTCATACGCGGACTTTCGACAGATTGGTGAGATAGATAGGCGTTTCCTTGGAATTTCGATTTGTAAGTGATTTCCATGGCTCACATTAATAATTTCCGCAAGATAGCATTATGTCAAGACTATCGCAATGCGATTATGGATATTTAACACGCCGGTACGGGTGTGAGAGCCGAGGGTGGGTGTGGTATGATGGCGTTGGTGGCAGGGATAGTGTTTAGTCGCCGGGCTACGCCGGGCATTCGGGGGGAGGGGGCCAACCCCACCCTGCGAACCGCTATGGCGGCTCTTGGGTGGGGCTAACGTTGTGTACGCCCCCAGAGGGGCTGTGCGCTAACGCGTGGAGTTGTGGATGGGGCCAACGGATAGGTGTTAATGAGGTGTGGGCTGTGTGCTAACGCGTTGGGTTGCGGATGGGGCCAACGGAGTAGGGATTAAGACTATGCGTTGGCTTGTAGACGTTTTGGAGCGTTAAAATTGTTTTTTTGACTATGTTTGTGGTTCAATGTGTTGGTGAACAAATTGTTAGTGTTGTCTGAATTCCGCCGATTCCGCTATGGGTCACACATTTGCAACTCCACGCGTTAGCGCATAGCCCCTCTGGGGGCGTCTACAATGTTAGCCTATGGTAAGAGCCGCGTTAGCGGTTCGCAGCCATAGGTTTGTGAGGAACATCTCCGGAATGCCCGGCGTAGCCCGGCGACTAAAGAAGACCGAGGAGTTATTGACACTGAGTTATTGATAAGTGGTTGGAAAGAGGCGGGTCCGGCAGTTGGGCGGCATAGAAAGATTTTGTAATTTTGCCATCTCTCACAGAAAACAAGCTCTAAAAATCAATTTATGCCAGATCCAGCATTAGAGACACCATACAGCAACAGGCAGGGAGGCGCAAGGCGCCGCACGCCTCAACACCAGTCGATGTACGACACCGGCGGACGCATCATGCCGCAGGACAAGGAGGTAGAGGAAGCGGTGCTCGGCGCGCTGATGCTTGAGAAGGACGCCTACACCACTGTGTGCGACATTCTCAAGCCCGAGTGCTTTTATGAGCCACGCAACCAGCGCATCTACGAGGCGATCCAGAGCCTTGGCGCCTCGCAGAAACCTATCGACATGCTTACCGTGGTCGAGCAGTTGCGTCTCAACGGCACACTGGCCGAGGTGGGCGGTCCGGTAGTCATCTCCGAACTGACTTCGCGTGTGGCTTCGGGTGCTCACGTCGAGTTCCATGCCCGCATTGTGGCGCAGAAGTATCTGGCGAGGGAACTTATTTCGTTTGCCGCCGGAATCGAGGGGAAGGCCTTTGACGAGAGCAACGACGTGGACGACCTGCTCCAGGAGGCCGAGGGACGCCTGTTTGAGATATCACAGCGCAATGTTAAGAAGGATGTCACGCAGGTCGACCCCGTAATCTCCGATGCCATCAAACAGATTCAGGCCGCCGCCAACCGCGAATCGGGTCTTTCGGGCCTCGAATCGGGCTACCACGACCTTGACAACCTCACTTCGGGCTGGCAGAACTCCGACCTTATAATCATCGCGGCCCGTCCGGCCATGGGCAAGACGGCGTTTGTGCTTTCGATGGCCAAAAACATGGCTGTCAACTACAATATACCGGTGGCGATATTCTCGCTTGAGATGTCGAACCTTCAGCTCATCAACCGACTCATATCCAACGTGTGCGAGATTGAGAGCTCGCTGATAAAATCGGGAAAGCTGTCGCGCCTACAGTGGGACCAGCTGATGACCCGCATCAAGCATCTCTATGGCGCTCCTCTGTTTATCGACGACACTCCGTCGCTGTCTATTTTCGAACTTCGCACAAAGGCCCGCCGTCTGGTAAGGGAGCATAATGTGAAGTTTATCATCATCGACTACCTCCAGCTGATGAATGCTTCGGGCATGCACTTCGGCTCGCGCGAGCAAGAGGTGAGTATGATATCGCGTTCGCTCAAGCAGCTTGCCAAAGAGCTAAACATACCTATCGTGGCGCTGTCGCAGCTCAACCGTTCGGTCGAGAGCCGCCAGTCGGGCGACGGCGGCAGCAAACGCCCGCAGCTAAGCGACCTTCGTGAGTCGGGAGCCATCGAGCAGGATGCCGACATAGTGTGCTTCATCCACCGTCCGGAGTACTATACAAAAAGCGACGTCGACGCCGAGGGGCACGACATACGCGGACTCGCCGAGTTTATCGTGGCCAAGCACCGTTCGGGTTCGGTCGACACGATAAAGATGCGCTTCAAGGGGCGCCTGGCCCGCTTCGAAAACTGGAGCGAGAATGACTTCGACCCCGATGCCGCCCCGGTAACGGTAGAGTCGAGCTTCAATACAGGCTCGTTCGGACAGACTCCGACAGGCACATTCACCGCGTCCCCCACACCTCTGTCGGGCGGTACCGCCGACTTCCTCTCGGGCCCATCCGACGCTCCAGCGCCATTCTGACGCCTCGCTCCCGACACACTGCGGAGTAAGGCGGATAAAAATATGTTAACATGGCTGACAGTAGGGCGATAATGCGGAAAAGATTATTAAATTTGCTTTTTCAAGACCAATATTACTCAAAAAACTTACACAGCCATGCCAGCAATTAAAACCATAGGCATCCTTACCTCGGGAGGCGACGCTCCCGGAATGAATGCCGCTATCCGAGCCGTCACCCGCTCGGCCATCTTCAGCGGTTTCAGCGTAAAGGGTATATACCGCGGCTACAGGGGCCTGATAACCAACGAGATTGTCGACTTCAAGACACAGAACGTATCCAACATCATACAGATGGGCGGCACGATTCTGAAAACCGCACGTTGCAAGGAATTTCAGACTCCTGAGGGTCGCCAGCTTGCCTACGACACTCTGCGCCAGCATGGTATCGACGCCCTCGTGGTAATCGGCGGCGACGGTTCGCTAACCGGTGCACGCATATTCGCCACTGAATTCAACTTCCCGATAATCGGTCTACCCGGCACTATCGACAACGACCTTTACGGCACCGACAAGACCATCGGCTACGACACCGCCCTCAACACCATTATGGAGTGTGTCGACAAGATACGCGACACTGCCACCAGCCACGAGCGCCTGTTCTTCATCGAGGTGATGGGACGCGACGCCGGATTCCTCGCCCTCAACGGCGCGATTGCCTCCGGAGCTGAAGCCGCCATCATCCCTGAGATATCCACCGAGGTCGACCAGCTTGCCGAACTTATCCAGAACGGATTCCGCAAGAGCAAGAACTCATCGATTGTGCTTGTGGCCGAAAGCCCCGTTACAGGTGGAGCCATGGCCCTGGCCGAACGTGTAAAGAACGAGTATCCCGGCTACGACGTGCGTGTGTCGATTCTCGGCCACCTGCAGCGCGGCGGCTCGCCTACTGCCTCCGACCGTATCCTGGCCTCACGCCTCGGCGCGGCAGCCATCGACGCACTTCTCGACGACCAGCGCAATGTGATGATAGGTATTTCGAACGACAATATTGTCTACGTGCCTTTCTCCAAGGCTATCAAAAACGACAAGCCTATCAACCGCGAACTTCTCGATACTCTGCGCCGACTCTCTATCTGATACAGCAGAGTAGCGAAAACTATGCATGACAATAATACAACCGGGCAGCGCCGCACGCTCTATGTCACCGACATGGACGGGACGCTGCTCGACCTTTATAGCCGGGTGAGCCCCGAAAGCGCATCAATAATCCATCGTCTAAGCCGTGAGGGCGCGCTGATTACGGTGGCTACCGCACGCACTCCCGCCACGGTGGTGCCACTTATGCGCGACTGCCACACCTCTGTGCCCTACGTCACGATGACTGGCGCCGCTCTGTGGAATCCCGTGGAGGAGAAGTATGGCGAAATCGCACTGATGCCCGACGATACGGCCGCCAGGGTAAGAGAGGTGATAGAGTCGTTCGGACTCCACCCGTTTATCTACACAATCACTCCCGACAACAGATTGCTTGCCGCCTACCACAACGGGCCCATGAACCGGGCCGAGCGGAAGTTTGTCGAGGAGCGCACCGGCCTTGCACTCAAGCGTTTCCATCTCGACAATCCCGGGGGTATGGCGCCGTTTCTTCCGCGCACCATACTCTATTTTGCAATCGGAGATGCCGAGGCCACCTCAGCTGCCGCCGAGGCTCTGACCCGGATGGGCAGATGTGCCGTCAGCTCATATATGGACAATACTGTGCCCGGAATGGGCATTCTGGAGGTATTTGCCTCCGGTATTGACAAAGGAGCTGTGGTGAAGCGGCTGGCCTCGCGTCTGGGCGCCGACAGGATAGTGGCTTTCGGCGACAATCTCAACGACCTGCCCCTTTTTGCGGTTGCCGACATTCCGGTGGCGGTAGAAAACGCCCTCCCTGAGGTAAAGGCTGCCGCCGAAGTGGTAATCGGAACCAATGACACCGATGCCGTGGCGCGCTTCATCGAGTCGGATTTCATGACAGATTGCTATGCCAAGAATTGACAGGAGCATAATATTTTATGCCATGGCAGCCGGCGCTTATTTTTATTTTTGGAAAAACAGACAGGGCGCCAGCCACAGTGCAGTGGCCGACGCCTTGTGTTGATTATATTGCTATTATCGGTTGCCTTTGGCAATGTAGGGCGACACGACTTTCCATGCGATTACCGCGATGATGGCTCCTACAAACGGGCCTACCACCATAATCCAGAAATCATGGAATGCTCCGGGGCAGAATACAGCCGGTCCGAAGCTGCGCGCGGGGTTTACCGAGCAGTTGTCGACAGGGATTCCCACGATGTTGACCAGTCCGAGGGCGAGGCCGATGCCGATACCGGCAAATTTGCCCCACCCCACATTGGCGTCAGTGGCCCCGAGGATTATGAACACGAAGAAGAATGTAAGGAGTGCCTCCATCAGTAGTGCCATGCCCGATGTGGCGCCCGGCTGCAGCACATTGGTGGCAAGATTGTAGGTTGCGCCCCCGTTCTCGGTGATTCCTCCGAAGTTGAATTCAGGATTCATGTTGACAAACCAGAAGAGGAATGCAGCGCCTACAACTGCACCTCCCATCTGGAAGAGCCAGTAGCAGAGCATATCCTTAAGGCTCATGCGTCCGCTTAGATATACGCCGAGCGACACTGCGGGATTGACATGGCAGCCCGATATGTTGCCAAGGCAGTAGCAGAGGCATACAAGAACCAGTCCGAAGCATACTCCGACTCCATAGCCCCCTATCGACGGGCCGGCGAGTACTGCGCTGCCGCATGCCAGAAGTACGAGAAACATTGTCCCGATGCCTTCGGCGGTGTACTTCTTTAAATCATTCATAAGTGTAAGAGCTTGTTTAATAATAAATGTTACCGTCAGGGCGGTCAGTCGTCGGGCAGGTTTTCGCTTGTGATGAGGGAGTTATGGGGTTCCATAACGACCGAAGAACG
>ERZ778503.2570-NODE-2570-length-9706-cov-5.741581_pt1 | contig 9706 bp, 13 predicted proteins | sample MGYA00510047_ERZ778503 | MGnify/ENA primary metagenome ERZ778503 (study PRJEB29527, sample SAMN07138965) | mouse gut metagenome | material: feces | host: mouse | place: China:Nanjing | collected 2016-01-25 ... | reverse complement strand
AAGATAGAGTTAAGAAAAGAGCCCAGCAATTTAGGACAGGGCTATGTGTGGTATTTTGTTTGTCCATGCACAAGGCGCAAATGTCGAAAACTATTTTTAGACGGGAATATTATAGCAAGCCGGTACGCATTTAATCACGTCTATAGCATCCAAATGGAAAATAAGCCAAATATATTCTTCCGCAAGTTAGGCAAGTTGGATGATCCTCGCAAGAAGTACGGGAAACCATTATACCGGGGGAAAATAACACTCTACGGTAAAAAAATACAGAAGTACAGGAAAAGACAGCAAATCATCAATGAAAACATAGGGAAGTATATTCCTTCATTCATGTTCAAAACAAAGAAAAATATATGAAACTAAGAGAATATCAAAATAACATAGCTATCCAAGCGGCCAATAAACTAACAGCTTTCGGATGCTGTTACCTATCGATGGAATGCCGGACAGGGAAAACGCTCACGGCTTTATATGCCGCTGATAAATTCAACGCAAAAAGTGTTTTATTCATCACCAAGCTAAAAGCCATCCCCAGCGTAAAAAACGACTATATCGCATTACAACCATCTTTTAAGCTGGAAGTTGTCAATTTTGAAAGCAGCCACAAGGTGACAGGAAAGTACGACCTTGTGATAATTGATGAGGCCCATTCACTGGGAGCATATCCCAAGCCAAGTAAGCGTACACAGGAGATAAGGACCATTTGCGAAGGTTTGCCCGTGCTTTATTTGTCCGGCACACCTTCACCCGAAAGCTACTCACAGCTGTATCACCAATTCTGGGTATGCAGCAAATCACCGTGGAAAAGCTATAAAAGTTTCTATAAATGGGCGAAAGAGTACGTATATACACGACAGAAGAAAGTAAACGGGTATCTCATAAACGACTACTCATGTGCTAACAAACCAAAGATAGACAATGATACTAGAAACCTGTTTATCTCTTACTCCCAGGAACAGGCGGGATTTGAGGTGAATATCAACGAGCACATATTGCAGGTACAGATGGAAGACAGGACCGGAGAATATATCAGGAGATTACAAAACGATTTGGTTGTAGACATCAACGGCTATACTATTCTAGGAGATTCACCGGCAAAGCTTTTGACTAAATTACATCAACTATCTTCCGGGAGTGTAATTTCCGAGAATGGCGAGCATTTGATATTTGACAGCAGTAAGGCGGATTTTGTGAAGGGCTATTTTAAAGACCGAAAAATTGCATTGTTTTACGTGTACCAGTCCGAAGCGGAGTTATTACAGTCTGTTTTCCCGAACTGGACGGACAGCCCGGAAGAGTTTCAAGCCTCATCAAATAAAGTCTTTATATCGCAAGTTCGCCGAGCACGTGAAGGTGTGAGACTTGATACAGCGGATGCTTTGATTTTCTTTAATCTCGAATTTAGTTATCTATCATACGAGCAAGGCAAGAACCGCCTAGTTTCAAAAGAGCGCACCAGCCCGGCAGATGTTTACTTTCTTTGCTCTGACTGCGGGATTGAAAACAAGATATTGGAAGCGGTACACGGAAAGCAAGACTTTACACTTTCGTACTATGGCAGAACTAGAAAGTAAAATACAGGCTCGCATCATCAAACGGTTAGAGGCAGAAGGTTATTATGTGGTTAAATTGATTCTGACGAATAAACCGGGTATTCCTGACCTGTTATGCCTAAAGAACGGGAAAGCATCGTTTATCGAAGTGAAAAGGCCGGAAGAAAAGCCCAGACCTTTACAAGAATACCGGATGAATGAATTAAGAAACCTAGGTTTTGAATGTGAAGTAAGAAAAGAATGAACTACCGAAATTTGACAGATAAAATATATTCAGCCCAAATAAAGCGATTTAAGCCATTTTCTTTTGCGGGATAATAAGATATTCATCTTTGCGGAGAAAGTTGCTTAAACGCAAAGATTATGCCGAATAAAGGCAATTAATAGAGTATTGCTCAACTAAATAAATTATTAACCAATTTAATTTTTAAAATCATGAAACAAGAAACATTTTTCGGAGTAAGAAAAGACAGTGAAAAACATCTTTACGTGAGAAGAGGTGATAACAACGAAGTCCTTATCACTAAAACAGTAAACGGGGGATCCGTAACGGAAGAGAACACCGTACACCTAAATGCGGAAGAAGCCCGTAAACTGGGGATTCAGTTGCTAAAATTAGGTAATGAAGAACTGCCAAAATCTGGAATAGACCTTAAAGCCGAATCTTTCGTAGACAAAATCACAGTATACAGAGGAATAAACCCGGACGAAACACCGGCCAACCTCGCAGTTATCACCATTGATGAAAGCGATGAGGCCAGACAAGTAAGGGAAGATAGCGGAGAGGAACCCGGCTTTTCCATTGAAGGGGAAGAACTGGAAAAACTCATTTCCGCACTGGCAAAGATTGTATGATTACTAACAAAATCAGGACCAGGCAATGAACATTAAAAATTACAGAGTAGAAGATGTAGGTATAGGATTAGGGCTTTGTACCGATAAAGATTTTATTCCTGTTTCATACGCTGAAGGGGAAGAGCTAGCAAAACACCTACGTCGTACTATCCCGCTAAAGACTAAGACAATTATGTATGAACACCCGGATGCGGGATTGATTGAGATTCTTCGGGAAGATGCTATAAAAATGCTGAAAACATTAGATAGCATCTCCTGACACTAAGATTGTATAACCAATACCGGGCAGGGATGCTTTATTGATTCCCTGCCCAGCTTTACTAAAGTAGTAAACAATAGTAAAACAGACGTTTTAAAGCAAATCATTTGCTACTGTCGGGTATAATGTATAATTTTGAACGTATCTAAATAAAGAGCGTATGAAGCTATACGCAACCGTTGCCAGTCGTTCGGGGTTTCTACTTTGGGAACCCCTTTTTTATGCCTTCTACAGGCTTTTTTCATTGGCAATACAGACAAGGTTTAGACAAGGGTAAATCCCTCAAAAAGGGGCAAGATTAGGGCAAGGGTAAAACAAAAAAAATAACAAGGTTTTGACAAGGGGAAACTAGCAAATTACCCAAAGGAAAATCTAAATACGCAAGATTCTACAGATTTACATTCTGGAAGCTATGTTTTATGACGACAATAATAAGCCGGAACCTCAACGCCTTTTGTTCCCTTATTTTTGAGGAAAACCATTTAAAGGAGTATTCCGTTCAGATTATCAGTTTTGGGGAAAATTCCCCTAAAATTGATAATCAGGTATTTACGTCTTGAATATGCTTTGAGCACACATTTTAAATACCCGGAATTTAGGGGATTTACTTACAACTTATTGAATATCAGGCATCATAATTTTATAAAACAAGAATATCAGTGATTACTGTAATTCGCTTTCCAAACTACAAAATTATAGTTTGACTGATCACTGACAGTTAGGAAAGAACAAACGTAAAAGTTTTGCGAATGACGATTAGACATGGCGTAACGATTCGTGATGCCCCCAAACCGGATGGGGGCATAGTTTAACTAATACCCTTTGCCTGGGGTATCTCAATCCAATTTTGGATGCTGGTAAGAAGTGTACGATGTCGATTCAAATTTGAATTGACGTAAAAAACATGTGAGGTCAGGAAAAAATTTCCCCCAGCTACTTAAACTACCCGTCCGTCCGGTGGACATCCTTGGCTGAAATAAAATGTTTTGCCCTGACGGGCTTTTACCTGTTGAGTAATACAAGTAGAACGTTGAAATTTCGGCAAATATGAAGGATAAACGGGCGTATTATTATCGTAACATTGGAAGCCTCAACAAAGGTGCTAAAATCAAACTTTTAAAGGTTATTGTGAGTTACGTTTTAAATACGGTTATTCCCATATTTGCATTGATGAAAAGTAACCGGCCTACATTTCGGCTCGTTAACCATCCGGAATTTTCCGCCGGCATAAAAGGGATGCCGGATTTTCGGCCCACTTCCTTAAGTGACACAGAAAAGAGAACAACACATCAAGCATTGCTCCCTTATTACTCGTCACATCGTCACGACGGAACGGCCAAATAATATAAATATTGTATGAATGATTAGCCCTTCAAAAACAAAGGGCAATACCTTTGATTGTTTTCGTCATCTCGACGACTAAAATACTATTTGATACAGCAAAGATATAAAATTAGCGAATCATATCAAAAGCGGATTGATGTCTCCACAAAATTGTGGACAGATACCGGAAAACACAGCTAAACCCTGTTCCGTAAATGCAAAAGGAAGTTTGCGAGTACCACCCCAACTTGATATCACAAATTGTGATTTCAAGATAGCCCACTCATCCGACGTTTACACATATAACCAGATAAGCATCTAAATAAAAATATAGCAAAAAAGTTATGTTTTTTATTTGGTAGTTTATAGCAAAAACGCTATATTTGTACCGTCTTAAACAAACGGTCTTTTAAATTATGAAGTACAATCAGTTTTTTGCGGAACTTACCGCAGCAGGTTGTTACGTTCTCAGGCATGGGGCAAACCATGATATTTGGTATAGCCCTAAAACGGGAAACAAATTTGCTTTGTCAAGGCACGGCAAACAAGAAGTACCTACCGGAATGGAACGTAAAGCAAGAAAGGTTCTTTTGGGGGAGTAATCCCCCAACCTTTTGCGCTTCATACCTAAAAGGCTGTAAATGTTGAGGCAATGGAGTACGGTATATTGCCGTACTCCTATTTTTAAAGCAATGGATATGAAAGTAACTGTAATCATGGAAAAGGCAAGCGATGGGTATTACTCATGCTTTGTTGAGGAAGATTTGCCCGGCTTTGGTTTGGCTGGATATGGAGATACAGCAGAAGCTGCCAAAGAGGATATGTTGAAAGCTTATGAGGAAATAAAGGAGATGCAGACAGAAGAAGGCAAGGAAGTGCCGGAACTGGAATTTATCTACAAATATGATATGCAATCCTTTTTCAACTATTTCTCATTCTTGAATGTTACTAAGGTTGCGGAGCTGGCGGGTATTAACGCTTCATTGATGAGGCAATATACTTCCGGTGTGACAACAGCCGGACAAAAGCAATACGATAAGATACGGGTGGCAGTGGAACGTATATCTAAAGAACTTTCCGCAGCTACTTTCTAAAGATAGTGTACCGCTGTGAAGCGAGACCGTTTAATTAAGACAATGAAGCCCCGTCCCAATAATCACCGGAACGGGGCTTTTTATTCAACAGCAACCTAACAGCACCTTAAATAAGAATTACTTAAATTATTGATATTTAATATTATAGTACTTTTCATTTGCAGAATTCTACAAGTAAAATACAATGCGAAATTAGCCTATCTTTAGTTTCTTATTGCCCTGGAATAAAGAATAATACTTCTTTCTAGCATTAGCCTTTTCTTCATCTCGCACTCGCTTTCGTTCCGAATCAATTCTTTTCGCCGATATTGCATCTACCAGTTCATCTATATTTTTCATCTTAGTACTTACGTAAGTTCTTCTATTTAATCCTATTTCTGTCACCATATTACGATCTTGAATTATATTTAACAGCTTATTATATTGACGTTTGGTAGTATATTTATCATATACCCTTTTTAAAGTCTCATCCTTTAGTAACAACTCCAGTTCCTTCTGGTTTATCGCTCCAAACATCCTACATTTTATCATTTCCGATGTTGTTTGGGCGAAATCCTTATCTCCAATTATAGATAAAATACCCATGTACATAGCCCACATTGCACGATCATCTGCCGTCATGGTATCTTTTAGCTTATAGAGATTACTCATAACTTCCCCGTTCAATAGAACAAAAGAGCATTTGCCTAAATCATACCTCATTTTATACTTTTCTACAGTATTAAGTGTATATTTCACTGTATTCGTTTTCAAGTTCAACATATAAAATACTTGGCGTACTCTATACCATTCTAAAACCTGGTCGTAAAATGATGGATTCTCTTTACTATAATCATTCAGGTATTCAATCTCTAACTCTGGGGCAAAGTTCTCATTTTCGAAGCCGTTATAATCTTCATCATAAGGGAATTCATCCATTTTATCGTATTCCTGTACTAGTTTATCGGGTAGTTCCTCTATTGATCTATAGATACAATAAACAAAGTCTTTGAGAGCATTACTTTCTATTATGTCAATCTTTCGAGACGTACAAAAGATTCCAATATCATACATATCATTGATTGCTTCTTTTTCGTAGATCATACCTCTCAATAGCGATAGAGGTATTAGGATAAAAGGATTTTTATTCATATCTTTGTTTCGGTATTAACAAGAGGACATTCCGTCGTGACGATGTGGTGTCCTCTTTCTGTTTTATAATTGCAAAGGTAAAGAACTGTTTTTCTTATTCAAAAACGAAACAATAAATAGATGTTAAAAATGTACCTCTTAAATAAGTACGTACCTATGCATGTACCTATGCACGTTCCTAATTAATAACTATATTATTAATAACTATTTCTTAAGGTTACATCATCAATTAAAAATTGACGATGCTCCCACCCAAAAACATGATGGTGAACAAAAAAACATCAAGGAAGTAGATATAAAAACGCCCGCACAGGTCAGCAAACCATGTACGGGCGTTCTCTTTATCAAATCTCTTATTTAGTCCCTACTGAGGCTCATAACCTTCGTAATAGTACGATTGTGTAATACCCTTGAATATAACTTCTCTATCATCTACTCGGTTGGTTAATCTTTGATGTAACAAAGTTCGCAGTTCCAGATCATTAATCGGGCTTCTTTCCATAGCTTGCAAATAGAGAACCTTATCCACATTCTGCCAATCAATCACCATGCCAAGACGTTTTTTCAGAATCATATCAAGCCAAATGCGCATAGTACGACCGTTACCTTCCATAAACGGATGAGCGATATTCATCTCCACATATTTAGCAACGATTTCCTCAAATGTCGTTTCCGGCATCTTTTCTATTACCGGGAGCATCACATCAAGATACATGCAGTTGGCAAAACGAAAGTTCCCCTTTGCTATATTCAAAGTACGTATCTTTCCGGCAAAGCTATACAATCCCTCAAACAGATAGCGGTGTATGTCACACAATCCTTTTACGGTTCCTACCTCGATACGGTCTATATCTCCAGTCTCAAACAAAGCATGAGCTTTTGCAAGGCTCAACTTATCTATTTCATTTGTATTCATACCCTATTGCATTATAGATAAATATCTTTGTAAAGAGGCTATTTCGGCCTCAACAACAAGCTTTTGAAAGGCTTCCGGCTTATTCTCTGTGTGAGATCCTTCCAGTGCTTTATAATAGCTTATTTTATCCTCATTGCTGCCTTTTAAAGTAACCAATGTATACCCATTCCGTAAAAGATAAAGATTCATCAATAAACGTGACGTTCGCCCGTTTCCATCAATAAACGGATGAATACGCACAAGTTCATCATGGAGATATGCGGCTATAAGTACCGGATGTACTTTTTCTTCTTCCAACTGCCGGAACTTTATCATAAAATCCTCCATTTGCTTTTCTATCAAATAAGGCTGAGGCGGCATGTGGGTACTACCGGAAATCATAACGGGAACGGTACGGTATTTCCCGGCATTTTTACGATCTATTCCGTGCAAGATAAGAGCGTATATTTCTTTGATAGTACGTTCACTTATCTCTATATCCTTCTTCGCTATATCTTTGATATAATCAATAGCCTCGCTATGATTGATAGCCTCCAGATGTTCACGCATAGACTTGCCGGATATGGTAACTCCTTCATTTACTACTAATGCGGTTTCCTGTAATGTAAGGGTATTACCTTCGATCCGGTTACTTTCGTAAGTATATTCTATATCCAAGGCATCCTGTATCTTTTGCAGCGCATCTTCCGGTAATGGACGTAAAGCGGATAACTCCCCTTTGAGTGTGTCAGCTTTATCTAACAACAGTTTTAAATCTTCATTCATGACTATTCTACTTTGATGGTTTCTTTTTATGAGCGATTTTCTTTATATCCTCATCTAATTCTTTAATGCTATTCAAATGCTCTAATCTTTTTTGGGCTTCCTTGTATTGGGCATACTCTTGACCTACTTTTTTAACCGCCAGTTCATGGGATATGGTACCTGCACATTCTAAGATTGTTTTTTCGTTCATAGTTAATACCATTCTTAATTTATCTATCCAATCTTTCATATACATTGGCTTGTGTTGTAAAGCTTGTGTTTCCGCATAAGCTAGATATTGTTCTACTATCAACTTCAACACGCCTATTTCTTCTTCATTCAAATAGTTTTTGCCAATAAGTACATCAGCCTTCGTTACTTTTCCCGGTTTTGAAGTGGAAGTAAGCCCCATCATGGGTAGCGTAGCATTAGAACGATAGTATATGAGTTCTGCGGCCGTTTTCCCGCTTACAGCCCAAAGAAGTTTATTTTGTACTTCCTTATAAAATGTCAATGTCATCTCATCGGACGGATCATAATCTATACTTGTAGCGTAAATATCCTTCACCTGTTGATAGAAAACCCGCTCTGATAGCCTTATCTGTCTGATTCTATCTAAAAGCTCTTTAAAATAGTTCATGGAAGAACCGGAAGTAAATCGCTCATCGTTTAATGTAAATCCTTTAATGATATATTCCCGTAGTCGTTGCGTTGCCCAAATACGGAACTGTGTACCTTGATGGGATTTAACACGATAACCAACAGATATAATTACATCAAGGTTGTAATAGTTGGTATCATATTCTTTTCCATCAGATGCAGTTGTTCGGAAATTCCGAACTACTGAATCAATATTCAATTCTCCTTCCTCAAAAATATTTTTAATATGCTCACTAATGGTTGATTTAGATTTTCCAAACAACTCGCATATTTGCGCTTGGGTTAACCAAACCGTTTCTCCTTCAAACAAAACATCAACCTTAATATGTCCGTCTTCCGATTTGTATATTACTATTTCTCCGTTTTTCATATTTATTCTACTTTGATATTATAAAACGATTTCTCCGCTTTCTATTCTATCCAGCAACCGGGACAAGTCCGATACGCTATTTATATTGTAATTGGTATCTCTTATGCGGATTACTCCAATAATACCACCGGAAGAAGATGAGGTAAACAACTCTGGAACGTCAACACCTAAAGCAGATGCAATCCTTTCCAACACTTCGACACTTGGGTTTCCGTTAATATGTTGACTCAAACCAACATTACTAATTCCCATCTTCTGAGCTAAATCCTTTACAGTTGTACCCTTTTCTTTGATTAGTTCTTTAATACGTAAAGCCATAACTTTAATTTTTAGATATTGCAAATATATGCAAAGCAAACAACTTTTAAAGCAATAGCTTTACTAATAAATATTAAATTAAAGTTTTAAACTAATATCTCATTTGCTTAGTTTAAATCGATAAGTTATATTTGCATCACAAATATTAAAGCTAACGATTTAAAATTATAAAGATATGGCAGGTTACGATTTAAGCAAAATAATGAAAAAAGCTTGGGCACTATTTACGAACGCCCGTGCAAAGTACCCGACATTTGCCGATGCACTCCGTAAATCTTGGAGCATGGCAAAATTTGAGGTTAAAGTAGCCGAAGAACGCCAGGCAATCGAAGCGGAGACTAAAGCACGTGAAGCAAAGATACGTGAAGAGAACGAGCAAGCCGCCATTAGTTCGGTTCTTCTTCGTGCACAAATCGAAGCCGACCGGATCAGAAGAGAAGCGGAAGCCAAAGCGGAACGCATGAAAGGCGAGATAGCAGCACG
>ERZ778503.2568-NODE-2568-length-9719-cov-7.500414_pt1 | contig 9719 bp, 7 predicted proteins | sample MGYA00510047_ERZ778503 | MGnify/ENA primary metagenome ERZ778503 (study PRJEB29527, sample SAMN07138965) | mouse gut metagenome | material: feces | host: mouse | place: China:Nanjing | collected 2016-01-25 ... | reverse complement strand
GATTCCGGTGCGGAGTGAAGGAGAATATAAACATATTCGACTGAGCGACAAGCCGAAAGCGGCAAAAAAGAAGCCGCAGATTGTATAAAAGATATAAAGATTTACTTTCAGTTACTATCGGTTAAATTCGAACACGTACTTAAGTGTTCTTAAACGACTTCAATAGCTATTGCATCCTGATACCGGAGAATAAAAAAGCTGCCGGAAATATCGATATTCCCGGCAGCTTCTTGATCATTTGGATGAAATAGGGTAATGTCAGCAGGTTTTTGCATCGAGATTGGGGTTGTATTTGCCCCAGTCGGCGATAGGAGGCATGACGCCCATGCCGATGACTTCATCGCGGAGAGCGCAGAGGTGTCGGTAGCTCTGGTCAAGAGATTTCTCCTCTTCGGGAGTGCCGCTTACAGGAGTGACCTTGACACCGTCTTTGCTTACAGTGGTCTCCATAGCCATCATGATGTGGGAGAATCTGTCGTTGTTGACATATGTTCCTACAGGCCAGCGGAATGTAGCGCCACCCATGGCTGCTGCAATCATCTCTATCGAGAGGTAGGCCGGGCTTTGGAACGAACTGCGGCCGCGGAGGTCGATGATGTTCTTGCCACCCTGAATGACGCGTACCTTAAGTTCTTCCCAGTCTTGACGGGGGAGCTTTTCGGTGCCGATTATTTCAGTGAGGGGCTTGCCGTCAACCTTTGTTGTGGATGCGTATACAGCCATTTGCTCGCCATGACCGCCGTATGTGCGGCAGTTGATGATTTCATCAGCCGGGAGACTGAAGTATTTCGAGAGTTCATTGCGCAGACGTGTGGAGTCAAGAGCCGCAAGCGTAGATACCTGCGAAGGCTTCAGACCTGAATACAGCAGTGTGATCAGACCGGTGATATCCGCCGGATTGAAAATGACCACAATATGTTTTACATCAGGGCAATATTCCTTGACGTTTTTACCGAACTCCTCGGCGATTGCGGCATTCCCTTTCAGAAGATCCTCACGCGTCATCCCGGCTTTACGGGCAGCGCCGCCGGAATTGACGATATATTTGGCATCTGTAAGAGCCTCCTTGATGTCAGAAGTATAGGTCAGATTCAGACCTTCGAATCCGCAATGCAGAAGTTCTTCGGCCACACCTTCGAGCCCCGGTGCGTAGGGGTCGTAAAGGCAAATGTTAGGGGTCAGACCCATCATTATGGCGGTCTGCGCCATGTTTGAACCGATCATGCCGGCTGCGCCGACAATTACGAGTTTGTCATTGGTCAGATAAGACATACTATTATATAATTGAATTTTGTTGGTTTACGTCAGACATCAGTGGCGCGTCGGCGCCCTGTCTGTATTAGAGCAAGAGTTCGAATTTAAACGATAGTCAGTAAAAGAAACCTTTTCCACAATCTGCGGCCTCTTTATTGCCGCGCCCGGACTGCCGCTCTGTCGAATATGTTTGTATTCTTCTTTGCGTAGTGCCGTAATTGATTTAAAAACAATCTCTTACATATTGTATAGATTAAATTCGGACACTTGTTTGAATCTAATAGAGAAATTATGACTGAAGATAATCAATGAGAGTCACAGTCAATCATAAAATCTCATTTGCTTTAAAAACAAAGAATGAGAGGAGATGGTTTTATAATAAACCCAAAAAGGATGATAGATTATGAAAATGCTGCAGAAAGGAATTACGGTATTGTCATTGCTGATAGGGATATTGGCATGTATGGCGCAGAATTCGGCACCGGCTCCCGGTGCCGGAGGCAGCTTTCAGCCGTCTGGTCCGGTCTGGGGTTCCCCCTGGGGAGGGGGCTGGCAGGCATCGCCGCCAGTGATTGTCAATCCTGCCCCCGGCCTTTACGGCGGGATGAATAATGGGATATGCAATGTGGTCGGTGTGGGATATGACGCGCAGGGTGTATGGCGCACTGTGCCTATGCGGGTGGCCTACAGCTGGAATGGCGCCCAATATAATGTGCAGGTGCTCAATGCCTGGAATCCCTGGACCGATATGTGGAACAGAGGGGTTGATGCTCCGGCATATAACACGACCTACTATCTGCGTGGAGGGACATATAATTTCTATGTCATCCTTCCTACCGGCACTTACTATTTCAATCTGTGAGTGTCCGAATTTAACCGATAGCAATTGAAAGGGAATCTTTCCCACAATCTGCGGCTTCTTTTTTGCCGCTTCCGGCGTGTCGTTGAGTCGAATATGTTTATATTATCCTTCACTGCACCGAAATCGACTAAGCCCCCGTTCCACATATTGTATAAATTAAATTTCAACACTTACTCAGGAATTAAGCGACAAGGAGACATCGGCCGATGTCTCCTTGTCGCTTGAGCAATGTGTTTTGTATGTGGACCCGGGATATGGTCAGACATACCCGTAACCATTGAGGTTCAGACATCATTCATGTCAGAACTCAGTCTCGCCATATCCGGAATTGTAACTCGGTTCGTCAATATTGTTCTTATTGTTCTGTTTGGCTTTCATGTTGCCGAAGGCATATTTGACGGAGAGGCTTATGTTTCGTCTGCCGCGCCAGCGTTCGTCATATTGTGTATAGCCGGTTCCATCGACAGTGCTCTTGAACTTTCTGGAATCAAACACATCCCGGCAATTCAGCGAGAACGACCAGTCACCCAGATTCTTGCGCAATGCCAGGTCAACACTCCATCCGCCCTGACGGCTTCCCTGAGCTGTCAGAGATTTGGAAGAATATCTTCCTGTGCCCTGAAAAGAAAGACTCCAGGGGAGTTTTACAGAAGCCATTATGCGTGCATCCCAGGCAAAAGAATTGCGTGCCTTGCCGAAGAGGGGAAACTCTTTGCCTTCTGCATAATATGTAGTTGACCATGCTGAGATATGGTTGTTGTAGAGGTTGACGGTCGTAGTGAGGTCCAGACAACGGAAAAGAGAGTTCTTGGCCACAATCTCAATACCGGAGTTTGTCTGACGTCCGATATTATCCCAGGTAGTGTACATGACATTGTTGTCGAGATATGACATCCTGTTCATCAGATTGCTGCTCTGTCTCAGATATGCCGATACAGAGATCATGTGCATGGTCCAGCTTTTGAGATAGTTAAGCTCGAAAGAATTGGCGTATTCAGGTTCGAGTTCAGGATTACCGAAACTGATGTTGGCGGGATCCGAGATATTTCGGAAAGAATTCAGCTGTCCGCCGAATGGGCGACGGATGCGTCGGGTATAGTTGATTTGCAGTTCATTGTCCATCGGGAGCGAATAACTCAGGAAAGCCGATGGGAAAAGTGCGAAATTATTCTTCCGGTACCAGTCGGAGGCTTCAGGCATCTCACCGTATTCAAGAGACTTTGTGCGGACTTGCCAGGCCTCGGCGCGTAATCCGGCAGAGAAACTGAAATCCTTCACCTTCCCGCCAAGAGTAAGATAGAGAGCAGAGATATTGTTGTTGTAGATGAAACGGTTGTACAGGTCCTTGGCCACAGACATCGACTCCTGATCCGGCCCCCGGAGAGTGTTGACAGGAGTATTTTCATGGTCATAATTACCCTGGAATCCGCTCTCAAGTTTAAGCCAGGACAGAATCTGGTTGGAATAGTCGAGTTTGGCCTCCACATTATTGGAGTTAATATTCTGCGACTGTTGCTGCCAGAGGTCATAGTCAGGGGTGAATCCATCGTCAAACGCACGGTTCTCATGATATGTATTGATGCCCGGTCCGCCCCAATGACTGTAGCCCACGTTCATGTCGAGCGTATGGTTATTGCTCCATTCATGACGGTAGCCCATTTCTACGTGACCGTTGCGCATGTCGTTCTTGTTGTTTGAAAACTGCGTGTTGGAATTCCAGTGGTCGGGCAGGGTTGAAGAATAGAGCGTATTCGAATAAGCCCTGCGATGGCCTAACATGCCGAAAGCGCTTGCAGAGAGCTGATCGGCATCCGAGAGATGATACGTAGCGCCGGCGCGGAGGAAGAGATTGTTGCCTCGGTTGTGGCTTTCAGAGTCCGAATAAAGGAACTCGCCGGAGTCATAGTCTCTTCGTGAAAGAGAGCCTCCGGTATTGCGGCGCATACGGAACCCGACACTTGCGAAAGTCTCCCATTTGGCCGAATTATAATTGAAATTGACACTTGCATTTCCACCTCCATTGGTGTTGCCGCTTATTTCGGCCGACCCGAAATAGCCGCCTCTGCGATTCTTCTTCAATATTATATTGATGATACCGGAAGTCCCTTCAGGAGAATATTTTGCCGAAGGATTCGTGATTACTTCGATGCTTTCGATTGTCTCGGCCGGGATTTGTTCAAGAATCTGAGCCCGGTTGTCGGCCGTAAGCCCCGACTCCTTGCCATTTATCCAGACAGTGACGCTTGAATTTCCGCGCAAAGAGACTTCGCCGTCCTGGTCGACTTCAACAGAGGGGATTGATTCAAGGAGTTCGGAAGCCGACTGCCCGGCAGCTGCGATATTCGCGTCAACCTGAAAGACTTTCTTGTCGAGTTCGAAGCGCATCTGCGAACGCACACCTTCCACCACCACTTCCTGCAGCAGCTTCATATCAGTGGCCATCTTCAGTTCGCCGATATTGATGTTCTGACCGACAATAGTCACAGGGCGCTCCAGATCGACATTGCCTACAGAAGATATCTTTATTATATATTTCCCATCTTTTACCTTCGGGAGAGTGAATCGGCCTTCGAGGTCAGTCTCAGTGCCCACCGGGAGCGGATTGCGTTTGGCATCAAAAAGTTGCACTGTCACGAAATCGAGAGGTTCGCCCGATTCCTTGCTTGTCACCTGCCCGGTGATAGAGCCGTCGGCCAAAGCCAAGAGAGGAAAAAGGATGAGAGAAGTGGAAAGAAATGGTCGTACTATATGCTTCATAGCCGTCAGACCGGCCGTCAGACCGATCGAATATTTGGTTGAAAATTCAGGGTTTATGTAAATATGACTTATGTAGAGATTGAAGGTTTATTCCATATATTCTAAGAAATGTTAACATAATGAGAATATGTAAGTGTTCAAATATAAATAACCGATAGTAAAAGGAAGGGAATCTTTTCTACAATCAGTGGCTTCTTTTTTTTGCCGCTTCCGGCTTGTCGTTCAGTCGAATATGTTTATATTCTCCTTCACTCCGCACCGGAATCGACTAAAAAACAAGCCCGCATATTGTATAAATTCAATTTGAACACTTACTTATTTACGATAAGTCGTTTAGGGCGCAACCTTAGATTGTCTGAATTGAGATTTGCACGAATTCCTTGAAAAAGGTTGTCTTTACTTAATTGGCGAGCTCCAATCAGGCATGAATTTAAAAAAAATTAGCATAAGGAGGTGGAATCTTCAGGAAAAAGAAGTAATTTTGCGATAGAATTGCCCGAGCCGGATACTTGGGCACTCTACAATGATTAACGCCCTCCTCCGGTATGAGAGTCGCACGACTCAGAGGAGCGAGGATAAAAACGACACAAGAACAGAATGAAAGCTTACGTATTTCCCGGTCAGGGAGCCCAGTTTGTGGGCATGGGCAAGGATCTTTACGACAACAATGCTCAGGCACGTGAAATGTTTGAGAAAGCCAACGAAGTGCTCGGATTCCGCATCACAGACCTGATGTTTGAAGGCACAGAAGAGGACCTTAAGCAGACCAAGGTGACTCAGCCGGCGATATTCCTGCACAGCGTGATTCTTGCCGCCTCACTTGGCGAAGAGTTCCGTCCCGATATGGTGGCCGGTCATAGCCTTGGAGAATTCTCAGCTCTTGTAGCCGCAAGAGCATTGAGTTTTGAAGACGGCCTTCGTCTGGTGGCAAAACGAGCCATGGCCATGCAGAAAGCCTGTGATCTCAAGCCCTCGACGATGGCAGCGGTGCTTGCCTTGCCCGATGCTAAGGTAGAGGAACTCTGCGCCGAGGTCGACGACGTTGTGGCCCCGGCCAACTACAACTGTCCGGGTCAGGTGGTGATTTCGGGCACAGTCGAGGGGATTGACGCCGCCTGTGAGAAGATGCTGGCGGCAGGCGCCAAGCGTGCTCTCAAACTGAAGGTGGGCGGCGCATTCCACTCTCCGCTGATGGCCCCTGCGCAGGAAGAGCTTGCAGAGGCAATAGAGGCGGCACCGTTCCACCAGCCGATAGCACCTGTCTACCAGAACGTAGATGGCCGGCCACACACAGATCCCGCCGAAATCAAAGCCAATCTGATCAAGCAGCTCACCGCGCCAGTGCGCTGGACACAGGATGTGGAAGCGATGGTGGCCGATGGCGCCGACGAATTTATCGAACTTGGCCCTGGCAGTGTGCTTCAGGGGCTTGTGAAGAAGATATCACGCGGGGTAGCCACATCGGGCATGCAGTAAAACAAGATTGTGGAAGTGTGGCCCATAAGAGCCACACTTTCTTTTTCTCTCATATCACACCCGCACCCCCCCCGTCGACATAGCCGGCGGGACTGCAAATCAGAGAAACTTGACGAAATGAAGAAATATAACGTAGCGATAGTAGGGGCCTCCGGCGCGGTAGGCCATGAATTTCTCAGAGTGCTTGAAGAGCAGGATTTCCCGATAGCGGAATTGCGCCTGTTCGGTTCCCCGCGTTCGGCTGGGAGCCGTCTTCCCTTCAGAGGTAAAGAATATGAAATAGAGCTTCTTTCCGAAGATTCCGACTTCACAGGCGTTGATATCGCCTTCACCTCAGCCGGGGCCGGCACCTCAAAGCAGTATGCCGATGTAATCACACGCCACGGCGCCGTGATGATCGACAATTCATCGGCTTTCCGCATGGATGCCGATGTGCCTTTGGTGGTGCCCGAGGTAAATGCCGCCGACGCACTTGAGCGTCCGCGGAATATAATCGGCAATCCCAACTGCACCACAATCCAGATGGTAGTGGCGCTCAAACCGATCCATGACCTGTCGCCGATACGCCGGGTGCGTGTGGCTACCTATCAGGCTGCCTCCGGCGCAGGTGCGGCGGCAATGGACGAACTGGTGGGGCAGTATGCCGAGATAGCCGAAGGCAAGAAGCCCACAATCGAGAAATTCGCCTATCAGCTTGCCTACAACGTAATTCCTCAGGTGGATGTATTTGTCGACAACGACTATACAAAGGAAGAGATGAAAATGTACAACGAGACCCGCAAAATCATGCACTCAGACGACATTCGTGTCTCAGCTACATGTGTGCGAATCCCGGTGCTTCGCGCTCATAGCGAGTCTATATGGGTGGAGACAGAGAGTCCGTTGGAAATCTCGGCCGTGCGCGAGGCATTCGATAAAGCCCCCGGCCTGGTGCAGGCAGATGATCCGTCTGCCAGGTTATATCCCATGCCGCTCGATATCACCGGTAAAGACCCTGTATACGTGGGACGTCTGCGCCGTGATATAGCCGATGACTGCGGACTGAGCTTCTGGGTTGTAGGCGACCAGATAAAGAAGGGCGCAGCACTCAACGCAGTTCAGATCGCGCAGTGGCTCATAGCGAATGACCCGCGCCTGTCGTAATACTTGCTTACAGAATAATAAATACTAACCTTACACCTATTACAAATGAAAAAAGACGACGACGAAAGCATCATGACGCCGACCGGCCTTCCGGAGAACGCCTTTCGCGAACTCGGAGCCGACGAGGAATATCATCCCGTGATGGCGCCGACCCATGATCAGAAAGAAGTGACTCCCTACTCGGTGATTACGGGTCTGGTGATGGCTATTGTATTTTCAGCGGCCGCAGCCTATCTCGGACTTAGAGTTGGCCAGGTCTTTGAGGCAGCCATCCCTATCGCCATCATCGCAGTGGGACTTTCGAATGCACTCGGGAAGAAGAATTCTCTGGGACAGAATGTGATAATCCAGTCAATAGGCGCCTGTTCGGGTGTGATTGTGGCCGGAGCCATATTCACTCTGCCCGCTCTCTTCATTCTTCAGTCCAAATATCCCGAGATAACAGTGCAGTTCTATCAGATATTTCTGAGTTCACTGTTGGGCGGCATACTTGGCATACTGTTCTTTATCCCCTTCCGCAAGTACTTTGTCAAGGATATGCACGGCAAATACCCCTTCCCTGAGGCAACCGCCACCACTCAGGTGCTTGTCTCGGCACAGGCCGGAGCCGAGAGCGGAGAGGGGGGACAGGCCAAGACACTTGTCATCGCCTCTCTGATAGGAGGTATCTACGACTATCTTGTGGCTACATTCGGCTGGTGGGCAGAGACTGTGACCAGCACTGCATCGTCCTGGGGCGTTGCGATTGCCGAAAAGACCAAACTCGTGCTCAGCTGCAACACCGGAGCGGCGCTGCTCGGCCTGGGTTATATAGTGGGACTGAAATATGCCTTCGTGATATTTGCCGGGTCGATTTTCGTGTGGTGGATAGTGATTCCGCTGATGGGCACATATGGAGCTCCCGAACTGCAGGCGATGGAGCCCGACATGATATTCAAGGACTATGCCCGCATGATAGGTATCGGCGGTATCGCCATGGCCGGCGTGATAGGCATCATCAAGAGCTGGCCTATAATCGTGCAGGCTGTAGGTCTGGCCGGTCGTGAACTCAAAGGGAAGTCGGACGCGGCAAAACAAGTGCGCTGGCAGATGGATATATCCATGAAGCACATAGTGTTCTTCATTGTCATAGCCCTCGCGGCAGTGCTGATTTTCTTCTGGTTCGGAGTCATTAACACGCTTTGGCAGGCATTGGTGGCCTGGCTGGTAGTATTGGTGATAGCATTCCTGTTCACAACAGTCGCGGCAAATGCCATAGCCATCGTGGGGAGTAACCCGGTGAGCGGCATGACGCTTATGACCCTGATTATCGCGTCAGCGATATTCGTGGCCATCGGACTGAAAGGCACGAGCGGAATAGTGGCTTCAATGGTGATAGGCGGCGTGGTATGTACGGCGCTTTCCATGGCCGGAGGATTTGTGACCGACCTTAAAATCGGTTACTGGCTCGGCTCCACTCCCAAGAAGCAGGAAAGCTGGAAATTCCTCGGTACTCTTGCTTCTGCCGCTACCGTGGGTGGTGTGATCATGTTGCTCAATCAGGTGTATGGCTTCTCTGGCGACAATGCCCTTGTGGCTCCACAGGCCAACGCCATGGCCAAGGTGATAGAGCCTCTTATGATGGGCGGCGACACTCCCTGGATACTATATATGGTAGGCGCCATTCTGGCGGCCATACTCAACTGGCTTGGAGTCCCGGCGCTTGCGTTCTGTCTGGGAATGTTCATCCCCCTGTCGCTCAACACCCCGATGCTTGTCGGCGGCGCCGTAGCCTACTATGTGAGTCATAGCTCAAAAGATCAGGCAGTCAACGACCGCCGCAGAGACCGCGGCACACTGCTTTCGAGTGGCCTGATAGCAGGCGGCGCACTGTTCGGCGTGTTTGCTGCCGTGACCCGCTTCTGTGGATTTGAATACGCCAATCCGCTCTCCGACGGACTGACACAGATACTTGGCTGCACGGCCTATGCCCTGTTGATATGCTATCTTATCTGGGACTCCAAAAGAGTGAAGTAAGCGACTTGAAATAAGCCGTCAGCCGTCATGGTGATGACAGCGGCTGATATGAGTGTAAGCAAGAACTCAGATACATACTTATACGCCCTGCGCCACATCATCTGTGAGCGCAGGGCGTTGTCGGTAAAAGAAGGGGGGAGAAGGAGGGGTGGATAATTTTTTATTGCTGTCCGGTAAAAAAAGACAAAATCATATATTCTCTACAAATATA
>ERZ778503.2566-NODE-2566-length-9731-cov-5.099628_pt1 | contig 9731 bp, 5 predicted proteins | sample MGYA00510047_ERZ778503 | MGnify/ENA primary metagenome ERZ778503 (study PRJEB29527, sample SAMN07138965) | mouse gut metagenome | material: feces | host: mouse | place: China:Nanjing | collected 2016-01-25 ... | reverse complement strand
TAAGGGGTCAATTCAACCTGGTCTAAGGGGTCATCCGAGCCTGGGTTTTCCATTACCAAAAGAATCGGCAACTTTTTCAAGCTGCCGATTCTACTTTTTTATACTATTACTTATCCCGAACTCGCGTAAATATTAAAGGAACCATAAAAATGGTCGATGTGGTCTTCGTGGATTTTCACAGGAATCATGGATTCCGTTTTTTTGAAGAACCACAGGAACCACGGTTACCAAATTTAAAGGAACCAAAAAAATGGTCGTCGTGGTCTTCGTGGATTTTCAATGAAACCATGGATGTCGTTTTTTTTAAGAACCACAGGAACCACGAATACCAATTTGGTTTATGTGGATTGTGTGGTTCTTAATCAGTGCGTATCAGTCTGTGAGTTTGCGGTAGCGGATGCGGTGGGGCGCGTCGTTGCCGTCGCGCTTTTTGCGGAACTCTTCGTAATCGGAGTAAGAGCCTTCAAAATATGTTATCTGGCTGTCTCCCTCGAAGGCGAGGATGTGGGTGGCGATGCGGTCGAGGAACCAACGGTCGTGGCTCACCACAACTGCGCATCCGGCGAAGTTCTCCAGACCTTCTTCAAGGGCACGGAGCGTGTTGACGTCGATGTCGTTGGTCGGTTCGTCGAGCAGAAGCACGTTGCCCTCCTCTTTCAGTGCCATTGCAAGATGCAGGCGGTTGCGCTCACCGCCGGAAAGCACGCCTATCTTCTTCTCTTGGTCGGCACCGGTGAAATTGAATTTGGAGAGGTATGCACGTGCGTTCATATCGCGTCCGCCCATCCTGAACGATTCCACACCTTGGGAAATCACTTCATAGACGGTCTTTTCGGGCGAAAGGTCTTTGTGGTTTTGGTCTACGTAGGCCACTTTTACTGTCTCTCCAACCTCAAATTCACCACGGTCTTGCTTTTCAAGACCCATTATGAGCTTGAACAGGGTGGTCTTTCCTGCTCCGTTGGGGCCTATCACGCCTACTATGCCGTTGGGCGGAAGCATGAAGTTGAGGTCGGTGAAGAGGGCCTTGTCGCCGTAGGCCTTGGCAAGGTGTTTGGCTTCTATCACCTTGTTGCCGAGGCGCGGGCCGTTGGGGATGAATATCTCCAGCTTCTCCTCTCGTTGCTTCTGGTCTTCGTTGAGGAGCCGGTCGTAGCTTGCGAGACGGGCTTTTCCCTTTGCCTGACGGGCCTTGGGTGCCATTCTGACCCATTCCAGTTCGCGTTCGAGAGTCTTGCGTCGTTTCGACGCCTGTTTCTCTTCCTGTGCCATGCGCTTGGTCTTCTGGTCGAGCCATGACGAGTAGTTTCCCTTCCAAGGGATGCCTTCGCCACGGTCAAGCTCAAGGATCCATCCTGCCACATGGTCGAGGAAATAGCGGTCGTGCGTGACGGCGATTACCGTACCGGGATATTGCTGCAGGTGCTGCTCGAGCCAGTCGATGGATTCGGCGTCGAGATGGTTGGTCGGCTCGTCAAGGAGAAGCACGTCGGGTTGCTGGAGGAGCAGGCGGCATAAGGCCACGCGACGGCGTTCGCCTCCTGAGAGCGTGGCTATCTTCTGGTCGTCGGGCGGGCATCGGAGCGCGTCCATTGCGCGTTCGAGCTTGTTGTCGATGTTCCAGGCATCTGATGCGTCGAGTTTGTCCTGAAGTTCGGCCTGGCGGTTGATGAGCGCGTCCATCTTTTCCGGGTTCTCGAGCACTTCAGGGTCGCCGAAGGCATTGTTCACCTCATCGTATTCCTTAAGCAGGTCCATGATAGGTTGCACTCCTTCACGCACCACGTCAAGGACAGTCTTGTCTGGATCGAGCTTCGGGTCCTGTTCGAGGTAGCCGACGGAATATCCGGGCGAGAAGACCACATTGCCTTGGTATTCCTTGTCGATTCCGGCTATTATCTTCATAAGCGTTGACTTGCCGGAGCCGTTGAGGCCTATTATGCCGATTTTCGCGCCGTAGAAGAAAGAGAGGTAGATGTTTTTGAGAATCTGTCGTTGAGGCGGAATCACTTTGCTGACCCCGACCATCGAGAAAATGATTTTCTTGTCGTCTGCCATAAGTCATGATTTGCGTTGCCGCAAATCAATCTCAGCTTTCCGGATTTGCGGTAACGTATTTTTGTATAAAAAACATTAGTCCCGAATGCGTCAGGGCATTTCGGACTACAAAGTTACCGAAATTTTCTGTCTTGCAGATGATTTCTGAAGTGATTTTCTTGTGTACGGAAAATCATGACACAGACTGAGCGTTCAAGACGCCGACCATTTTTCTGATTCATCGCATCTGACTCACATAGACATTGGATTAACTGCACCATATTATGGTCTTATCAAGCAGAGAATCGCCTGAAACAAAAAACACGTTGATTTGTCAGATACATTCTGCATTTGTGCGCTCTATCCATTCCGAAACACTCAACACAAACGACGACAAACCTGCGCTCATTCTGAAGTGGTCAAATTCGACCACTTTGAAATCAGGGTTATGTATCAACTCTCAAGTGCCGGGAAATTCAATAGTGTAGCGGTTCCGCAACCAGTCTCGCAACACCACGGCGGCAGACTCAATTCCGCCCGAAACCGTAGGCTCGATTTATGCCGTCAGCTTCAACGGCATTCAAGTGGAGTTTTCCACAAATCCCCACATCCGTATATGCACAAAGCCCTCGACTGATCTGCCGACCCTGCGACACTCGTATCCCGGCACACCTACACCCACGGCAATATCCGTTTAGGCCCCCTGACTTCGTCACTGCGTACCCAAGATTCATCTGAGAAAAGAGGTGCGATTTGTTGATGCCGTTTAATCAGTATCGTTTTGCTGATTGTCTGTTTGTTTTGATGTAGGGTAATCTGTATTGTCACGATAGTCTGTGCTAAAGCCAATACTTTATCGACACTCATATTGGTTTTCGATAGCTTCAGGAGTCTCTCCAACTATTATACTTAATGATAAATTATCTGTGAATTAAACAATTATAAAATCGGCGATTCCATAGTGGCGAAGTCCAGACATAAATCATTACGAATTTCGCTCTTACGCAGTTTGACAGAGGCAGTTGTATGTTGTAACTTTTTCATTTCTCGGTCTTGAGAATCTTGTCAATATCAAACTTCGAGACATGCACAAACCGTCCTATCTGACGCATAGGATAAGCTAAAAATCCATAGAAAACAAGCATTCGTAGAGAAAACAGCAAATAAAAATGGAGTGTAACCGTTTGAGCTACACTCCATTTATATGGATTTAGATATTTCTAAATTGATGGATTACTTCACTTCCTCGAAGTCTACGTCGGTTACATCCTTTTCGTCCTGGTGGGGCGACTGCTGCGCTCCGGGCTGAGGACCGGCTTGTGCGCCTCCGGCGTTTGCGGCGTTCTGGATGTCCTGAGCTGCTGCCATCATAGCGTCGTTGAGTGCTTTTTCCGCACTGTCGATGTCTTCGACGAGCTGGCTCTTGTGTACTTCTTTCAGACGGTTGAGGGCGGAGTCTATGGCTGCACGCTTGTCGGCAGGAATCTTGTCGCCGATTTCGGTGAGCTGCTTTTCGGTCTGGAAGATCATGCTGTCGGCGTGGTTGAGCTTGTCGATGCGTTCTTTTGCCTTTTTGTCGGCTGCCTCGTTGGCTTTTGCCTCGTCGCGCATGCGCTGGATTTCAGACTCGCTGAGGCCGCTCGATGCCTCGATGCGGATGCTCTGCTCCTTGCCTGTGGCCTTGTCCTTTGCAGATACGTTGAGGATGCCGTTGGCGTCTACCTCAAATGTGACTTCGATTTGAGGCACGCCGCGCGGAGCCGGGTTGATTCCTGAGAGGTTGAACTCGCCGAGAAGCTTGTCGTCGGCTGCCATAGGACGCTCGCCTTGGAGGACGCGGATGGTTACCTCGGGCTGGTTGTCGGCGGCAGTCGAGAATGTCTCGCTCTTGCGTGTCGGGATTGTGGTGTTAGCGTCTATGAGTTTTGTCATCACGCCGCCGAGGGTCTCTATGCCGATTGACAGGGGCACCACGTCAAGGAGAAGCACGTCTTTGACGTCGCCGCTGAGCACGCCGCCTTGGATGGCTGCGCCGATGGCCACCACTTCGTCGGGGTTGACGCCCTTGTTGGGTTCCTTGCCGAAGATTTCCTTGACTTTGGTCTGGATGGCCGGAATGCGGGTCGAACCGCCAACGAGAATCACCTCGTCGATCTGCGATGCGCTGAGACCGGCATCTTCAAGTGCCTTGACGCATGGAGCCTTCACGGCATCGATTAGGTTGGCGGCAAGCTGCTCGAACTTGGCGCGTGTCAGCGTCTTTACAAGATGCTTCGGGCCGCTGGCTGTAGCGGTTATATAAGGAAGGTTGATTTCGGTGCTTGTAGAGCTTGAAAGTTCTATTTTCGCTTTTTCCGCAGCCTCTTTGAGTCGCTGCATGGCCATCGGGTCCTGACGGAGGTCAACGCCTTCGTCGGATTTGAACTCGTCGGCGAGCCAGTCGATGATCACGTGGTCGAAGTCGTCGCCGCCGAGGTGTGTGTCGCCGTTGGTTGACTTCACTTCAAACACTCCGTCGCCGAGTTCGAGGATTGAGATGTCGAATGTTCCGCCACCGAGGTCGAAAACAGCGATTTTCTGTTCTTTCTGGCTCTTGTCAAGGCCGTAGGCGAGGGCTGCGGCGGTAGGTTCGTTGACGATACGCTTCACTTTGAGGCCTGCGATTTCTCCGGCTTCTTTGGTGGCTTGGCGCTGCGAGTCGTCGAAGTATGCCGGAACGGTGATCACGGCTTCCGTAACTTCCTGCCCAAGGTAGTCTTCGGCGGTCTTCTTCATCTTCTGGAGAATCATTGCCGAGATTTCCTGCGGAGTGTAGTTGCGGCCGTCGATGTCCACTTTAGGAATATCGTTCTGGCAAACCACTTTATAAGGTACGCGCTTGATTTCGTCGGACACCTGGTCGCATTTCTCGCCCATGAAGCGCTTGATTGAATATATGGTGCGTGTCGGGTTGGTGATTGCCTGACGCTTTGCGGGGTCGCCGACTTTGCGTTCTCCGCCGTCTACGAAAGCCACTACCGAAGGGGTGGTGTTGCGGCCTTCGTTGTTAGGAATGACTACAGGGTCCTTGCCTTCGAGCACTGCCACGCAGCTGTTGGTGGTTCCTAAGTCGATACCGATGATTTTTCCCATGATTTCTATAATTTAATTTTTGTTTTTTGTCTGAAATGTTTGATCGGTCGGCCTGAATGGCCGGGAAACCGTTTTTTTGACTTTCGATTTCCGCTTCATTTTATAAACAAATGTCGTGCTAAAAGTTTCGTTCAGGCGATTAAATTATTGGCTGGTCGCTTATCCGTTTGATTTTCAATTCATAAAAAACGGGACTGTGTGATCGGTGTGTTTTTCTTGTCATTGTGTTTCCTGTGTCAATACTGTCAGTTGGGGCATGTCAATTCCGTCATTTCCGAGGGCTGATGACAGCCGAAAAATGGGGGCTTGTTTTTTTTGCTGAAAAATTTTTTTATCAATGAAGATATGGCTAACTTTGCGGAAAATTTCGGAAAACCAATATCAATTCTATATTTAGAGCTATTTAATTATGGCAGAGAACAAAGAAAAATTGTTTGACATGTTTCCGCCTGTCTCCACAGAGGAGTGGATGGCGAAAATCAATGCCGACCTGAAGGGTGCCGACTTCAGCAAGAAGCTCGTATGGCGCACCAATGAGGGATTCAACGTGATGCCTTTCTATCGCAAAGAAGACATCGAAGGTCTCTACACGATCGGTTCGCTTCCCGGCGAATTCCCGTTTGTACGCGGCACGCGCGACAACAATGACTGGCTCATCCGCCAGCAGATTCTCGGCGAAACTCCGCAGGAAATCAACGACCACGCCCGCCACAGCATCGACCGTGGCGTGGAGTCAATCGGAATAAAGCTCTGCAAGGACTTCAAGGCTTCCGACCTCGAAACGATTCTCAAAGACATCGACATCTGCAAGATTGAAGTGAACATCTCTTGCTGCCCAGGCAAGGCCGCCGAGGTTGCAGAGGCTCTCGTGGCTTATGTGAAGGCTCACGGTGCCGCTGAATGCTTCCGCGGAGCAGTGGAGTTCAATCCGTTCAAGCGACTTCTCCGCCATGGGCTTCCTTTCCCCAAGAGCATCTCTGAGGAGGCAGTGAAGGTTTACAATACCGTCAAGGAAATCAAAGGCATCAAGTGCTTTATGGTTGACTCCTTTATGCTCAACAATGCAGGTGCCTACATCTCGCAGGAACTCGGCTACGCTCTCGCATGGGGCGCGCAGTGGATGACTATGCTCACCGAGGCCGGTCTCAAGCCTTGCGAGGCTAACGCACGCATAAAGTTCAATATGGGCATCTCGTCCAACTACTTCATGGAGTTGGCCAAGTTCCGTGCCGCACGTATGCTTTGGGCAGAAATCGTGAAGGCTTACAATCCCGAAAGCGACGAATGCTGCAAGATTAATGTTCATGCGGTAACTTCTCAGTTCAACCAGACCATATACGACGCTCACGTGAACCTTCTCCGTTCTATGACGGAGACAATGAGCGCGGCTCTCGCCGGTGTCGACTCCATCGAGACCCTGCCGTTCGATATGCAGTACAAGCAGCCCGACGAGTTCTCAGAGCGCATAGCCCGCAATCAGCAGCTCCTCCTCCGCTCCGAGTCGCACCTCGACAAGGTGGTTGACCCCGCTGGCGGTTCATATTATATCGAGACCCTTACCGCGTCCATCGCCGAGCAGGCGTGGAAGCTCTTCCTGGAGACTCAGGAGGCAGGCGGATTCGAGGCTCTTCTCACCAAGGGTGAGATTCAGGGCAAGGTCAACGAGTCTGGCATCAAACGTCATACCGACGTGGCTCGTCGCAAGGAGATTCTCCTCGGCACCAACCAGTATCCCAACTTCAATGAGAAGGCTCTCGACAAGATCGAGAAATGCGGATGCTCCTGCGGTTGCGGAGAGGAAAAGCCGGCCGACGGTGCAGTTGCAGCTCTCAATTTCGACCGTGCCGCAAGCCAGTTCGAGCAGCTCCGTCTCGACACCGAGCGCAGCGCAAAGCGTCCTAAAGTGTTCATGCTCACCATCGGCAATCTTGCTATGCGTCTTGCTCGTGCTCAGTTCTCTGCAAACTTCTTCGGATGCGCAGGTTACGAAATCATCGACAACATCGGCTTCAACACTGTCAAGGACGGCGTTGACGCAGCTATGGAAAAGGGTGCCGACATCGTGGTGCTTTGCTCCAGCGACGATGAATACGCACAGTTCGCACCTGAGGCATACAAGGAACTCAACGGCCGTGCCCTCTTCGTGGTGGCCGGTGCTCCTGCCTGCATGGACGACCTCAAGGCTCAAGGCATCGAAGACTTCATCCACGTGCGCGTGAACGTGCTCGAAACTCTCATTGGTTTTAACGCTAAACTGCTTAAGTAAGGAGACTCAGACATGAAACCGAATTTCAAAGAAATCAACATAAAGAACGTTGTGGCTTCTGAAGCCCACAAGCCTCTCGCCAACGGAGAGGAATGGCTGACGGCTGAGCTTATCCCCGTTAAGCCCATCTATACCAAAGAAGACCTCGAGGGCCTTGAGCATCTCGACTATGTGGCTGGTCTTCCCCCGTTCCTCCGCGGCCCTTACAGTGGCATGTACCCGATGCGTCCATGGACCATCCGTCAGTATGCCGGTTTCTCGACTGCCGCAGAGTCAAACGCATTCTACCGCCGCAACCTCGCTTCCGGCCAGAAAGGTCTTTCCGTAGCGTTCGACCTTCCGACCCATCGTGGTTATGACGCAAACCATGAGCGCGTGGTGGGCGACGTCGGCAAGGCCGGTGTGTCCATATGCTCGCTCGAAGACATGAAAGTGCTTTTCGACGGCATACCTTTGGGCAAGATGTCCGTGTCAATGACGATGAACGGCGCTGTGCTTCCTGTTCTCGCGTTCTACATCAACGCTGGTCTTGAGCAGGGCGTTAAGCTCGACGAGATGGCCGGTACGATCCAGAACGACATCCTCAAGGAGTTTATGGTGCGCAACACCTATATCTATCCGCCGGCATTCTCGATGAAGATTATCGCAGACATCTTCGAATACACTTCAAAGAACATGCCTAAGTTCAACTCGATTTCCATCTCCGGCTATCATATGCAGGAGGCCGGCGCTACTGCCGACATCGAGTTGGCCTACACTCTTGCCGACGGTCTTGAATACCTCCGTGCCGGCGTAAATGCAGGCATGGACATCGATGCGTTCGCACCGCGTCTGTCGTTCTTCTGGGGCATTTCGATGAACTACTTTATGGAAATCGCCAAGATGCGTGCTGCCCGTATGCTTTGGGCGCGCATCGTGAAGCAGTTCAATCCCAAGAACCCCAAGTCGCTTGCGCTCCGTACGCACTGCCAGACTTCCGGATGGTCGCTCACCGAGCAGGATCCGTTCAACAACGTTGGCCGTACCTGCGTAGAGGCTATGGGCGCAGTTCTCGGACATACCCAGTCGCTGCATACCAACGCTCTCGACGAGGCTATCGCCCTTCCGACCGACTTCTCCGCACGTATCGCGCGTAACACACAGATTTACATTCAGGAGGAGACATATGTTACCAAGCAGGTTGACCCGTGGGGCGGTTCCTACTATGTGGAGGCGCTTACCAACGAGATTGCACGCAAGGCTTGGAATCATATCCAGGAAATCGAGAAGCTTGGCGGAATGGCAAAGGCCATCGAGACCGGTCTTCCCAAGATGCGTATCGAAGAGGCTGCCGCACGCACGCAGGCCCGCATCGACTCCGGCAAGCAGACCATCGTCGGCATCAACAAATACCGTCTGGAACACGAGGATCCCATCGACATCCTCGAGGTGGACAACACGGAGGTGCGCAAAGAACAGTGCGCACGTCTCGAAGACCTTAAGGGCAACCGCGACGAGGCCGCTGTCAAAGCAGCTCTCGAGGCCATCACAGAGTGCGTGAAGGATCCTTCCAAGGGCAACCTTCTCGACCTCGCCGTGAAGGCCGCAGGTCTCCGTGCGACACTCGGTGAGATTTCCGATGCATGCGAAGCCGTGGTAGGACGTTATAAAGCTGTAATCAAAACCATATCAGGAGTGTATTCAAGCGAAGAAAAGGGCGATCCCGAATTTGAGGAGGCTCGCAAGGCTGTTGCCGACTTTGCAAAGCGCGAAGGTCGCCAGCCGCGTATCATGATTGCCAAGATGGGTCAGGACGGACACGATCGTGGCGCGAAAGTGGTTGCTACCGGTTATGCCGACTGCGGCTATGACGTGGATATGGGCCCGCTCTTCCAGACCCCTGCCGAGGCTGCCCGTCAGGCTGTGGAGAACGACGTCCACATTCTCGGTGTGTCTTCGCTTGCAGCAGGCCACAAGACCCTTATCCCGCAGGTTATCGCTGAACTGGAGAAACTTGGCCGCCCCGACATTCTCGTTACCGCTGGTGGTGTGATTCCGGCTCAGGACTACGACTTCCTCTACAAGGCTGGCGTATGCGCGATCTTCGGCCCTGGCACACGCATCCCGAAGAGTGCGATCGAGATGATTCGCATCCTCAACGAGCAGCGTGCCGCTGAGTGATAGTTCTCCTGTCCGCTCACTGATGCTTTGCGTGCCGTAACGGTACGGCAAAGGTCTTTGCGGAACGGAATATGATAAAAAAGGAGGCTGTGTCGTAATTAAGTTTTACGGCGCAGCTTCTCTTTTTAGCAGCCTG
>ERZ778503.2553-NODE-2553-length-9774-cov-5.035703_pt1 | contig 9774 bp, 7 predicted proteins | sample MGYA00510047_ERZ778503 | MGnify/ENA primary metagenome ERZ778503 (study PRJEB29527, sample SAMN07138965) | mouse gut metagenome | material: feces | host: mouse | place: China:Nanjing | collected 2016-01-25 ... | reverse complement strand
TACGTGTCCCCTCCTTTTCCAAAGGAGGGGCAGGGGTGGTTTGTAATACAACAAGGAAGATAAATTCATCAAGCTCACGTTAAAATGGGATACAAAATTTTACATCATTCCGAATTTCGGATAAACCATAAAGGTGTCTTTGGCGTAATAAGCAATTATTATTCAGTCCGTTCATACTTTGTGATTTTATGATTTCCAGTATGTATCCTTTTATAGTTTAACAAAAAGCAATGCTTTTCTTTTAAATTGAAATTCAAAATGCCGATATATCACGCTTATATGTGTAATAAATATAATTTCAGACAGTTATGTAACGATAATTTAATGCCAATATGGTTGTTTTTATCAGATTAATTATATAAATTTGCAACATAATTATTTTTAATTTATTAATTTAAAACTTATTTATTATGAACAAAACTTTACGCTATTTATTTGTAACTGTATTTACAATCGTAAGCAGTTTGTCTTTTGCTGGTTCGACTATTACATTTGATGCGACAGTTGATAAGGGAACCCAGTCAGGAAGTAGTATAGGAACTGATGAAGTGTCGAAGGATGGTATAAAAATATCAGTGGCTCCTACAGGCTCTTTTGGAAATGGTTACCAGTATAGGACCTATAAGGATGCTACAATTACAATAACTTCTACCATTGGTAATATTACAAAGGTTGAATTTACATGTACAGCCAATGGAACTACCAAATATGGCCCTGGATGTTTTACTGGTGATGGTTATACATTTGATCAAAATGGAAATGTTGGAACATGGACTGGTAATGCAGCAAGTCTGTCTTTGACAGCTTCTTCTGCACAGGTTCGTGCAACTAAGATTGTTGTTACTGTTGGTGAAGGTGGTGGAACGGTTGAACCTCAACCAACACTTGAAGCTAAAAGCATTGCAGAGTTTAAAGCTCAGGCACAGAATAAAGAGGTGAAACTTAATCTTTCAGATGCCAAAGTCGTATATTGCTGGACCTCAGACAAAGGTAATACTTCTGTTTATGTACGTGATGCTTCCGGTGCTATTGTTTTTGACTGCCGTAATGATTATGCAGCTGTAGGTCAGAATTTTGCTACAGGCAATGACATCAAAGGTTCTATAGTTTTGAAGAATACGCTGTACAATGGATTGCCACAAGCAAGTGCTACAGCCAATACTAATGTTGATGACTTGACAATTACAGCTGGTTCAGCAGCAGTACCTGTAGAATGTACAGTTGCAAATGCAAAAGATTATCTGTGTGACCTTGTAAAAATTTCTGGTGTGAATGTTATCAGTGATGGAGCAGAAAATCCTAAATTTTATGCAACAAACGGAACAGACCAGGTGCAGGTGTACAATGGTTTCCATCTTACGGCATTTGACGAGTTATCTACTTTTGTAGGTGAAAATATGACAGTTACAGGTGTTATGGTTGTTTACAAAACAACTTATGAAATCTATCCTATAGAAGAAGGCATAACTGCTACCGGCATCAACAATCCTACAATTAATGTACTTGATGAGAATGCACCGATATACAACCTTGCAGGTCAGCGCGTAAGCAAGGATACAAAGGGTATTCTTATTCAGAACGGAAGAAAGTTCATCAATAACAAATAATAATTTGTACTATTGTAAATATTATAGAGGATGCTTTATGGCATCCTCTTTTTTATAAAAACAAGATATCCGTTATCTTGTAATTAATACTGTTTTACTCTTCAATAAAGCATCCGTTGCATTGTAATTAATATCATATTGCAGTGTAACGGATGCTTTATTGCTATGTAGTTAATACTGTATTACAACATAACCGATGCTTTATTGTCGGGTAAGGAATATCGGAAAGACAACCGGCTGTGGTCTTATTGTTTCAGCATGGCATACAGGTGTGAGCAATATAGGTATGTTGATGCCTGTCCGTGAGTTGTTAAAACAAGTATTATAAATTATAAGATAAGAGCGCGAAGAAGTTATATATAGAAACTGCAATCCGGTTTTATGACTGTTCTGACGGCCTGACGAATGCTCTGTTACACTTTTTCCATGTTGTATTTTAGGTTGAAACTTACAATCTGAAAGCATGATATGAGCATATATCATGATATATTAATTTTTATACCTGCTACTTGTACATTATATATTTTATTATTAAATTTGCAAAGGACTATAAATCAGACTATATGACAGAATATAACAAATACATCCGTTTCGACTGGGCTGCCAAGCGCATGTTGCGCGACAAGGCGAACTTCGGCGTGCTTGAAGGACTTATTACAGTGCTCCTCAACGAAAAGGTAAAGATTGTGGAAATACTCGAAAGCGAGGGAAACCAGAATGACGAGTACGACAAGTTCAACCGTGTCGACATAAAGGCGAAGAACAGCAAGGACGAGATAATAATCGTAGAGATACAGCTCACGCGCGAGCTGTATTATCTGGAACGTATATTATATGGTGTGGCAAAGGCAATAACCGAGCACATCACCCTTGGCGACAAGTATGACAAGGTAAAGAAAGTATATTCCATAAGCATATTGTACTTTGACCTCGGGCAGGGTTCAGACTATCTTTACCATGGACAGGTTGTGTTTACCGGTGTGCATACCAAGGACACTCTGCGCATAAGCAGCAAGGACAACGACATAATACAGATGAAAGCCCCGGAAGGCATCTTCCCCGAATATTTCATTATACGTGTGAACGAATTTAATCAGATTGCCACCACTCCTTTGGAAGAGTGGGTCGAGTATCTTAAATCCGGCAATATAGATGAAAATACCAAGGCACCGGGACTGGGAGAAGCCCGTAAAAAACTTCAATATCTCGCGATGAACAAGAGCGAGCGCGTGGCATACGACAAGCATATAGATGCCATAATGGTGCAAAATGACGTGTTGGATACTGCTAAAATGGAAGGTCGTGCGGAAGGTCGTGCGGAAGGTCGTGCAGAAGGAATAGCCGAGGGTCGCGCCGAAGGTATACTGGAAGAGAAGAAGGCTACAGCTCTCAAGATGAAAGAAATGGGAATTCCTGTCGGAACGATATGCCAGATAACAGGGCTGCCGGAAGACGAGGTTAATAAATTGTGACAATAAACGTCAATGCCTTTGCAGCGTTTCATATTCAATTTAATAAAGGGTGTGTTCAGGTGCATCCTTTATTTTTTGTCATTATGCGAACAGATGAATATTTATATCATATATAAAGGCTGGGCTTATACATGATTTTTTGTTAAAACTAATAGGACAAATAGCCATATATCTGTTATACAGATAGTTTAAAACTATTTTTATGTATTGTAAAATGTAAATGTTTTGTATATTTGCCGATAGTAAAATCAGGTGTGATATATAGCCGGATAATTTAAATTTCTAATAAACATAAATCTTTTATGACAAAACAAACTTTATTAAAAACACTGCTCTTCCTCTTTGCAGGATTAATTCCACTTGGGGGGGCGGCGCAGCAGACAAAACTTGTTGCGTGGGAATTTGATACAAGTAACAATCAAGTTCCGGACAATCAGATTATCAATGCCACTACCGGTAGCGGTACGGTCAGTTTCTTTTCAACAGGAAATTACACTGTTGTTCCTGAAGACCGTGCTTACGGATGTGTAAAGTTCACGGCAGGCTCAAACAGCGGTCTTACCGATGCAGACTGGACAAATCCTGAAAAACATAACAACTATATTCAGGCTGAGTTCTCCACGACAGGCTATCAGAAACCTGTTGTATCGTTTGCCATGGCTGCCGATACAGGAACAAAATGGCGTCTTGTATACTCTGCAAACGGTGGTGAGTCGTGGGTGGATGCCGGTGAGTATGAAACCGATCAGCACTGGGGTACGGCAAAGACGTTTGATAACATCGCAGTGAATGCCACAAACAAAGAAAAAGTAATATTCCGCATCCTTAATGTTACAAACGGCAACCGTGGCTCATATGACAGCCGTTTCAAGTCGTTTGTTGTGATGGCAGAGGAATATAGCCTTCCTTCTTATAATAATGAGCAGGGAACCATAACATGGCCGTTCGACCTCGGTACAGAAGGACAGACCGGAACATATTCGCCTGCAAATATAGCAGATGCTTTCAAGAACAACTTCATAGAACTGGGCGGTAATCTATCATATAGCGGAACCGGAAAACCCAATGACAGTGATATTATCCAGACAAAGATAAAGTCTGCGTCAAAAGAAAGCGGTCCGTCAGATAATAATAAGTTGAATTTCCTTTTCACTACAAAGACTGGCATTAAGTTTACACCTACAAAAGTTTCGTTTACAGGCACGCGCTATGGTACCGGAAGCGGAAACATGGACATAAACTGGCTGAACTCGGATGGGACAACTATCAGCCTTGCCACAGGTCAGAAGCCTGAGCGTAACAATCAGGGTACAGCGAACCATACTGATTACAGCTACAGCATTAGTTCCGCACCGCAGTCTGAGGGTATATGTGGCTTGAATATAAATATTTACAATCTTGATCCAAATAAGGAGCTTGGTTTTGCCAATATCGTAATAGAGGGTATCCTTGACGGTCAGCTTGCAGATGTACGTCAGTGCAAGGTAACAGTTACGGTGTCTCCCGAAGGAGCCGGTACGGCAAAGGTAAGTCCCGTAGGCAACGAATTTGACGAAGGGACAGAGATTACATTGTCGCAGACAAAGAACTTCGGATATAAGTTCAAAAACTGGACCGATGCAACAGGCAAGGAACTTTCTACAGAAGAAAGTTTCAAATATATACTGAACGATGATGCTGTGATAACGGCAAACTACGAGAAGTTGAACACATACGCCCTTTCTTATAATGTGGCAGGCGGTGCCAACGATTATATGGTGACACTCTCGCCGGAACCAAACGTTATAGACGGAAAGAACATGTATGAGGACGGAACAAAGGTTACACTGACGGCAGCGAGCAATCCTATCCTGACATTCACAAACTGGAGCACGGGAGAGACAAGCTCTGAGATTGCAGTTACGATGACTGAAGATACAGAGGTAACGGCAAACTATGACGCTGTGGACTTCGTTGCCGCATGGGACTTTGAGAAGAGCGGTGGAGACGGTCGTAAAGCCGACTTTTACAGTGCAGACAATGATGTTGCGCAGCTTGTTCTGCGTACAGCCGACGGTGCAACATCTGGCTGGCTCGACAAGAGCAATCAGGCAGCCGGAGGATATGAGGGACGTCCGGGTGCGGTGAACTGGCGCACGACAGGTCTTGGCGAATACTACTGGCAGACACAGCTCAACTGTGCTGCGTTTACCGATATAAATGTAAAGACTGCCATGACATTTAATTATAATGCTTATTCTACATATAATGTTGAGTATTCTCTTGACGGACAAGAGTGGAAACAAGCTGCAGCAATCACTATTCCCGGTGCAAAGACATGGGTGGATGCAGAATTCACTCTGCCGGCAGAGTGCAACAACCAGACAGCTGTATATCTTCGCTGGATAGCAGACAAGACATCCGAGGTGAAGGGAACACAGTCTAATAATGACGGTATCTGTCTTGGAGCAACATGGATATTGGGTAAGGCACAGATTGTTGATGACGGTACGGCACCGAAACTCGTCTCTACTGTTCCTGCCGAGGGTAACACCACTGCATCTGCAAACGGAAAGATCGTACTTACGTTTGATGAGAAGGTGAAGGTGGCAGACGGTGCTGTTGCAACTCTCGGAACACAGACACTTACACCGTCTGTTTCAGGCAAGACTGTTATCTTCGAGTATAAGGGTCTTGACTACTCTACAGCCTATACATTCACATTGCCTGCAAACAAGGTTGCCGACCTTACGGACAACTATCTCGCAGACGAGATTGTGATTAATTTCACAACAAAGACACGTCCTGCCGTAGAAAAGGCGATGTACGACTTTATCGTGCCTGATGACGGAACGTTCAACGAGGCTATAACGGCAGCCAACAGCCGTGCATCGAAAGACAAGCGTTTCTACATTTTCGTGAAAGACGGTAGCTATGAGGCTAAGAACACTAATGGCGGAACTGTTATAGGTTCTGACAATAAGACATATCCTTCTGTTACAACCGACCTGACGGCATCTAATGTCTCTATCATCGGTGAGAGCATGAACGGAACGGTTGTCTTTAACAAACCTGTAAATGCGATAGAGGGTCTTGGCAAGGCAACAAACCTCTGCATACAGAACAATGTTGCAAATACCTATATACAGGATCTTACGCTTACGAATACGCTTGGCGACAATGGTCGTGCGGCAGTGCTTCAGGACCGTGGTAACAAGACAATATGCAAGACTGTTAACCTTGACGGTTTCCAAGATACTTATTACAGCAATCAGAACGGTTCACGTTTCTACTTTGAGACATCCACCCTTGGCGGTCGTGTAGATTTCCTCTGTGGTGGCGGTGACGTTGTGTATAATCAGTGTGACCTTGTTATAAAAGGTGACGGTACAAAGATTACCGCAGCCGGAACTCCTGCAAAGTATGGATATGTGTTCCTCGATTGCACGATAAAGGGTGACAAGAAGTTTGACGGTCAGTTTACGCTCGGTCGTCCATGGAGCTCAGGTGCATGTAAGGTGTATTACGTAAACACAACAATGGAGATTCTTCCGACAGCTGCCGGTTGGGAAGAGATGAGCGGAGGATGGCCTGCTGCATTCAAGGAATATAACAGCCATACAGCAAGCGGTACTCCGGTAAGTCTTGCAAACCGTAAAATAGAGTTTGGAGAACATACGGATAAGGAAACAGGAACATATTATCCTGCAAAACCGCTTCCCGGCACGCGCATTCCTCTTACAGAAGAGGAGGTGGCAGAACTTACCATCGCAAATGTAATGGGTGGCGCAGACAACTGGGATCCGACAGCAGCAACAGAGCAGGCTTCAGCTCCTGTTAATGTCAAGATAAAAGGTACGAAGCTTACATGGGACAACAGCAACTATGTTCTCTGCTGGGCTGTATGCAAGAACGGTAAGGTTGTTGCGTTCACAACAGAGCCTGCCTATACGGCAGACGATGCAACGGCAACATGGTCTGTACGTGCGGCAAACGAGATGGGCGGTCTTGGCGAGGCAACAGTGGCAACCGTTGCAACAGGCATCGATGAGATAAACGGTGCGGGCAATGAAAATGTTGCGGGCACGGCATATTACAACCTTCAGGGCATACGCGTAAGCAAGGACTATAAGGGAGTTGTGATAAAGGTCGACACAATGCTCGACGGCAGACAGGTTTCTACGAAAATCATGAAATAATTTGTAAATATAGATTAGATTAGTAAGAGGGGTTAGCCCGACGTGATGTCGGGCTAACTTTTTTTGTTGGGGCGATAGGGCAAATTGGTCTAATCGCCCTATTAGGCTAATTAGTCTTATTTGTCCTATTAGCCCTATTTGTCCAATTAGTCTTATTAGCCCAATTAGTTTGATTAACATCTCATCCAGCTCTCAAAAAAGGTTAATTAAAAGCAGCTGTCTGTCAGCCTGTAAGAAAAAAGTAATATCTTTGCCGTTATGGTAAAGGAAAGAGAAATGAGATGGGAGACGCTGGATAGCGAGTATGTCATCAGGCGCCCGTGGCTCACGGCGCGCCGCGATAAGGTGCGGCTGCCAACAGGAGCCGTTAATGATGAATATTATGTGCTTGAATATCCCGACTGGGTAAATGTCATAGCAATAACCGCTGACGGCATGTTTGTTTTCGTGAGACAATATCGTCACGGCATAGCCGAGACTTCTTTTGAGATATGCGCCGGCGTGATGGAAGACGGCGAGCAGCCTGTCGATGCCATAAAGCGTGAACTTGAGGAGGAGACGGGATATGCAGGAGGCAGGTGGACGGAACTGATGACATTGTCGCAGAACTCGAGCACATGCAACAACATTACCCATTGTTTCGTTGCGGAAGGTGTGGAGAAAAAGCACATGCAGCATCTTGACGACACTGAGGACATCGACGTGTTCTTGTTTACGAAGGACGAGGTGCGCGGCATGCTTGAGCGCAATGAAATAAAGCAGGCTCTCATGGCTGCCCCGCTGTGGCGATATATGTGCGGCGGATAGTGACACTTTATAATATCGATAAATATGAAAGACGAGTTTGTTTCGCTTTTGCGTTCAACCGGACGTACAGGCGTGGATGCAGTGATTGGATATCTTGAAAAGTCGGGCTTCTTTGATGCTCCTGCGTCCGTGCAGAGACATCTCAGCCGCAACGGAGGGCTGCTCGAACATTCGCTCAACGTGTGCCGCGTGGCACTGAAGCTGCGCGAGGCAATGACAGTCCTGAAGCCCGGTGTTGAGGGCAGGCTGCTGGAAGACAGCGTGATAATAGCTTCGCTGTTGCACGATGTATGTAAAAGCAATATATACCACAAGACGACCAAGTATCGTAAGAACGTGCAGGGACGGTGGGAGCCTTATGAAGGCTACGAAGTGGACTACTCCCGTTTTCCCGTAGGGCATGGCGAGAAGTCGGTCATAATGCTCCTTCGTCTCGGACTGGAGCTTACCAATGACGAGATAGTGGCGATACGCTGGCACATGTCTGCGTGGAACCTTGCCTTTCAGAGCTATGAGGATAAGTGCAATATCAGTGCCGCAGCAGAGGGATATCCTCTTCTTGCCCTGATACAGGCTGCCGACGGGCTGGCGGCGAACATTCTGGAAAGCGGAATTAATAATTAATTAAGAATTAAGGATTAAGAATTAAGAATTGGGAGGGGCAGGGTTAGGCTATTGGGCTAATCTGTCTTATGGGGCTTATTGGTCTTATTAGTCTTATAGGTCTTATTAGCCTTATATGTCTTATTAGCCTTATATGTCTTATTAGCCTTATATGTCTCATTAGCCCAATAAGTCTTATTTGCCCTATTTGTCCTATTAAACAATAAAGCGATGAACAACAGGATTACACAATTATTCGGAATAAAATATCCCATAATACAGGGCGGCATGGTATGGTGCAGCGGGTGGCGTCTTGCCTCTGCCGTGAGCAATGCCGGAGGGTTGGGGCTGCTTGGTGCAGGCTCCATGCACCCGGAGATGCTGGTTGAGCACATACGTAAGATGAAGGAGACAACGGACAAGCCGTGGGGTGTCAATGTGCCCCTGATGTATCCGGAGATAGACCGCCTTATGCAGATTATCACCGGTGAGGGCGTAAAGATTGTCTTTACATCCGCGGGTAGTCCCAAGAAATACACACCCGTGCTTCACGATGCCGGCATAAAGGTTGCACATGTTGTGTCGGGCAGCCGCTTTGCCTTGAAATGCCTTGAGGCTGGCGTGGATGCTGTCGTTGCCGAAGGATTTGAGGCGGGCGGGCATAACGGCCGTGAAGAGACCACCACGTTTACGCTCATACCCCAGGTGCGCCGCAGCGTGTCCATACCCCTGATAGCAGCCGGCGGCATAGTGTCGGGCAGTGGCATTCTTGCCGCTGAGGCTCTTGGTGCGGACGGTGTGCAGATAGGCACGTTGTTTGCACTGAGCCGTGAAAGCTCGGCAAGCAGTGAGTTTAAGCAGAGATGTGTGGCAATGGACGAGGGCGGCACAATGCTGTGCCTTAAAAAGCTGTCGCCGACACGTCTTGTCAAAAACAGTCTTTACGAACGTATTGCCGAAGCTGAGGCGCGCGGGGCATCGGCGGATGAGCTGCGTGACATCCTCGGGCGTGCGGCTTCCAAACGCGGTATCTTCGAGGGTGATATTGTCAACGGAGAACTGGAGATAGGGCAGGCGGCATCGTATATAAAAGATGTGCTGCCTGTT
>ERZ778503.2550-NODE-2550-length-9782-cov-9.227100_pt1 | contig 9782 bp, 8 predicted proteins | sample MGYA00510047_ERZ778503 | MGnify/ENA primary metagenome ERZ778503 (study PRJEB29527, sample SAMN07138965) | mouse gut metagenome | material: feces | host: mouse | place: China:Nanjing | collected 2016-01-25 ... | reverse complement strand
GTGAACCGAATTTATTTAATTTTTAACCTCGTCCATTTTTAGTGGACAGTAGTGAATCCATCTTTCAAACAAACCCAATTCAGCATACTCCACAATCTCTATAACACACTAAACTACATTATTTTACATCTCATATGACCTTCAGATCCATATTTATGTAATGGAATTATCATTATTCATAGTATAATTTTTTTCAAAAAATTTCTTAAAAAAAAACTTGGAATTGTAACAACAATCTATTTACTTTGCAAACGTATAGAGATATCATGAGAGACACTAATAACTTTAATGGTTACAACTATACGTGAAAAGATTCATAAATTTACTTAATCAAGCATCCCAAATCATAAACACTTTAATATACATGGAAGAATATCCCGATGCGATTAGCCATTATGGAGTGTCCCAATTACTTGGGAGCTGTGGTTATAATCCCATGAATTTAACCAATTATGGGAGTAAGACATTTCCGAGGATAGCCACAACAAATGTAAATTAATCAATTGAAAACTGACTGTTTAGTCTCAAATCGATGCTCGATTTGAATTTATAAAAATAAAATATTATGGATACCTCAAAATTCATGGAGGACCTCTATAATGAGGTCAATCAGTCTGGGATGTCCCGTATCCTAGGCGGAGGTGAGTACAACCCTTTGGCTACTCACAACAATGGCACAGACTGTGTTGCTATTAATAGCGACAAAAAATGTGATCTGATCAACGCAGGAGGCAAATGTTTCCTGATCAATCAACAGAACAAATGCTATATCATCAACACTCTACTCAACTGCAACAACTAACTCTCCTGCTCAATCCCAAGAGGAATTTGAATTCAAATTCCTCTTGGGAATTTAACCCAATCATCTATAACCAGCATGAAAAAATATCGACTAAATCGCTTTGTTCATAGTCAAAGATTAAATGACAAAGCCTATCTTATAACCAATTTTGAGAATTCAGCACAAATACTTCTATCCAATGAAATGTTTCATTCCATTGATGAAACTGCTGCCAATTTTACAGAACTAAATCTTGATTCCGATCTATTCACCCGACTAATTACAGGAGGTTTTATTCTTGAAGAACATATTGATGAACTCAAACGAGTTTTGGAAAAAAGGACTCCGGAAAGATGCGACAGGAATCAGTACCACATAATAGTAAATCCGACGTTGGATTGTAACCTGAACTGTTGGTATTGCTATGAGAATAAGATTAGTGGAAGTCAAATGACAGAAACAGTTATGAATGCTATAGTGAAAAATTATTCTCATCACTATTCACTGCATCCATATAAAGTGCTCAAGCTGTCTTTCTTTGGAGGCGAACCATTCATGAAACCGCATGTAGTACGCTTTTTAGTAACAAAGGCTTCTGACTTCTGCAAAAAGAATGGTGTTGAACTATTTTTAGATTTCACCACAAATGGTACACTTTTCAGTACTTCTCTTTTGAATTTCTTGTCATCATATACATGTCAATTCCAAATAACTTTGGATGGGAACGAGACGCAACATAATAAAATAAAATATTTTGCCAATCGTAATGGGAACCCTTTTGAGACTACGGTGAAAAATATCCATCGAATTCAAGAGATGATTCCAAATTCACACATGTATGTCCGAATCAATTTTGACGAGAATACTCTTAAAGACTTTGAGAATATCGTTGATAAAATTTCTGATCTTGATAGAAAACGGACTACTATCATCATGAAGAAGATTTGGCAAGTAAATGAAAAGGGAATTGACAAAAGCCTGATAACTAATGCAATTCACAGTCTTCTTGTCAACTCTTTCATAATTGACTATTATGGACAAGGAGGATGGTGTTTTGCAGATATGGACAATCAAGTCACTATCAACTATGATGGAGGCATATTCAAGTGCACCACAATTTCTCATTTCGATGAATCAGAGTCTCTTGGAGATTTAAATCTTGAAACGGGGGAAATAATTTGGGATAATGAGAAAACTGCATATTTACATGACGAGCGTATTTCTGACAATTGTCTGGCATGTAAAATGCTTCCTAAATGTGGAGGTCCATGTAGACGGCAAATGAGCAGGGGATTAAAATCACATTGCTTCCTTAATGATCAAGGAATAACAATGGATGATTTTGCATTAATACACATGCAGATTAACTATATTAAGAGTAAAGTGTATGGATAAACGTTTTGGTGTCGGCTGGATCGGGATGCTGATAGGGGGGATCGTCTGGTTTTCTGCCGGAGCTGCCGGGGTAGCCGTGAACGCTCCCACAGATGATGAGGGGCGTCAGCTGAATACTGAAGAGGCTGACAGCCTGACGGTAGAGAAGATGCTGGACGAACTTGTGGTGGAAGGATACCTTACTTCCAAGAAGACCGCTACGGGTGAGGTCTTCCGCTTATCCGACCAGGCCCGCCAGTCGGGCGACCCGTATCTGGCGTTGACTGAAATTCCGCTGCTTAACGTAAATCTCGCATCTAAGTCGGTGACTACGCAGAGCGGTGAGGCTCCTCTTATTCTTATCGACGGACGGATGATGAATTCGGGAATCGATCCGATTGATCCGAAATTCATCGAGTCGGTGGAGATTATCGAAGTGCCTAATGCGAAATATCTGAAATTGGGATATGCGAAGGTGGTGAATATCAGGCTTATCCCTCGCCCTACGTATATCTATGCCGAATTGCGCACACGTCAGGAGGTGATCCCGCATTCAGGACTGGCGGGGGGACGGTTTGAGGTCGGTAAGTCAAAGTTTGCCGTAAGCGGCTCGCTTTTTGGCGATTATACCGTACACAACCCTACTGATTATGATTTCGGGCAGGAACTGGAGAACAGTATCCGCCGCCAGTCGGGACAGGATATAAAACGCAAGTTTGCCTTCGACGGGGATGTATTGGTGAAATGGATGCCCACACGGTCTGACTATTTATCCCTTTTAGTGATGGGGTCGCAAAATTTCAACCGCTCTTATGGCAACTCGGAGGGTACGTCGGAATCCCTCTCCGCCGGCCCCGGCAGTCAGCCTGAAACATTACGGCTGACTACTGCCGACCATTCCCGAAATGACGATGAGGGTATCGTAACCGGCTTATATTACGAACATACTTTTGCCGACAACAGTATCCTCTCGGCCTTCGGATACCATAATTATGCCGCAGGCTCCAGCCTGCAATCTTCTCTTGAGACTGTAGGCAATGCCGTGGATCTCTATGAAGCGGGTGAGGACGTAACGAGCAATAAGTATCATCTGGCTCTCGATTACGATACCGGCGACAAACCCTACGGCAACATCGCCGTGGGGTATGACATGACCTATATCCACCGACGCACGTCAAACAATGTCAACCCTATGGACCATCTGTTGCGGATCGACCGTCTGGATACCTATGTGCACGCCACATACACCGGTCAGACCGGACGGCTGCTTTACATGGCTTCAGGGGGGCTGGAGTATATTGATCTGAATGCCGACGGGGCCGAGAACGCATATTGGCGTCCGCGTGCGGCAGCGAGCATCAACTGGAATGCCCCCTATGGCAATTCGCTTCGGGCCGATTATACACTTACCAATACTCCGCCTCCGATGAATAATCTGGCCTGCTTCAACACTTCTGCCAATCCCTGGCTGAAAACCGAAGGCAATCCGTGGCTCCGCCCTACGGAAAATCACAATCTCTCGGTCAGCTACCGGCAGCCGATTACCGGCGAGCTGTGGTTACGAGCCTCGGCCGATTACCGCGTGAATACGAATATGGTCGACCAGTGGCTCCGCACGGAGAATGGTGTGGCAATCAGTTCGTGGCGCAACAACGGCACCTGGCGTTCTCCTCAGCTGACCTGCATGGCTTCGTGGAACCGGATGCCGGTGCTGATCGGTGTGGAGGGCGACTATATATGGGAGAGTTTCAACCACAGCGCGTATCAGGGACGCGTGCAGCTGCAGGGACGTGTCACCGCCATATTCGGCAAATTCATAATACAGGCCTCCGCCTTATGGACCAATAAATCCTATACCGCCATCGGATATACCCGCTATCTGAATCCTTCGGTGGCCTCGATCACCGGGGTGTGGAATGTGACACCCCGCATTCAGCTGATGGTCGGAATGGACTATTGGTGTGGCGTGCGACGCTCTGAGACGGTCAATGCCACCGATGGATACACGAGTCGGTATTTCGCCCGGTTCACGGGCGACAGTCTGAAACCGTTCGTACTCTTTTCCTGGACCCTGCGTCGCAACAGCGAACTGTATATCGACAAACGCATCCCGCTCTGACCGCCTCTTAGCGGCAGCCGTGCGGACTTCCCGCCCCCGTCCTGACGGCCTGAGGCCGCCCCGGCGGGGGCGGCTGATATGTGGCCCGGCGGGGGCGCAGGTATAACTTTACGGCTCAGTTTCTTTGCGATGAGAAAGGTTTTGTGTAATTTTGCATTTGCGGCCTGTTATGGCCGCTTTTTGCTGATTTTAGCTGATATGAATCTGAATTCTTTTTTTTACATACCTGTGATGGTCTTCGCGGCGATGCTCGGCGCATGTTCGGCCCGAGGGGGCAACACGCAGTCGGACTCTCCGGCATCCGATGTCGGCTCGGCTACCGTGCAGGCTGCTCCCTTCTCGGCCGATTCGGCCTATGCATATGTGGAGCATCAGGTGAATATGGGGCCCCGCGTACCCAATACCCGCGCCCATGCCCGCACCGCCGACTGGATCGCAGGCGAATTGCGCCGGCGCGGCGCCGATGTCATCGAACAGACAGCCGACCTCCACGCCTTCGACGGCACCATACTGAAAGCCCGCAATATCATGGCTCGCTTCAACCCGGAATCACAAAGGCGTCTGCTTCTTTTGGCCCACTGGGACTGCCGACCCTGGGCCGATGAGGACCCCGACCCTGCGAAACGCTCCGCAGCCGTGGATGGCGCCAATGACGGCGCTTCCGGCATCGGCGTGCTGCTCGAAATAGCCCGTCAGCTGCAGGCCGCCCCACCGAAAGAGGGGGTCGACATACTCCTTGTGGATGCAGAAGACTGGGGCACCTCCGGATCCGAGGATTCATGGGCGCTCGGCGCCCAGCATTTCGTGGCAAATCCTCCTATCGTGGGGTATCAGCCTTCGGAGGCGATTCTGCTCGATATGGTGGGTGGCACGGGTGCGCAGTTCCGCCGCGAGTACTTCTCGGAGCACGCGGCTCCGCAGCTTAATGACGCACTATGGAGCACGGCAGCCGCTCTGGGATATGCCGACCGGTTTATCAACCGTATGGGTGCAGCCATCACCGATGATCATGTGATGCTCATCGAGGCCGGCATACCGGCCGTGGATATCATCGAGTATTATCCGGGCGATGACGGACCGTTCAATCCCCGCTGGCATACCGCCTCCGACAACATGGAGGGGATCTCAGCCGAAACCCTCGGTATAGTCGGCACTACAGTGATGACATATCTACGCAACAATTACTGATCCACCTCTCTCCTCCCCGCGCTTCAGCGCCCTCCTCCCGGCCCCGCCGGAGCTATCACCATAACCTGAAACACAAGAACATACGCATATGGATTTTATTGAAGAACTGACATGGCGCGGAATGATCCACACCATGATGCCCGGCACCGACGAACAGCTCCGCAAGGAGATGACCACCGCATATCTCGGCATCGACCCGACAGCCGACTCCCTGCATATCGGCCACCTCTGCGGCGTGATGATGCTCCGCCATTTCCAGCGATGCGGCCACAAGCCGATCGCTCTGGTGGGTGGTGCCACCGGAATGATCGGCGATCCCTCGGGGAAATCTGCCGAACGCAATCTGCTCGATGAGGCGACACTGCGCCATAACCAGGAGGCCATCAAGGCACAGCTGGCTCGCTTCCTTGATTTCGAGAGCGATCAGCCCAACCGCGCCGAACTGGTCAACAACTACGACTGGATGAAGGATGTGAGCTTCCTTGACTTCGCCCGAGAGGTAGGCAAGCATATCACGGTCAATTATATGATGGCAAAGGACAGTGTGCAGAAACGCCTCAACGGCGAGGCCCGCGACGGACTGAGTTTCACTGAGTTTACTTATCAGTTGCTTCAGGGATTTGACTTCTATCATCTATACATGACCAAGAACTGCCGGCTCCAGCTCGGCGGATCCGACCAGTGGGGCAACATCACTACCGGTTCCGAACTGGTGAGACGCAAGGCCGGAGGCGAGGTATTTGCCCTTACATGCCCCCTTATCACGAAGGCCGACGGCGGTAAGTTCGGTAAGACGGAGAGCGGCAACATCTGGCTCGATGCCCGCTATACGTCGCCATATAAGTTCTATCAGTTCTGGCTCAATGTCAGCGATGCCGATGCGGAGAAGTATCTGAAGATTTTCACTTTCCTCACCAAGGAGGAGATTGAGGCCCTTGCAGCCGAACATGCGCAGAATCCCGGCGCACGCCCGCTCCAGAAGCGTCTGGCCCGCGAGGTGACTGTAATGGTGCACGGCGAAGATAACTACAACGCAGCCGTCGAGGCGAGCGCCATCCTTTTCAGCAATGAGGCGCGCGAGGCTCTGATGCGCCTCGACGAGGGCACGCTGCTCGACATCTTTGAGGGGGTCCCCTCTTTTTCTGTGGCAAAAGCCGATGTGGAAGCCGGAATTCCTCTTCTGGAGTTTCTTGCCACAAGCACCAAGGTGTTTCCCTCGAAAGGTGAGGCCAGAAAGATGGTACAGGGGAATGGTGTGAGCATCAATAAGGAAAAGGTGACCGACCCCAACCTTAATGTCGATGCCTCGATGCTTATTGCCGGACGCTACATTCTCGTGCAGCGAGGCAAGAAGAACTATTACCTTGTGACTGTAGACTGACTCGTATCTCATTCATAAGGACTGTGTCGGCAGTCGCTAATAATTAGCAACTGCTACAATCGAAGAGAGTGTGTGTGCGGATGGGTCTGGGTGTGTGTCTGTCTGAATTTAATACTCAATTACATGATTTCGTATTAAATTCAAACTCTCGCTCTTGTATTTCTATGAAAACAAATAAGTGAAGTATTCAGATTAAATTTATACTACATGCGGCTTCTTTTACCCCGCATGTAGTATAAATTTAATTTGGACTCTTACCTACCAACCTACGAAACCTTAAGAAAGAACCAACAAAATGAACTGCATCAGTAAGTTATGCATTGCATTGGCAGCGGCTGCATGCTGCCAGAACACGGTTTACGGCGATATCCGTAAAAACGCGACCGGCGACGGTCGTGACACCGTACTATATCATGAACCTTACCGTCCCGCCTACCACTACACTCCGAAGCATCGCTGGATTGGCGATCCTTGCGGACTCGTCAGGCATGACGGGCGCTATCTGGCCTACTGCTGGGGAGCGGCCGAGAGTGACGATCTCATACACTGGCGGGAGCTGAACAATGATGCAATAACCGGAATGCCCGACAACATAGCGGCTTTTACCGGAAGTGTGGTGGTGGATAAAAACAATACAGCCCAGTGGGGCGACAGCACTCTTGTCGCGGTTTTCACTTCGTTCGACAAAGATTCGAAAAAACAGTCACAGTCGGTGGCTTTCAGCCATGACAGCGGCGCGACATACCGGTACTACGATCTCAATCCGGTGCTTGATATCTGGAGCACTGAGTTTCGCGACCCTACTGTAATACGCTACGAACCATCGGGCAAATGGGTCATGGCCGTGGCCAAGGCTTTGGAAAAGAAAGTGGCCTTCTACGAATCCGATGATCTTAAATCATGGACGTGGACGAGCGATTTCGGCCCGATGGGCGACAATGAACGTTCTTGGGAATGTCCGGATCTGTTTCAGCTGACAGTCGAGGAGACTGGCGAGAAGAAATGGGTGCTTGTCGTATCGGTCAACTGGGCGCGCGAACAGTATTTTGTCGGGGATTTCGACGGCAAGAAATTTATCCCTGACAATCCGTATGGGGAGCCGATGTATGTCGATGACGGTCTTGACTATTATGCATCGCGTGTGTTCCAGGATTATGATGGCATCGGCAACGATGTGGTGACAATCGGCTGGGTAAACACGTGGGATTACGCACAGCAGGCGCCATCGGAGTGGGGCAAAGGGGTGTGGTCGATTCCGCGTAGCCTGACGCTCTACCGCGACGGAGATCTGCTACGTATGCGTCAGCAGCCTGTCGGTGCTCTCAGGCAGTTGCGCGGTAAGGAATATGGAACCGAGCGCACGCTTAAAGCAGGCGTCACTGCTTTGCCCGCTTTGTCAGCCATGGGCAACCAGTATGAGATGGATGTGAGGTTAGACTGCAGCCGCGATGACACGGCAGGACTGAATCTCTGTTGTGGCGACGGACGGACGGTGCGTGTGGCTTATGATGCCGCCTCGGGATATTTAAAAATTGACCGCACCAATGTCGCCGGAGCGACTTTGCCGAAGTTTGACAGGATGGCTTATGCAAAAGCCGGGCATGACGGGAAGGTGGATTTGAGGATTTTTGTCGATAAGTCGACAATCGAGATATTTGCTGACGGAGGCAAGAAAGTCTTTACTTTGCTGACATATGCGGTCCCAAGACAAGACGGGGTTGAAGCGTGGAGCATGCGTGGCGGCACGAAGATGTCGATTAAAGCGTGGCCGCTTGCCGGCATTCATGACTGACACGAAAGCGGACGCCATGTAATCCCTCTCCCCCCCCTTCAGAATGATAAGTAAGTGTTCAGATTTAATTTACCGAAGATTGTATAAAAGATTCCATTTCAATTACTATCGGTTAAATTTGAGCACTTATTTATGACTATAATTTTAAGTGTGGTTAATACGTGTTAACACAGAACAATCTGATTAAACGCTTTTGTTAATACATAGTCAAAGATAGCGTAATACGACTGATGCGGACTGCCGCACTTCGCATTACGTAGCCAGAAACTTCGGACATCTGAAATTCTCGTCACTCCGCTTCTGCGGAGCCGGGATATTGATGAAGTCTGATGAACAATTAAATAAGACTATCACGAATATGAAGAAAGTAATTCTCGGCATCTCTATGATGCTTTCCGCACTTGGCATGACCGCCGTTGCCCAGACTATGAGCCAGAACAATGATACAGTCTGCTGCATGCAGCAGACTGTATGCAATAACCGGCAGCAGACTGTATGCAATGAACGTCAGTGTGCCACTCAGGTATGTTCTGGCGACTCTGCCGCTAACGGGCAGCGCAAGGCCTACTGTCATGGCGGCAAAAAAGGACGTGGCGGCAATAAGGCCGCTCTCCAGAACGATTCGGCTCGCCTGCGCAAGACCGACCGTCAACCCGCTTTCGCCAAGGCCAAGAAGGGGGGCGCCCGTATTGCACGTATCGACAAGGCCGACAGACGCAATAAAATAAGCAGCTCTCTCTTCAACGGGATTGAGCTGAACGCCGACCAGAAGACCAAGCTTCAGGCTCTCGACCGGAAAATAGCCACCGAACGCAAGACTGAGGCTAAGAAAGTAAGAGAAGAGGCCCGCTCTGCCTACATCAATGGGGTGAAAGATATCCTCACAGCCGAGCAGTATGCAAAGTTCGAGCTTAACCGGAAGACAATGCAGGCAAAAAAGACCGAGAAGCAGGAGGCCCGCAAACTGAAAGAGGAAGCCAGAAAGCTTAAGTCGGAGGCCCGCAAGGCACAGATCACTGCAAGCGGCAGCGCCGCCAATCAGTAAGCTATAAATAAGTGCTCAAATTTAACCGATGGAATTGAAAGGAAATCTTTTAAGTACATGACAAAAATTTGAAAACATCGAATTTTGGGGTATAAGTCGGAC
>ERZ778503.2536-NODE-2536-length-9843-cov-6.219963_pt1 | contig 9843 bp, 7 predicted proteins | sample MGYA00510047_ERZ778503 | MGnify/ENA primary metagenome ERZ778503 (study PRJEB29527, sample SAMN07138965) | mouse gut metagenome | material: feces | host: mouse | place: China:Nanjing | collected 2016-01-25 ... | reverse complement strand
ATCGGGGCGCGCTCGGGACTTACACCCGTTAGATTATGCCCATGTCGGGCGAACCTAAAAAAGCGAGACCCCTGTGGGGTCTCGCTTCTATTTTAGAATCTTTGCGTAATCAAGCTATCCGCATCAGATGATGCCCTGGCCGAGCATTGCGTCTGCCACCTTCATGAAGCCGGCGATATTCGCACCCTTCATGTAATTGATATAGCCATCGGGCTGCACACCATACTCTATGCACGCAGCGTGGATAGAGTCCATGATCTGATGCAACTTCTTGTCTACTTCCTCGGCAGTCCACATCAAGTGCTCTGCATCCTGAGTCATCTCAAGACCTGATACAGCCACACCACCGGCATTCACAGCCTTACCGGGTGCATACGGTATCTTAGCATTGATAAAGGCATCAATGGCTTCCGGAGTACAACCCATGTTGGAAACCTCTGCACAAAGCATTACGCCATTGGCAATCAGAGCCTTGGCATCCTCGCCACCGAGCTCGTTCTGAGTGGCACAGGGCAGAGCGATATCCACCTTCTGCTCCCATGGTTTCTTGCCGGCATAGAATGTGCTGCCGGGGAACTTATCTGCATAAGGAGCAACGACATCGTTGCCTGATGCGCGGAGTTCAAGCATATAGGCGATCTTCTCGTTGTCAAGACCGGCCGGATCGTAGATGTAGCCGTCGGGGCCTGAGATAGTCACAACCTTGCCGCCAAGCTCGACAGCCTTTGTTGCTGCGCCCCATGCCACGTTGCCGAAGCCGGAGATGGCGATTGTTTTACCCTCGATAGTTGTACCGAGATCCTTAAGTACGTTAACCACATAGTAAAGAGCGCCGAAGCCTGTAGCCTCCGGACGGATCAGCGAGCCACCGAAGCTAAGACCCTTGCCGGTAAATGTGCCTGTGTTCTCACGGGCCAGCTTCTTGTACATGCCGTACATATAGCCTACCTCGCGGCCACCTACGCCGATGTCGCCTGCCGGAACATCGCGGTCCGGACCAAGGTTACGCCAGAGTTCAAGTATGAAGGCCTGACAGAATCGCATGATTTCAGCATCGCTCTTGCCGCGCGGGCTGAAATCTGAGCCACCCTTGCCACCACCCATCGGAAGTGTAGTGAGGGCGTTTTTGAATGTCTGTTCGAAGCCGAGGAATTTCAGGATTGAGAGATTCACGGATGCGTGGAATCGGATACCTCCCTTGTAGGGACCGATAGCGTTGTTGAACTGCACGCGGTAGCCGATGTTGTTCTGCACCTCACCCTTGTCGTCGACCCAAGTCACACGGAATGTGAAGATGCGGTCGGGCTCTACCATACGCTCGATGATGCGGGCCTTCTCGAATTCAGGATGCTGGTTGTAGACTTCTTCTACGCTCATCAGCACTTCCTTCACTGCCTGAAGATACTCCTTCTCGCCGGGATGCTTAGCCTCAAGACCGGCCATGATCTCATTAATGTTCATGTTTGTCAGTTTAGATTTTTGGTTATTCTGGCGGACAGTCCGCAGCTTTCCTGATGACCACATCATCGGTTGCTATGACTGCCCTGAGTTTTCTGACGGCAAAAGTACAAGATTTTTTTCAACCTCCAAAGTATTTTGTATTTTTCTTTTGGCAAAATTCCAAGGTTTTTGCATTTCCTGCTCAACAACATATTTTTCACACCGACAAAACATGCCGCACAACATAATTTCAACCCCACATTTTGTAAATTGCCGCCTTTTTGTTAAATTCGCACTTTGTGGCGGCCACTGCGGAGAATGTACTCCGGGCCTCGCCCCTCCTTCTGAATGAAAGCTCGCAGAATTATCAAAATAACTCTCACCGATGAGGCCCGTCTTGAGTCGCTCGGAGCCATCACCCTCACCCCCCTCAAAGTGGCGGCGGGTGTGGCCATCGGTCTGCTGCTCGTCATGTCGATTGGGTTCCTGACTGTTTTGGTCACTCCGCTTAAGACTCTCATCCCGGGATATTTCAGAGAGTCTGACCGTGCGGCGACTGAGCAGGCGTTGTTGCGCGTCGACTCTATAAGGGAGGCTTATCTGCGGAATGAGGCTTACGTGGCCAATATCCACCAGCGGCTCAACACATCGCGCCCCTCTCAGAAGGCAGATACCTCAAATATGGCAAGCCGGCCAATCGCAGCTGATTCGCTGCTCCCTCCCTCTGCCGAGGAGACCGGATTCTCAAAAGTGATGCAGGAACGCGAGAAGTTCAATATCGCAGTAGTAGCCCCCATGGCGGCAGAAGGGATGCTGTTCTATCCAGTCACCGACGAAGGGGTCATCACGCATGCCTCGAGAGCATCACGCAGAGTTCTTGTGGCAATGCCTGCCCGTGCTGTGGTCATGGCAGTCGCCGATGGCAGTGTCATCGCCAGATATTTTGATGCGGCCATCCGCGCATATACTGTCATAATACAGCACGACAACGGATTTGTAAGCCGATACACCGGCTTGCCGGAGCCTTTGGTCGGCGAGTCTGAGAATGTGCTCGGAGGTCAGGTACTCGCCCTCTCGCCTTCGCCCGCCGCCGGACACCCCGCTGAAATATCTGTTGAGCTATGGCATAACGGGACTCCACTTCTCCCTTATGATTATATCTCCTCCCACCATTCTTATACCTCTCTCCAGCCTTGATTCTCCTTAAGGCAGAATCCTGAATCTACCATCCATTAATCTATGCAACAAACCCGCATCGCCGTCATGGGCTCCACCGGCAGTATCGGCACCCAGACACTTGACATAATCGCAGAGCGCTCTGACCTGTTCAGGGCCTCGGTACTTACAGCCGGACGCAACTACCGTCTCCTCGCCGAACAGGCACTACGCTTTAAACCCGACAAAGTTGTCATTGCCGATGAGTCGGCACTCGCTCCGCTTCGCCAACTTCTGGCTCACACCCCGACTAAGGTCGAGGCCGGCCCTCACGCTATAGCCGAGGCCGGATGCGGCGACAATATCGACATGGTGCTCGCTGCCTTAGTAGGCTACAGTGGACTCCTTCCGACCATCAATGCCATCAAAGAGGGGAAAACGATTGCTTTGGCCAATAAGGAGACTCTTGTTGTGGGAGGCTCTGTCATCACTCCGCTTGTAAAGCGGCACGACACCCGGATTCTCCCCGTCGATTCCGAACACTCTGCCATCTTCCAATGCCTGCAGGGGGAGTCGGCGGCCGAGGCACGCAAGATTTACCTTACAGCCAGCGGAGGTCCGTTCCGCACTTTCACCGCCGCGCAGATGCGGGATGTCACCCCCGCACAGGCGCTACGCCATCCCAACTGGCAGATGGGTGCGAAAGTCACTATCGATTCAGCATCGATGATGAACAAAGGCTTTGAGATGATCGAGGCCAGATGGCTGTTTGACTGTCCGCCGGAGAAGATTGAGATTCTCGTCCACCCGCAATCGATCGTGCATTCAATGGTGGAATTTGCAGATGGTTCCGTAAAAGCCCAGCTCGGCACTCCCGACATGCACCTGCCGATCAGATACGCGCTTGGGTATCCGCACAGACTCCCTTCATCAGCTCCCGGACTGACTCTGGCCCAAATGTCGTGCCTGACATTCGAAACTCCCGACTTCGAAAGATTTCCGCTACTCGGCTTCGCCTTCCACGCGATAGGATTCGGAGGCAATATGCCCTGTATTCTTAATGCTGCCAATGAGGTGGCCGTAAAGGCATTTCTTGATGGCAGAATTTCATTCCCCGCAATGGGACGTCTCGCAGAAGCCACAATGGAGAGCACCTCTTTTATTGCCGACCCCTCGCTCGACGACCTGATTGCCACTCACACCGAGGCCACCGCAATCGCCACTTCCTTTATTGACCTATAGGACCGGCATCTCTCTTCATTTACACCCCTCCTCCGGTATTCACCAACTAAAATTTCATCCATTCTACTGATGCACATCTTCCTCATCAAGGCCACACAGCTCATTCTCGCCCTGGCCTTCCTGATTATAATCCATGAGTTCGGTCACTTCCTCTTCGCACGCATGTTCGGAGTTAAAGTCGACAAGTTTTACATCTTCTTCGATCCCGTCTCCGAAATCTTCAAATGGCGCCCCGGCAAGTATATCGGATTCTTCGGTTCGCACCGATGGCTCAAAGGTGCATCTGAGGCCGAAAAAAAGGCTTACGATAAATATAAGACCGACATCCGCCAACTACGCGAGAACAAACGAATCGAGGACCGGGCTGTAAAGCAATTCCGGATGAAGCGACTCGCCGAAGCACGCTCGCAAGGACTCCTGCCATATATTAAGACTATCTTCCATAAATTCAATGCCGACGACCTTCCGGAGCCTCTCGATTTCCCGGAAGTAAATCCTGTGATGACCTATGAGGATAACATAAAGCCCGACGGCAAGCACCGCTTCTGGAGCAATACGGAATACGGCATAGGATTCATACCGCTTGGAGGATACTGCAAGATCGCAGGTATGATTGATGAGTCTATGGATACGGAGCAGATGAAACGCCCCGCTCAAAAATGGGAATTCCGTTCCAAACCGGCATGGCAGCGTCTGCTTATAATGATAGCCGGAGTGCTATTCAATTTTTTGCTTGCAATCCTGATTTATGCCGGGATTGTGTATGCCACAGGTGAGAAATATGTACCGTTCGACCGTGTCACTCTCGGCATGGCATATTCTCCGGAAGCTCATCGGATAGGATTCCAGGACGGCGACATCCCTCTTCTTGCCGACGGCGACACACTTAGCCAGATGACCGATCCCATCATCGCCATGATGCAGGCCAATACCGTAACGGTAAGCCGCGACGGCAGGCTTACCGACATCAGCATACCGGAAGACTTCATGTTCCGCCTTCAGGAAGAATATGAATCCCACAAGGAGGGCATCCGGTTCCTGACATACCGTATTCCCACTCGCATCACCCAGACCGTCCCCGGCGAGGGAGCCGCCCGCGCCGGAATCCTCAAGGACGATGAGGTGATTGCCATCGATTCGATAACCGTCCCATCGCTCGCCGATTTCCACAAGATACTCGAATCTCAGGCAGAAGCCTATAAAAAGGCTACCGGCAAGTCAAGAGCTACTCTTGATTTCCGGATTGTGCGCCGTCACGATGTCTCGACCGACACTGTCTCACTCCCCGTCACTCTCTCCGAATCCGACAAGATGGGGGTCGGACTTGAAGTGGATGTCACTAAATTCTATCCCGCAGAAGTGAAGCATTACTCTCTGTTCCAGGCCCTGCCGCGTGGCGTACAGATTGGCGTCGACCGCCTCTCCTCTTACGCCAAGTCGATGAAACAGGTAGCCTCCAAAGACGGGATGAAGAGTATCGGCGGATTCGGATCAATAGGCTCCATATTCCCGGAGTCCTGGGATTGGGTCGCCTTCTGGAATATCGCGGCATTTCTATCCGTGGCTCTTGCATTCATGAACATCATCCCTATTCCGGCTCTCGATGGCGGACATGTACTCTTCCTTCTCTATGAAATCATTTTCCGTCGGCCTCCGAGCATGAAATTCATGGAGAATGCACAGATATGCGGAATGTTGTTCCTCATCTTGCTGCTGCTTTACGCCAACGGCATGGATATCGTACGCCTTTTAATTAAATAATCACAATCTGCACGTCCTGAAGGATGCCCTCCAAAGCGGGGTGTCCTTCACTACATATCATATTTCCACAATCATGTATCCAGTCATAACACTTAGACCCGGTAAAGAGGAGTCGCTCCTACGCCATCATCCCTGGGTATTCTCCGGGGCTATCGCATCATCTACAGAAGAACTTGAGGAGGGCGAATACGTCACCGTGACCGACTGCCGCGGCTCTGTCCTTGGATTCGGCCACTATCAGAAAGGGAGCATCAGAGTGCGGATCCTTGGATTCGGCACCGACACAATGCCTGATGATTTCTTCTTTAATCGCCTCAACAACGCAGCTGCTCTGCGCCGCGCCCTCGGCATGATACGCCCTGACAACAATTGCTTCCGCCTCGTACACGGCGAAGGTGACTTCCTGCCGGGGCTTGTAGTGGATATTTATGGCGACACTGCCGTAATGCAGGCTCACTCTCCAGGCATGCACTTCGAACGCAACCGCATCGCCGAAGCCCTGACACGCCTGCCGGGCATACCGATTCGCAATGTATACTATAAGAGTGAGACTACCCTCCCGTTCAAGGCGAGCCTCGACCCTCATAATGACTATATAATCGGGTCGTTCGACGGCAACATCGCATTGGAGAACGGGCTGCAGTTCAACATAGACTGGCTTAAAGGACAGAAGACCGGATTCTTCATCGACCAACGTGAAAACCGAGCCTTACTTGAGCACTTCGCCAAAGACCGTACTGTTCTTAATATGTTTTGCTACACCGGTGGTTTTTCTGTCTACGCGATGCGTGGCCGAGCCAAGTCGGTTGATTCAGTCGATTCATCCGCCAAAGCCGCGGCTCTGACCGATGCCAACATTGACCTCAATTTCCCGTCAGACCCGCGACATGCCACTCACGCCGTCGATGCCTTCAAATATCTGGATGATATGGAGAAAGACCGCTACGACCTTATCGTACTCGATCCTCCGGCATTCGTCAAACATCGCTCGGCCCTCAAAAACGGCCTTATCGGATATCGCAAGCTCAACACAAAAGCATTAGAGAAGATCCGTCCGGGCGGCCTGCTCTTCACGTTCAGCTGCTCGCAGATAGTGAGCCGTGAGGTTTTCCGTCTCGCCGTATTCTCTGCTGCTGAAAAGTCCGGACGCAAGGTGAGGGTGCTCCATCAGCTCACTCAGCCGGCCGACCATCCGTTTGATATCTCACACCCGGAAGGGGAATACCTCAAGGGGCTTGTGTTGTATGTTGAATGACCTCCTGTAGTCCGCCGTGCACATCATCAGGCCCTATCGACACGACATGCACGGCCTACTCAATGAAGCCGTTTAAACTTTTTTCAATGGCTATATTCATCAAGCAAGTGTTGAAATTTAATTTATACAAATTGCTATCGGTTAAATTTCAACCTTACTTAATATCTTTATTCTGACCAAGTGTTCAATTTTATTAATTCCATTACTTCATGAAAAAAGTACTGCCAGTCCTTGCACTCGGCCCCATAATGGCGATATCGCTGCAAGCCGCCGAAAACAAGGATTTCAACTACCACGTCGACCGCTTCGCCGACATCGAAGTGCTACGTTACGAAGTACCCGGGTTCAACGAGCTATCTCTCAATCAGAAGAAGATGCTCTATTATCTGTCTCAGGCCGCCCAGGCTGGCCGCGACATAATCTGGGACCAGAACTGTCGCTACAATCTCCAGCTCCGACATCTTCTCGAACAGATATATACCGGATTCAGTGGCGACCGCAATTCGGCCGACTGGAAAGCTTTCGACCGGTACATGAAGCAGGTATGGTTCGGCAACGGCATACATCATCATTATTCCAACGATAAGTTCATCCCCGAATTCTCACCCGAATTCTTTGATGCGCAGGTAGCCCTCATCCCCGACTCCGCGCTGCCTCTGTCTGACGGGCAGGACCGGACCTCCTTCATGGAAATTATGAAGAAGGTGGTGTTCGACCCCTCTTTCATGGCAAAAAAAGTAAATCAGGATGGCTCTCAGGATGTAATCGCCACTTCTGCCACCAATCTCTATGGCCCGGGAGTGACCCAGAAAGAAGTGGAGGATTACTATGCCGCCATCAAGGATCCCAACGACACGACTCCCGTCTCCTACGGTCTTAACTCTCGTATCGTAAAGGGCGACGACGGCAGAATCCATGAAGAGGTGTATCATCTCAACGGTCTCTACGGACCTGCAATCGCCAAAATAATCTACTGGCTCGACATGGCCAAAAGTGTGGCTGAAAATGACGCTCAGCGCGACTATATCACTAAGCTGATCGACTTCTATATTACCGGCGACCTGCGCACATTCGACGAATACTCCATCCTATGGGCCGAAGATACAAAATCCGACATCGATTTCGTCAACGGATTCATCGAATCATATGGCGACCCTCTCGGCATGACTGCGTCATGGGAGGCCTACGTGAATTTCAAGAATCCAGAAGCATCGGCCCGCACTGAGGCTATCTCAGGCAATGCACAGTGGTTTGAAGACAATTCTCCAATCAATCCCGCATTCCGCAAACCGGAGGTGAAAGGTGTATCGGCAAAGGTCATCACAGCTTCATATCTCGGCGGCGACGCATTCCCATCTACGGCTATAGGTATCAATCTTCCAAATGCAAACTGGATACGCGCGGCTCACGGCTCCAAGTCTGTCACTCTGGAGAATATCACCGAGGCATATGCAATGGCTTCTATCGGCAACGGATTCAATGAGGAATTCGTAATCGACGCACCGACTTCGAAACTCCTCGACGATTGGCTCTATATCACCGATATGCTCCACACCGACCTGCATGAATGCCTCGGCCATGCCTCCGGCCGACTCAACCCCGGTGTCGACCCGGATGCGCTTAAAGAGAATGGGGCTACTCTTGAGGAAGCACGCGCCGACCTCTTCGCTCTATACTATCTCCCGGATGCAAAGCTGCGGGAAATCGGAGTGCTCGACAATCCTGAAGCGTATAAAGCCGAGTATTACAAGTACATGCTCAATGGCCTTATGACACAGCTCAACCGCATCGAACTCGGCAAGGACGTCGAAGAGGCTCACATGCGCAACCGCCAGCTTATCGCCAAGTGGATTCTCGAACACGGCAAGAAGGACAAGGTAGTGGAACTGGTCAAGAAAAATGGCAAAACCTACGTCAAAATCAATGACTACAAGAAGATGCGCGACCTCGTAGGCCAACTCCTCGCCGAAATCCAACGTATCAAGAGTGAAGGCGACTATAAGGCAGGTAATGAACTGGTGCAGAAATATGCCGTCAAAGTCGATCAGAAACTTCATAAGGAAGTGCTCGACCGTTACGCCACTCTCGACATACCGCCATACCGTGGATTCGTCAATCCCGTCTATCACACCGTCACCAATCCCAATGGTGAAATCATCGATGTGACTCTTGACTATACAGAGTCCTATCCCGACCAGATGCTCCGTCTGAGCCGCGAAAACTCAAATCTCTAATCTGACGCATATGCATCCCGCACCCACGACATCTACTGATGTCATGAAGATGGTGAAACATCTATTCATGACTTATCGCAACGGTATCGTGGCCGACACACTCCGAAAGGCAGGCCTGCCTTTCGGAGTGATATTCGGCCTGCAACTTCCCCAGCTATCCGGCATCGCACGCGATATCCCGCATGACATCCACACTGCACGAATGCTCTGGGCCGACCAAAACGTGCGCGAATCCCGACTCCTCGCCTGCTGGATTTTTCCGGCCGATGAATTATCCGAACAAGAGGCCTACTCAATGGCATGCGGTGTGCTCTCCCGCGAAGAAGCCGATATTCTGGCATTCCGTCTGTTGCGCCACCTCTCTTTCGCCCCAGTTCTGGCTTCTCGTCTGATTTCCCACCCCGATACACTGCCCCGATACGCAGGACAGGCTCTGCTACGCAATCTTAATCAAGGTGAGAATTGAAGTCGTTTGAATTCCGGCACTTGCTCACGCAATTAAATCGCTGTCAATAATGTAATTGCAAAATCCGATAAAGAATTTTCATAAAAAATTCTTTTCGTCCGAACAATTCAGCATCATTGATTGTTACTATAATAAAAGCGTACTCTCCCGCAAGAAGCCAATATCCGGAATTCCATCTGCCGCACGGCCTGATTCCCGCACAATTGATGCTTATGACTCAGGTCTGATTACCTACTAGGGTGTTCAGTTTGATGTTCCAAATAACGTCATTCAAAACACCTGAAAATTTA
>ERZ778503.2535-NODE-2535-length-9845-cov-4.783861_pt1 | contig 9845 bp, 10 predicted proteins | sample MGYA00510047_ERZ778503 | MGnify/ENA primary metagenome ERZ778503 (study PRJEB29527, sample SAMN07138965) | mouse gut metagenome | material: feces | host: mouse | place: China:Nanjing | collected 2016-01-25 ... | reverse complement strand
GGTTATTTCATCAGGTCGGTTACGTAGGGAAGAAGAGCCAGGTGGCGGGCACGCTTCACGGCTCTGGCCACACGACGCTGGAACTTCAACGAAGTGCCTGTGATGCGGCGGGGGAGAATCTTGCCCTGCTCATTGAGGAACTTCTTAAGGAACTCAGGATCCTTATAGTCGATATACTTGATGCCGCTGCGTTTGAAACGGCAATATTTCTTCTTCTTCGTGTCTACCGTAAGAGGAGTGAGATAACGGATTTCGCTGTTTGCTGCCATGGTTTAGTTCTCCTTTGCTTCTACAGTCTCTTCAGCCACTTCGACTGCCTCGACGGATGTTTCACTTGCTTTTGATGCTCTCACGCGACGACGCTTCTCAGCATATTCCACCGCATACTTGTCAAGGCGGAAAGTCAAGAAACGGATCACACGCTCGTCACGACGGAAGTCCGTCTCGAGCTTCTTCATAAAGTCAGGCTCAGCCTTGAACTCAAACAGGCAATAGAAGCCGGTAGACTTTTTCTGGATGGGATAGGCGAGTTTGCGCAGACCCCAAAGCTCCTCGTTCACGAGTTCCGCGCCGTTTTCGGCCAGAATCCCCTTGAACTTCTCCACCGCTTCCTTCATCTGATCGTCAGACAAAACGGGAGTTAAAATGAAAACGGTCTCGTAGTAATTCATTTGTTGATTGGTTATATTAATTAATACACTGAAAACCAACATATTCAATCCATAACGGCAACAACCGCCATGGATTTCCGCAGTTTTCGGCTGCAAAGTTAAGCATTTTATCCCTGACTGCCAAATTTTTGACGCGAGGAGACAAGAATCACCATAAGAGTCAGCATCTCCGCCGCCGGAATGGCAAGCCAAAGGCCGTCAACGCCCAAGACGAGAGGAAGCAGAATAAAGGCAGGGACAAGGAAAGCGGCTCCCCGCAATATGGTGTATACAGTGGAGCGGGCGGACTGTTCTATGCTCTGGAAGTAGCCTATGAAAACTATATTGAGCGAAAAGCAAACCGCGCTCAGACCCAGCAAAGGCAGGCCGTGGACGGCCAATCCGTACGCGACGGCCTCAGCCGGAAGAAACACAAGGCTCAAGGCCGGCGCTCCGAACCACATCGCAAGCGAAACAGCCACCCCGCACAAGGCTCCGGTGCGGAGCGACAGGCGCAATGCCTGACGCACACGCACGGGGCTTTTCGCCCCGTAGTTGAAGCTTATTATGGGCTGGGCCGACTGGGCCACGGCATTGCTGATGGAAAATATCACCGGAAAAAGATAGCACCCCACTGAATAGGCAGCAACGCCGTCCTCGCCAAGCATCGACATGAACATGAAGTTGCCGGCGACGATCATGATACCCAAAGCGGCTTCCGTAACAAAAGTGGCAAACCCTATATTTGCCATATATCCAACATTGCGCAAAGACAGCATCAACGACTTCCGCGTGGCCTTGAGGCGGTAGAACTTAAGCCTGGATGAAAACCGGAGGAAATAAACCACAACCATCAAGCCGCCCACGATGCAGGAGAAGGAAGTGGCTATCGAAGCACCGGCTATACCCATCCCCAGCGGGAAAACCATCAGCCAGTCAAGGAAGATGTTGAGAATTGCGGCCACCACCTGAACCGACATGGCATAACGCGGAGAACCGTCAAGCCTCACAAGCATCATCCCCACGCATTGCAGATAGAAGAAGAAAAGTCCGGGAAGAAGCCACAGGAGATAGTCGGAGGCCAAATCCTCGAGCGCCGGAGAGCACCCGAGCAGATACAACACCGGACGGGTGAAGACCAGCGAGCAAAGAATCACCGCACCGAAAATCACCGCACCGGCAATGTAAGCCTGAGTCATTATTATCCGTGCAGCCTTCACGTTGTCTTCCGCAAGCCTGATGGAAGCAATCACCGAGGCCCCGATGCCGAACATAAGCCCGACACCCGTGCATATGAGGAAAAAGGGAGCGACTATGTTGATGGCGGCAAGGCCGTCAGGGCCTACGCCATGACCGACAAACATCCCGTCGCAGATATTAAGCACCGAATTGAACACCATCGCTACGAGCGTGGGAAAGAACATCGCGCGGAACAACCGCCCGATTCGCTCGTTTCCGAAATCGAGCCTGTCTCTGTTCATAACAACAACATTTTGATTTGGCAATCTATATATGTCGTGCAAAATTACAAAATCTCCGGCACATTGCCAAATCCGGCGACACATCAGCGGCATTCATGGCAATTTGCCAAAACCCACCGGATGTTGCGGATTTGAAGATTAATTACTACTTTTGTGCTTTAAAAACAAACGAATCCATGAATGAATTAGCCACCAAATACAATCCTGCAGAAGTGGAGGACAAATGGTATGCCTACTGGATGGAACACCGACTCTTCCACTCAGAGCCCGACGACCGCGACCCATACTGCATAGTGATTCCGCCGCCCAACGTTACGGGCGTGCTCCATATGGGCCATATGCTCAACAATACCATACAGGACATCCTCATCCGCCGTGCGCGTATGGAGGGGAAGAATGCACTGTGGGTGCCCGGCACAGACCATGCCGCAATTTCCACGGAAGCAAAAGTGGTGGCCAAACTCACCGCAGAAGGAATAAAGAAGACCGACCTTTCCCGCGAGGAATTCCTCAGCCATGCCTGGGACTGGACCAACAAATACGGCGGCATCATCCTTGAGCAGCTGAAAAGACTCGGAGCTTCATGCGACTGGGAACGCACGGCCTTCACCATGGACGACATCCGTTCAAGAAGCGTGACAAAGGTATTCTGCCATCTCTACGAAAAGGGGCTGATATACCGTGGCGTGCGCATGGTCAACTGGGACCCGCAGGCACTGACCGCCCTTTCCGACGAAGAGGTCATATATAAAGAGGAGCACAGCAAGCTTTTCTATCTCCGCTATTTCGTGGAGGGGGAAGAGGACAGGTACATCGTTGTGGCCACCACCCGCCCTGAGACCATCCTCGGCGACACGGCTGTATGCGTCAACCCCAACGACCCGCGCTACACGTGGCTCAAAGGGAAGCGCGTAATCGTGCCGAAGGTGGGCCGATCCGTACCCGTCATAATGGACGAATACGTTGAGATGGAGTTCGGCACAGGATGCCTGAAGGTTACCCCGGCCCACGACGTCAACGACTATATGCTCGGCGACAAATACAATCTTGAGTCCATCGACATATTCAACGACAACGGAACCATCTCCGAAGCAGGAGGAATGTATGTCGGCATAGACCGTTTCGACGTGCGCCGACAGATCATGAAAGACCTCGAAGCCGAGGGACTTGTAGAGAAAGTCGAGGATTATGTGAACAAAGTAGGGCATTCCGAACGCACCGACGCCGTCATAGAACCCAAACTTTCGATGCAGTGGTTCGTGAAGATGAACGACCTCGTAGGGCCGGCCATCGAAGCCGTGGAAAACGATTCCATCAAGTTCGTCCCTGCAAAGTTCAAGAACACTTACCGCCATTGGATGACCACCATAAAGGACTGGTGCATCTCGCGCCAGCTGTGGTGGGGACACCAGATTCCCGCCTGGTTCCTGCCAGAAGGAGGTTTCGTCGTGGCCGAGACCGAAGAGGAGGCACTGCTCAAAGCCATCGAGAAAAGCGGCAATACCGCCCTTACGCTCAAAGACCTGCGACGCGACCCCGACTGTCTCGACACATGGTTCTCGTCATGGCTGTGGCCGATTTCGCTCTTCAACGGCATCCTCGACCCTGACAACGAGGAGATAAAGTACTACTACCCTACCGCCGACCTCGTTACGGCTCCGGACATCATATTCTTCTGGGTGGCCCGCATGATCATAGCCGGCTACGAGTTCCGCAACGAAAAGCCGTTCGGCAACGTATATTTCACCGGCATCGTACGCGACAAAATCGGACGCAAGATGAGCAAGAGCCTCGGCAACTCGCCCGATCCGCTCGACCTGATAGCCCGCTATGGCGCCGACGGCGTGCGCATGGGGCTGATGCTCGCCGCCCCGGCAGGCAACGACATAATGTATGACGACTCGCTATGCGAACAGGGGCGCAATTTCTGCAACAAGATATGGAACGCTTTCCGCCTCGTGAAAGGCTGGGAGGTCAGCGATTCCGACGCTCAGCCTGAGTCGTCGAAGCTCGGGACAGAATGGTTCGGCAACCTGCTTTCCGACACGCTGGCCGAAGTGTCGGACCTTATGGGCAAGTTCCGTATATCCGAAGCCCTTATGGCCGTCTACAAGCTGTTCTGGGATGAATTCTCTTCCTGGTATCTTGAAGTGGTGAAACCGGCCTACGGCAAGCCCATCGACCGCGCGACATACGAATCCACACTCGGATTCTTCGACACTCTCCTGCGAATGCTGCATCCTTTCATGCCTTTCATCACTGAAGAGCTGTGGCAGCATCTTGCCGAACGGAAAGACGGAGAAAGCATCATGACCGCACGCATGCCGGAAGGACGCAAGCATGACGCACCGATCATCGCAAAGTTCGACATCCTAAAGGAGATAATAGCCGGCGTGCGCACCATCCGCCTCAAGAAACAGATTCCCAACAAGAATCCGCTGCTTCTTGAAGTGAACGGACAGCATGACGACACGCTCGACTCCGTACTCATGAAAATGGCCAACCTTGAAGCCATCGACAAATCGGATAGCAAAAGCCCAACGGCTGCCTCGTTCATCGTAGGCGCAGTGGAATACTCCGTGCCGCTCGAAAGCAGCATCAACGTCGAAGAGGAACTGAAAAAGCTCGAAGCCGACCTGAAATATCAACAAGGCTTCCTCGCCACGGTTGAAAAGAAACTTTCCAACGAGCGTTTCGTCAACAGCGCGCCGGAAAAAGTGGTAGCCCTCGAACGCAAGAAACAGTCTGACGCAAAAGAAAAGATAGCGGCAATCGAAGCCGCCATTCAGGCATTATCTTAAAGGACATTATATTGACTTTGCCTTGGCTGTATCGTAAACTTTAATTACGGCACTGCCAAGGCAAAGTGTTTTTTTGCATCCCTCTCAACAATCAGTTATCGCTGAGACGGCGACGCTCAAAGAAAAAACGCGTGAAAACGAGGAACGCGGCGGCTCCGGCTGCCTGAACGCATGCAACCGTCCAGAATGCCGCACCATAGCTTATGTACTGCACCAGGAAACCGCCTACGACAATGCCTATGCCCATACCCAAATCCCAAGAAATCAGTATAGACGAATTGGCCGTGCCGCGCTGGTCATGCCTCGCCACTTTTATGAACATATTAAGGAAAGCCGGATACATCTGACCGTTGCCCAACCCTATCAGCAATGCGGAAAGATAATAGCTCCATTCCCCGAAAGAACAGGCGAAAAGCGCATATCCAAGCGTAGAAACCAACACTCCCCGAGCACAGTTGCGTGTCAGCTTACCGGCACGCAGGGATTTTGCCCCGAAAAGGCGCGACACGAACAGACCTCCTGACAGAATCATGAAGAAAATGCCAGTCCCGTCAGTTATTCCGAGACGGTCGCGACCGTAGATGGCCACGTAATTGCTCATAACACCCCAACACAATCCGAACAGCAGAATGTTGGCAGCCATCATCCACGCACGTCGAAGGAAGAAATGGTCGAGCGAAATCTTAGGTTTGTCCTTCACAAGCTCCCGCTCAGGAATCTTCACGCTCGAGGCAGAGAAAAAACCTGCGAAAGCCAACACAAGAGCTATCCAGAACAAGAGCTGAAAATTGCCTGTGGCGTGGTAGATGCCTATTCCAACCGACGGGGCTATGGCCATGGCAAGGTTGTTGCTCAGACCGTAGAAACCGATTCCCTCGTTGCGCCGCGACGAAGGCAGCACGTCTATGGCAACAGTGGAATTGGCCACGGTCGCGGCACCGAACGGTATGCCATGCACAGTACGCACAATGGCGAACATAAGCAGCGTCCCTGCCCCGATGTAGCCAGCAAAACAGACGAAGAAAAACAGGAAACATATCATCAACACGCGTTTGCGGTTGAAGCAGTCCACCATGAATCCGCTGAAAGGACGGATGAGCAAGGTTGCAATCACATAGCCCGAAAGCACTATGCCGATGGTGTCCTTCTCCGCCCCGAACTGTTCGTCAAGATATATCGGCAGAAGCGGCGTGAGTATGTAAAAGGCGAAGAAAAGCAGGAAATTGCTCGTCATCACTTTCAGGTAACTCGCATTCCAAAGCTTCTCCGTTTTGGAGAATGCAGTTTCATTTCCCATAGCATTCTGCATTTTACATAAAGCTGATTTCTCCCGGCATCCGGTCGTGAAACAATGCGCCGACCAACGTTAGCCGCCAAGGAGAGTCTCCGCCGTTGTCCCACTGCAGTTCATAGCCGAAAAGCTCACGTACAGTCTTGCCGATGTCAAACCCGAAAGCCTCAAGCGCAGGCCGCACCAAGTCTGGATGACGGCATGGCTCGCCAATATGCCGGGCACAGTCACTGCAAAAATGGCATTCCCCAGAAAAACCGAACGCAAGCCCTCCATATCGGCTTTCCAACTCAAGCATACGCTTTTCAAGCTTCTTCCTCAACGGACGCAGAAACATATCCATCATCTCCTTATGAAGCAAACCGGAGGGCACTTCAGACCTCGCGGCCACTACAAACGCGGTGGTCCACCGCGAAAGACAAGCCTCAGAGTCAAAGCCGAAAGGAGGACAAGACCAAAGATTGCCGTAATTGCCGCATCGGCGACAACATTCCGAAAACGTGGATACATCACGGAATGCCGACATATATTCATTTACCGGTATTTCCGCGGTCTTAATCTCTACGTTTCCGTCCATCAGATTATAGACTTTCCGGCTTCGTATGCCTCTTTCAAAGCAGGATGGCCTTCGGCCTCCCCCTGCGCACCTACGCCGCCGGCAAAGACACTACCGGCCAACCGGGCTTTCTCAAAACAGTCAATCCAGCCCGTAAGCCCGGCCACTGCACGTTCCGGCACGAAAGCCCCGTCTTCAGCTGCACTCGTAAGCATATATATTTCACGGAAACGGTAGTCAGAAGAATAAAGCGGATTGGCACGGTCAAGCAAAGTCTTCATCTGCCCCGCCATCTCATAATAATTGCTCCCGTGGCGCAGGCTCGTAGATATCACCAACACTTTCTTCATAATCGTTTTCAATAAGTACGTTTCTAAGAGTGTGTTTACTTTTAAACCTTAAGGTCGAGAGGATTTTTGAGATGATTCCGCAAGTTGAAGATGAACCTGGCATTGCTGTCGGTAGCGGCCTCGGCTTCTTCTCTGGAGATACCGAAAAGCACAGCCACTTTGTCGCATACGTCCACCACAAACGCGCTTTCGTTTCTTTTGCCACGATGAGGGACAGGGGCAAGGTAAGGAGAATCAGTCTCCAATACGATCCTTTCCAGACCGATGGCCGGCACTGCATCCTGAAGCTCTCTGGCATTTTTGAAGGTTACGACCCCGTTGATGCCGAAAAACGCGTCAGGCACAACCGAAAGAATCTTTTCCGCATCGGCTGCGCTTCCGGTGAAACTGTGGAACAGAAGCCGCGGACACCCGGCTTTAAGTCCGGATACCACCTGCAACGTCTCGTCAAGGGCATTGCGGCAATGAATTATCACAGGAAGACGCTTTTCAGAAGCGATGTTCAGCTGCTCTGCGAAAGCATCCTCCTGCTCTCTTCTGAAAGTGGTGTCCCAATAAAGATCCATCCCCACCTCGCCAACGGCCACGCACCCTTCGGAATCGAGCATCGGGACAATCTTCCACAGCGTCTTACGCCAATCGGCATCTACCTCGGTAGGATGAAGACCGTATGCGGTGCGGAGTCGGTCGGGATGCCGACGGTAGAGGGAATCGAGCGGACAGACCGTATCAAGGTCCACATTGGGCATTATCATCACGTCCACTCCGCTTTCCGAAGCCCTCAGGTAAGCCTCCTCGCCTCCGGCCTCAAATTCCGGCATATATATATGCGTATGGGTGTCTATCATTTCTTGCGGTCTATGAGCTTGTCCACAAGACGCTCCAAAGGCATCCTCGCCTCTTCACCAAGTGATGTGGAACGCAGTGCCTTGAGGGACTTGCGACTGTATTCCCCTATGGTTCGGCTGCAAAGCTCCGGCATCCCTGCATGCTCATATATGCTTCTTACGGTATTGATCTTAAGCTCCGAAGGAGGCATCTTCATAGCCTCACGGAGGGCATCGGCATCCGAACCGCCACGCTCGAGCATACTGACAAGCATAAAAGCCTTTTTGCCGTTGAGCACGTCCCCGCCAATAGGTTTCCCGAATGTGGCCGGATCCCCGAACATGTCGAGATAGTCATCCTGAATCTGGAACGCCAGCCCAAGCTTCACCCCGTACTCATATATCAGGCCGCAGTCTTTTTCAGATGCTCCGGCCGCTATTGCACCGATGCGTGCCGAAGCACCGAGAAGAGCACTCGTCTTCTTCTCAATCATATCGAGATACTCTTCCACCGAAACCTCATCACGTGTCTCGAAGTCCATATCAAGGCGTTGGCCTTCATAGACCGCCACAGACATGGAATTGAACACATCAAGCACACAGCGCAGCCTGCTGTCATCGACATTCATCATAAGCTGCGCTGCAAGCGTGAGCATCGTGTCTCCTGAGAGAATGGCCGTGTTTCCGTCCCATTTCTTGTGTACAGTGGGACGCCCGCGCCGCATATCGCTGCAGTCCATCACGTCGTCATGCAGCAGAGTGAAATTGTGGAACATCTCTATGCCGACCGCCGGGTCGAGACATTCCACAGGGTTCTTGCCGAAAGCCTCAGCTGCCATAAGCAGCAACACGGGGCGTATGCGCTTTCCGCCTTTCTGAAGCCCGTATGCAACCGGGCCATAGAGGCTTTCCGGTGTCTTCGATGCGTAATCCTTTTCTATTATGGCCTCTTCCACCATAGTGGAATAATCGCTTATGCTTTTCATATGTCGGTCAGTCTTCGTTCAGATTTTTGAAACGGCTGTAAATGTCGCCGCTTATGCCATTACCCTTCTCAAGTTCGAGAACAACCTTGAACCCCTTCACAAAACGCTTGTAAGTGTCATGATCATTCCCGCAAGCCTTCTTGAATTCCTCAAGCTCGGCAGCCACCTGGTCGGCTGTCATCTTCTTGCTTCGTATGTTGCCCACATACTCCAGCCCGAGCTGATAGCCGAGCTGCTGAGGGTCGTAGCTTCCGGCCAAAGCGTAGAGCTTCATCTTCTCTTCCAAAGGCAACGACTGACTGTAAGCATCATATTGAGCCGCAAACGATGCCAGATCGGTATTCTTGTAGTGTTCATAAGCATAAAGAGTCGCAGTCGGAAGAGAGTCTATTCTCGCACCCTCCACCTTTCCCAAGGCAGCATCACAGATGAATCTTGCCACACTGTCCGGAGTCACGTTTTTCATCATATAAGACACACGTCCGGCATCACCTATAGTCCCGAAATTGTCAGGGAAATCCCCGGAACCATTCTTTCCTCCGCAAGAGCAGACAGAAACCACAGCCCCGCAGAGCGCCATACAAACGGCTGATTTTGTCATTCTTCTCATAACCAATTGTCAATCAATTAGTAGACAGTCCATCACCGTCTTCAGACATCTAACGGAACGCATCGGCGGTGAAAAAACACGCAAAAGTAGCAAAAAAAGCCCAATCACAGCCTGTAAAACAAAGCAAATATTAAGACAAAAACCAATCGAAGAAAAAAGAACATTAAAAAATCAGTGGAAAATTTGAGCGAATGGAAAAAAATGCCTAACTTTGCACCGCAAAACCAGCAAGGAGTGGTGCTCGAGTGGCTGAAGAGGCACGCCTGGAAAGCGTGTGTGCGCCAAAAGCGTAC
>ERZ778503.2507-NODE-2507-length-9962-cov-9.843141_pt1 | contig 9962 bp, 8 predicted proteins | sample MGYA00510047_ERZ778503 | MGnify/ENA primary metagenome ERZ778503 (study PRJEB29527, sample SAMN07138965) | mouse gut metagenome | material: feces | host: mouse | place: China:Nanjing | collected 2016-01-25 ... | reverse complement strand
AACGAGGAGTTCTACCAGCTTATCGACAAGGCCATCCTCGACATTTTCCCGAATTTTGTAGACAATATCAACACGCTCCTTGTTCCGGAAAAACGAATCATCCTGAAGCCTGACGAATCGCTCAATCCGGAATTGAGAATCTATGCCTTCGTCAGACTGGGTGTTGACCAGAGCGCAAAGATAGCGCAGATTCTGCATTATTCGGTCAACACTGTCTACACTTATCGCAACCGTATGCGCAACAGGGCTGTCAACCGCGACACTTTCGACAACGACATAATCAATCTTGAACACACAAAAAACTTTTTTCAAAACTCTCGTTCCTGAGTTGTTTTACTCTGTTTTTCGGGCAAAATTCATCGTTTTTTCACTATATGACAGTTCGTATATAGTCTATATTATGTTTTCATAATATGCTATTTATCAATGAATATATATCTATATTATCTATATTTAAACTCATTCAAGGATCATATCGCTTGGAATATCAAAAACGCAATGCTAATTTTGCAACATCGGAATTCAAAACGGCACTGCGCCATTTGAGGTTTCGACAGGGATTAATTACAGGTTGATCAGGACTTCCAACAAGTCATAAGGTAATTAAAATTATTTTTAGAATAATAGGTGAAAATTTTTAAGGAAGATTGTTTTTAGGTTAGACTAATGTTAGTATGAGCATTGAAAGACATTAACGCTAAAGATACACATTAAATAAATTGTTTATGTTAGGTTGTAGAAAATAATTTTGATTCGCACAAAGCAGATCTCTTGTGAAAGAGGTCTGTTTCTTTTTTATTACAGCCGCGTCAAATTTGTCCATGCCGCTCCCGATGAGCCGCTCATGATGCCTTGACAGCCTCATCAAATCATCGCCGCTCTTAACACATTTAAGGGAACACTCTAACACATTTAAGGATATATTTGTTATAACTATGACTCTGCGCCGCATTCTTCCACGGCACGCGGAGCAGCACTCTCATTGAAAGGTTATGAAAGACACGATTCCACATAATGACCACAACCCCGCCGACGAGGCCGCATCAGCTTCTCGCCCCGCGCAATGGACAATAAGGTTCAAAACCTGGAGAAAGAGGGTGATGTCGGATTTTGTGTTCATGATTGTGCTCGCAGTCATTGTGGGATTTCTGGCCGGCGTGGCCACGCATATATTCAGATGGCTTATAGGCTTTGTGTCCGGCTTCTTCCTTCCTCATATCAGGCAGGACTCGCCCAACTGGTGGCTGATACTCACACCCGTGTGCGGCTTTGTGATAACGGGGTTCTTCACCCGCAATATAATCCGCACCAACCTTATGCACGGGGCGGCGCAACTGATGGGAGACTTGCGCAAGAAAGCCTACCGGCTGAGACGCAACATCACATTCTCCCCGGTCATAGGCGGCTCTATCACACTCGGATTCGGCGGCTCGGCAGGTGCGGAGGGTCCAATCGCCTACACAGGGGCGGCTATCGGCAGCAATGTGGGGCAGCTGTTCGGGCTAAAGCCTGAAATGCTGAAGGTTCTTATCGGATGCGGGGCGGCTGCGGGCATATCGGGGATATTCATGTCGCCTATAGGCGGGATGCTATTCACGGTGGAACTGCTGAGAATGAGCCTCGGCACTATTTCTTTCATCGCCGTATTGCTCTCCTGCTTAGTGTCATACGGAGTGGTGTTCATGCTCCACGGATGCACGCTTCATAATCCTTACACCCCTATTGAGACGCTGTCGCCCTCGCTCTATTGCCCGGTGATTCTGTTAGGAGTGTTCTGCGGGTTCTATTCCCTATATTATTCTTCGGTGATAAACTGCATGGACAGCATATATAAGCGGATAAAGAACCCGCTTCTGCGCAACACCATAGGCGGCTTGGCAGTTGGAACCGCCCTGATGCTGTTCCCGTCGCTATATGGAGCGGGCTACGAAGTGATTGGCAATGTCATTCACGGCAATTATGACGCCATCTATAACGGCAGCCTGCTTAAATTGTTCGACCTCGGCAAATTGGGTCTGATAGCTGCTGCCATAGGGATTCTGCTCATAAAATGTTTCGCCACAGGCTCCACCAACAGCAGCGGCGGTGTGGCCGGTGATTTCGCCCCCACCCTTTTCTCGGGATGCATTGCCGGATTTTTATTCGCGACTGTGAGCAACCAATATCTGGGCACTGAGTTCCCGGTAAGGATTTTCGCATTCCTGGGAATGGCCGGGCTTATGTCGGGCGCTATAGAAGCCCCTCTGATGACCGTCTTTATTGTGCGCGACCTCGGGCTCTCTTACGAATACATACTCCCCATCTGCCTCTGCTCGTTCACATCCTATCTCACCGTGAAGGGCATGTCGAGGCTTGCCGGATTCGACCAGAGGATGATTCTCCACCTCAAATGGTTCATCCACAAATACGAATTCCATAACGGCACAAAATAACGACTTCCGACAAACAAGCAAACAAACGACCAAAAAGGCAAACTAACAATGCAAGAAAAGGGCGGTCAACCCTAAGGTCGCCGCCCCTTTTCATAAAATAAGCAAAGGTGTTTTATTATTTTATGGAGTAAAATACTTTGTCAGTTGCGCGTCTGTCATTTAGCCAGGCGTGCGTTCTCGCGCTCGATATAAGCGTCGATGTCAAGGCCGTTGCCAAGGCGGAATTCAGGATATCCCGACTTGATTTGCTCATAGCAGCCCAGAGCCATGTCATATTTCTTCTGCTCGTCGTAGATGTTAGCCTCTTTAAGGAGCACTCTCGGCACAATCTGAGGATTGCTGTTGGCCTTGCGCACAGATTTCTGATAATAGTCTAACGCCTCGTCATATTTCTTGAGGTTCACATAGCAGTCGCCGATGAGAACAAGGACGTTGGCCTCAAGCACTTCATCTTTCGATGAGAATCTTTTGAGGTATTCGGCAGCCTCTTCATATTTACCTTCATTATACAGAGCCTCGCCGGCGCTGAGCGCGGCAAGCTTCCCTGCTGTGTCGCCCTTGTATTTGTCGGCCACCTCTTTATATTTCACCGCTGCAAGAGAGTCGTTGGCAAGGGCCCCGGTCTCAACCTTGTTGTATGCCTCGAACGAATCCTTCACATGAGGGTTACGGTATATGAAGATGTAACTCAAAGCGAAGCAAGCCACTACAAGAATAGCGCCTACGCCCCAAAATATGATTTTCTTATTGTTAGCGACCTTCTCGCCGGCTGATGTGAGGTGCGAGTTCATTTTGTCAATCGCGGTCTCATCCTGTTGCTGTTGGTTCTGGGATGCCATTTGTTTTGTTTAAATGCTACTGTCTATGATGGTAACTAAGTTGTTATTCTCGTTTGAAAGCCTCTGCGCCTGATTCTGGCCTCGACCAGGACCCTGCCACGCCGGGCAGCCTGTCGCAAGCCGCGAATGCGGGCTTTGGGATTTCAAGTCGCGAAATTAAGCATTTTTTATGGCAATAACAATTTTTTCTCCGTTTTTTTATAATCTCCCCATATTTTATGTTAATTTCGCGGTGCATTTCCGTTATTCTACACGTCTAAAACCGCAAAAATGGCATCCAACCAGTCATTGTCGCTCGACCAGCGCCTGTCAATGAGGCTTTCGGCTCAGCAGCTTCGTTTCGTGAAGTTGCTGGAATACAACACGCCCGAACTTGAAGAAGCCGTGGAGCGTGAACTCGACGACAATCCGGCGCTCGAAGTGGCGGAGGAGAACGAGCCGGCTGATTTGGAGTTGCCCTCCTACCGCTATGGCTACAGCGGCGGGCAACGGGCGACCGACGAGTCGGCAAACTATGACTTCTCGCCCCCCGACTTGGGCGAGAATCTTTACGACTCTCTGCTGCGACAGCTCGCCGAGAGGAATCTCTCGCCAAATGTGCTGGCCGCGGCTGAATATATCGTGGGGAGCCTCGACTCCAACGGTTATCTGCGTCGCTCACTCGGCAACCTCATCAACGACATGGCGTTCGGCCCGGGGATTGACGTGACTGAGACGGAGGCGAAAGAAGCCCTCGACACGGTGCAGGATCTTGAGCCGTATGGCGTGGGGGCCGCCGACCTCAGAGAGTGCCTTCGCCTGCAGCTCGTGCATCTTCCGCAGTCGCAGCGGCGCGACGATGCCATCGACATCATCGACAAGCAGTTTGAAGCTTTCACGATGAAACACACCCACCGCATCATATCGGGGCTGAAGATTGACCGCGAAAGAGCGAAAGAGGCCGTTGACCTTATCCTGAGCCTCAATCCGAAGCCGGGTGCGGCTGTCAACACCGACAGGGATTCAGCTAATATTATAGTGCCTGACCTGGTTGTGTGGAATGAAGACGGCAACCTCTCGGTGGCTCTCAACAACAGGATTCCGGAACTGGAGATAGACCGCTCGTTCTCGGAGGCGGTGGCAGAAATGGAGGGACAGGCCAAACGGAGGCAGAAGAAGGGGACGGAGTTCATTACATCACGATATAATGACGCCCGCGACTTTATCAGAATCCTGAAGCAAAGGCAGGAGACCCTGATGTCGGTGATGACCGCGATTGTGAAAATACAACACGATTATTTCATGACGCAAGACGTTTACCGACTCAAGCCGATGATGATTAAAGACATCTCGGCAATCACGGGGCTTGACCTGTCGGTGATTTCAAGGGCCACCAACAATAAATATGTGGCCACGCCGTGGGGCGTGTTCCCCCTGAGATTCTTTTTCAGCGACTCTATAGGAGACGAGGGCGACGAGCCTTCCGACGCGCTCACCAACCGCAAGATCGAGGCGGAAATAGCCGCCCTCGTGGAGAAGGAAGACAAGAGGCACCCTCTGAGCGATGAGAAAATCAGGCTGGAGATGGAGGCCCGGGGCTATGACGTGTCGAGAAGGACGGTGGCAAAGTATCGCGACCGGCAAGGCATTCCCGTGGCACGACTCCGCAAGGAAATGTGACACACCTCACTGAAAAAATATTATTCTCTTTCGTAAGGATGCAGATTTTTTATTACTTTTGCACTTCAAACTCACTCGGGACTTAGCAGACGTATCACTCCCACGACTTTGCCCTGACCCGGAAAACATTCAAGAATATAATGAAACGACTCATCTACATCTTAACGCTGTTTTTCCTTTTAGGCACGCCGTTCACTGCTTCCGCTGTCACCGACAAGGAGATGGAACAGGCAAGGACTATCGCCACAAAAGCCTACCTGCGCTATGCCAACGACGGATCGGGCTATCTCGACAAGCTGAACCCGAAAACAATGGCGGAGCTCGAAAAAAATCTTAAACCTAAGGAGAAGGAGAACCTGAAAGCGTTCAAGGCTATCCCTGTGCCTTCTGACTATGCCTCATGGAACAAGCAGAAGCTTGTGGAATACTGGGGCGTGACCGCATTCTCTTCCAAGGGGCTTGTGGAGAAGGGGCGACTCGGAAGGAATCGTGCCAAGAAGCACATCAACGCCATGAGCGTGACCCCTCCTCAAAAGGAGTCGGCAAAGAACGATAAGAAACCGGCAGCCGACAAGGGGGACGTAAAGAAAAATGACAAGATCAAGGATGGAGCGGCAGAAAAGAGCGCACAAGAGGCTTCTGCCTCAGCCGGCACTCCCGCAGCCGAGCCGGCGCCGGCCGACAGCACCGAATCGGCGTTGACTTCTGCTCAGGCAATCGACAATCTTAACGCCCTCGACTCGGAGCCGCAGATTAAAAAGGCCAACAACCACACATGGGTATATATATTAATATTGTGTGTGCTTGTAGCCGTTGTTGTCGCTCTCGTAGTGTTCGCATCCAATGTGATGAAGAAAAATGAAGAGGCGGTCACAGACGCGACCCGCAGGGTTGCACAGCACCCTGAATCGCCGGCAGAATCTGCCGACACAAATGCGCTGAGAGAGAAATTTGCAGCAACTCTCACTTCTAAAAACGATGAGATTCGCTCGCTGTCGAAAAAATTAGAGGACGTAAACGCCCAGAATTTTTCTCTGAAGTCAAAACTCGAGGCTGTGACCGCCGAATCGGCGTCATTGCGCTGCCGCGTCAATGAATATCTGAGAAAAATAGCGGAGATGGAGGCAAAGATGTCTGCCGCCGAACAGGCGCACGCAGCAGCGGCGGCGGCTGTTGCTCAGGCTCAGGCCACGGCGCCGACACCGACACCGGAGATTGCAGAAGTTCCGCAACCCGCGCCCACGCAACCCGCACAGGCAGCACAGGCTGTGGCACATCCTCAGCAGAAGGCGGCTTCAACTCTGCGCACAATATTCCTCGGGAGGGCTAATGCCAAGGGAATATTCGTGAGGGCTGACCGCACGCTCAACCTTGGCAACTCTATATTCAGGCTCGACACATCCGACGGCTATGCAGGGTCGTTCAGAGTGGCGGCTGACCCCACTGTGTGGGAAATGGCCATGCTCACTCCTCGCGAATCGCTTGCAGGGGCGTGCGTGGTAGCTGACCTCGACATAACCGACGGGATGCACAAGATTGTGAATGACTCGGCCGGCACCGCCATTTTTGAGGGCGGATGCTGGAAAGTGATACGCAAAGCCAAGATTCATTTTGAATAATCCTGCTGCATTACACAAAAATTAACGCGGCGGGTATTGCGAGTTACAAAATTAATTCTTAACTTTGCAACCGAAATCGAAGTCCGGGATGCCGGATTAGTTTCGAGGCCCTGATGGCGGAATTGGTAGACGCGTTGGTCTCAAACACCAATGGAGCGATCCGTGCCGGTTCGAGCCCGGCTTAGGGCACTTTCTCAAGGAGCAGATTCTTCTGCTCCTTTTCTTTTACCCCCACCCCTGCTTACAACCCACAATCTTTACTTGCACGACTATATTATATATTATATCTCATTCAAATTTGCCGTGTGCAAATCTTGTTTAATCTTTTTACAACTCTTTGGGAGGGCGATTTGTTCGGGGTAATTATGCCGAATTTATGTTAAAATCAAGGTAATTTAACTTAATTTTGTTAAATTATCGACTGTAATAGGGATATTTGATAAAAAAATATTCATAAAAGATTTGCAATTAAAAAAATAGTATTAACTTTGCACCGTTTTTGATAGCAAAAAAATTGTTTTATTATTTTAAATTTTAAAGAGATGAAAAAAGTAATTCTTTCACTTGCTGTTCTTTTCAGCGTTGCCATGGTTAGCTGTGGCGGTAACAAGACTGCAGAAGCTGCTGACTCCGCAGTTGTAGTTGAAGAAACTGTTGTAGAGGAAGTTGTTGTTGATAGCGCAGCTCAGGTTGCTGATTCTGCTGCTGTTGTTGTTGACAGCGCTGCTCCCGCAGAGGCTCCTGCAGTGGCTAACTAAGAAATTAGCAAGGAATAAGACAAAAAGCAAAATTTGGCCGGTGCTCTCGTAAGAGCATCGGCCAAACCTTTTATAGGCAACCCACCTTTTTTAATAACACTTCTTTTCATAACCTTTCTTAATAAACTAAATCAGGAATGAAATCTTTAGAACAACTGGCTCACTGGGCCGACGAAGTTAACTACGCAGTGACAATCTGCGATGCCGATTGCAAAATCTTGTATATGAACCAACGTTCTCGCGACACTTTTGCCAAACACGGCGACATAATCGGCAGAAACCTCCTCGAATGCCACTCCCCCGCTTCGCAAGAAAAAATTCGCCACATGCTCGCAACCGGCGAATCGAACGTATATTCAATCTCGAAGAACGGACAGAAGAAACTTATTTTCCAGTCACCTTGGAAAATCGACGGCAAAATAGCAGGACTCGTGGAAACTTCAATGGTGCTCCCTGAAGGAATGCCCCACTACAACCGCGACTAACAACGCCACCATTCGCATTTATCATTCATTTTACAAACCATTTAACCGCAAGTTTTTGCATTGGTTTTTGGCCTTTAGTAATTTTCGTTATAACTTTGCAGCCGGATGGGCCTGTAGCCCTCCCTCACACTCATGAATAAGAATCAGAAGATTATTCTCTATGGCGGAGGCGCCGCCCTCTTATGCCTTGTGGCATTATCTATCGTGCTCATAATCATCAACTCTAACAGAACCGATGAAGTGAACCAGGCTCGCGCAGAAACCGAAAACCTGCGACTGGCCAACGACAGGCTTCTGCTCACCAACGAGTTTAACCAACTTAATGCAGACTTCTCTCAGTATGAAGACCAGCAAGTCTATCTCAAAAACGACTCGCTGGTGCAAAAATATAATGAAGCTCGCCTTAAAGTGGAAGGGCTCCTATCCGAACTAAATCAGGAGAAGCAGAACAATGCCGCCAACAGAAAGAGGATCAAGCAGCTTGAAAACGAAATTGCTACCCTTAAAGGCATCGTGAAGCACTATCTCGAAGAAATCAAACGACTCGGAGAAGAAAACGAAGGTCTTCGACAGGAGATTCAGCAGGTGCATCAGCGCAACCAGCAGCTCGCAACCCAGGTCACTCAGGCCACTTCAAAGAATGAAGAGCTGACCCAGACGGTGAAGCTGGCCAAGAAGCTAAACATCACGGGAGTGTCGCTACATGCCTACAACAAGAAGGGAAAGAATGAGAAAAACATCACAAAAGCGCGCCAGCTTGGCGTGAGCTTCATCGTGAGCCCCAACAACACCGCATCCCCGGGCATGAAAGACTTCTACATCAGAATTCTATCACCGGAGGGGAACCTTCTCAGCGGCGGGGGATCTTTCCAGATTGACGGGCAGACCGTGGCCGCCACCGCCCACCGACAGATGGAGTATGCCAACGAGGAACTCAGCGTAAGCGTATATTGGGACGTGAACACAACCCTCACTCCCGGCGACTACACCGTGGAAGTATTTGCCGACGGCTACCGCCTTGCATCACGCCACTTCACAATGAAAAAGTAATTCGAAGTATTTCTTGACATTATTTTTATGATTATTCCAAATCACTTACGATTTTGCCGCCCGGCATGGGCTCTTCTCGCGGCATTAATTATAAATCTCTCTTCATGTGACGACGATAATCTCGGAGGATGGAATGAAGGAGAGTCTGACATCTTTGAAGGAAAAATAAAAGAACTCGTGCTTTTTGCGGAGACCGAAGGATTTGAGGGAGATTCTTTCTCCCTCAAAATTCTTGCACCCGATAAATCAATAATAACACGTACAGGAAGACATCACAGAACTGAAGGGATGTCACATCTGTCTCTCACGACAGGACTTAAAGAAGGAATCTACCGCCTCTTATACCTTGAATGCCCTATTGCCGGACAACAAGATGAAGCCAATGCAGAAAGCAAGGCTCCGCAGACGCGACAGTTCGGACTAGGATGCCTTGTATCAGTCGACACAAAAGGCGCCGAGGTCTGTAGCAGATATAGCCCCGATGCAGGGTTTTCCGGATCGGGCACAAAAAGCGACCCCTATATTGTGAGCAGTTACGATCATTTGATAAAACTCGCCCACAAAGTAAACAGCGACCTTTCAAACAGTATCTTCAACGAGTCGACATGTATTACGCAGGTTGTAGACATTGACATGGACGATGCCTGCTTCCTCGTAGACCACAGATATGGGTGGGAGCCCATCGGCAACGACATAAACCTTCCTTTCAGGGGAAGATATTCAGGAGGAGGCAACAAGCTCACTAATGTATGGTCTCTGCGCGACAAATCTCCGGCAATCGGATTATTCGGCTACATTCACGGGGCCACGATTGACAGCCTGACCATAGAGAACAGCGAGTTTGCCGGAAATTTTGCAGTAGGGTCTGTTGCCGGAGCCGCCGTGACCGCAGGGGCAAGACGAGACTCGAATTCCATCACAAACTGCAGGACAGTCGGAAGCAAGGTTTATGGGAGCGACGGAAGTCTGGCAATCGGCGGAATACTTGGCATCGCCGATATGCATTCCCGCCTTATGATGTACAACTGCACAAATGAGTCAACACAAGTGAGCGGCGATTATAATGTCGGCGGAATTCTGGGTGCGGCATCGGCCTACACTCTATCCTCAATAAACAATT
>ERZ778503.2506-NODE-2506-length-9963-cov-4.630501_pt1 | contig 9963 bp, 10 predicted proteins | sample MGYA00510047_ERZ778503 | MGnify/ENA primary metagenome ERZ778503 (study PRJEB29527, sample SAMN07138965) | mouse gut metagenome | material: feces | host: mouse | place: China:Nanjing | collected 2016-01-25 ... | reverse complement strand
GTTTTCATCGTCTCATCCCTTTTGTTTGCGTTTCCTCATTCTCCATGGGCTTGTCAAGCAGCTGGTCGTTCCAGTCCTTGTACCGGCTGTCACAGGGTTCATAGCCGATTCCCCGGCTGTCGATGCCCAACCTGTCACATACGTCCCTGAAATCGAAAGGCTCCAACGGCAGCTCGTGATGCTTGACACCTTTGGTCAGGTCCGTGACGACAAGCGTCTCCTTGTCCTGCGACAGGTGGGATGAGAACACCCTCCCGTCTTTCTGCAGGGCGAAGTTGACGGCGAACATACGCCCGGCACGGTCTCGGTCAAAGCAGAGGTGGTGGATGGCTTCGGGCGTATGCTCTATCATCGACGAGAACTGCTTTTTGGTAGGTGAGCCGCCGGTTGACACGTACACGGCGTTGGCGAGGTCGTGGTAGCCCACATTGCCGGGTTCGTTCATCTTTATCTGATAGTAGGCCATCGCATCGAACGCGCTCTCGAACCAATAGACATCCTGTGCTGCCCCGATGGGACGGGTGAAGCCCATGTCGCTGCGGTTGTTTTCCAGACGGGCGATCCAAAGCCCTTCAGCCGCGTTGCTGCCGGCGGCCATGCCCTTGTAGGCTGTCTTCCCGTCAGCGTTCGGCCTGCTGCGCTCCTCCAGCCCCACGATGTCCCTGTCCGGCCATGCGGCGAGTGACAAGGGAAACGACAGGTTGGTGTATTTCTTCCCGTCACCGCGCTCCCTCGTGGCCAGAAAGAAATGGCCGGAGAAGGCCCGCTGGGTCTGGAGGCTGATGCCCCTGTTCTGGAAGTAAGGATAAAACCGCTTTTGCGAGTCCCAATTGCCGTTGACAAAGCTCTGTGTCTCGTAATCGTGGATGTCGAACGGACGGGTATCTCGCTGTCTCCCGAAATCCCGTGGCGCGCGGTCGGTCACGGGGTGGTTCAGGAGGCGGTTGCAGACAAGGTTGACGAGCCGGTCGCCCGACATTCCGGGACGGTATTCGGCGAAAAAGGTGGGATGCTCCTTGATGAAGCTGATGACATTGTAGTTTTTTATCTCGGGGGGCTGGAAGCAGCACAGGCCGTTGGCGGTCACTATGAACTTGTCGCCACGCACGCGTTTCCCGTCGCTGCCGATACGGACGTAGGAGGGATAGCGCATGCCGTCCCTGCGGTTGAGCCGGTAGCCGGCGTCCACCAGCAGGTCCTGGATGTTCACCCTGTTCTTGAAATCGTCGTATGTTAGTTCTGACATGGCCGTTGGTTCGTGTTATTGTTAAAGGCCGTGGCCCATGCCGGGGACACGGTCGTCTGGCAGGTTCCTCATGGCGTCGAACTGCCGTGCCGCCACATCTGCCGGGCTGTCGACTCCAGGCTTGAAATAGACGTGCGGCATGTGGCTGTGGTGCCCTTCCATATAGATGTCGGGCATGGGACGGGGACCACGGAGGAGGTCGTGTGTCACCACGGCTCCGGCAAGCAGGGCGGCAGAGATTTTCGTGCCGAGACCCACGGGATAGCGGTCTTTCATGTCCACCTCCTTGAAGACTTTTGAAAAGAGCTTCATGCGGTGCAGGTCGTCCAGTGCCATGAACTTCTCGTACTGTTTCTGCGAGATCTCGTGGCTCACCACCTCTCCGTCGATGACGGCCGTCATGCGGTATTTCGCCTCGCCCCCGTCCTGCACGGGTTCCACCCGGATGTCATCGACGGTGACTTCACGCCCGTGCCGCCCCTCGCGGAACCAGCCCTTGTTGCTGTCTATGAGGCCCAGGTCATTACCGTCCATGACCACGCCGCCTTTGGGCAGGTTGTCACGTAGAGAGGTCTCGCGTTCCACCTGGTAGTTCTGCGGATTTTCCTGCTGGCGGTAGTATTCGTCCTGTCGGGTAATCTGCCGGTCAAGGTCTGCCTGCACCTCCGGGTGGAGCTTGATGTCTATCAGCTTATTGCTGTTGAGCATGTCCATGGTGACGGTATCGGCGAAGTCCTCCTTGATGATATTGTTGAGTGTCTCAAGGCGTTTGGCAATGGGCTGGTCTTTGACGGAGTTGGAGGTCAGCACCGCCAGCTCCTCATCGGAGAGGCTGTACTGCAGGTCAGCGTCCAGTGCCGATGACTGTATGGTGACGGTCTTGCTTGCGGCATCCACGAGTATGCCGTGGCTGGCAAGCACTTCCTGCCATTTCTCGTTGGAGAAATAGACCTCCGAGGTGATGGCTTCCTTATACGGAACTGCCGGTGCGGTCGGTCTCTGCGGCTGCCTGGCAGGGGCTATTACCGTCTGCAGTTCGGCAAGCACGTCTTTCTCCGCCACGGGAGCGGTGTTGTAGCCCTTGTAATAGAAGCCGTAACCTCCGCTCTGCAATTCTCCGGGCTTCATGCGCCCGTCAGGGCGGTTCGGCACCATGGGCGCACCGGGATAGTAGAGCTGTCCTCCGATGCGGCGCAGGTGGAAGCCCTCCTGCATCCTCGGCGTCCATCCCAAAAACGACCAGCCCATCATGTGATGCGGCGGTACGGGAAAGCGGCGGTACGGAACGGTTCTGCCGTATTCGCCCACGCCGATACGGTAGCCGTGCAGCCCCATCGCCACACGGCCGTTGGCGTTGCGGGCATGGACAAAGTCCTTCGGCATGTCGAAGTCTGCGGCGACGATGCTCGCGAAGGTGTTGTAGGCTCTGCGGTTGGCGGTGTTGGTGCCCCAATCGGTGAGGGCTTTCAGCTGCTTTTCCGTGATGGGATAGTTCAGCAACGGGGAATCATGCCCCTGCACGAGCAGTGCGAAACCGTTGCTGCTTGCGGCCACATGAGCCTGCATTCCGTTTCGGAGCAGGATGTCCTGCAGTTCGGGGGTAAGCTCAAGGGGACGCGGATTGGTGTTTGTCCTTATAGGCATGGTGTGTCCTTTTTATGCGTTTCCGTTTTCCAGTGCATCGTCGAGCAGCGCGTTCCTCATTTCCATGAAGCATGTGGCAGACTCTTCAAGGTTCGGGTCAAGTCCCTTGTTGTGGCAGTACCGGTCGTATTCCTGCGACAGCTCGCGCGAGTGGTGGCCGATGTATTCCTTCCAGCCGTATTCGCCGGACTGCACCTTCTCAATCAGTGTCTCTTCGGGTTCGTATCTCATCTTGTCGGATGTTTAGTGTTTGAGGGTCATGTTGTTGCGCTTGCGCATCTCTTCCCACAGTTCCTCGGTGTAGGATGCCTCGGGAACATAGTCGAGGTTGCCTTCCCCGTCGGCGACCCAGCAGCCGTTCAGTCCGAAGTTGTATCTGCCGAAGCCCTGCCGCTGTTCCTCTCTCCATTTCTTCTCGTCGCCGCGCGTGAGGCGCACGCCGGTCTTTTCATTGAGGTCGATGCCGATGGTGTAGAGGTAGTCACCGTCCATTACGGTGACTGGCAGGCCTTTCTGCAGGCAGGTAAGCTCGGCGTTGGTGAGCTTCATCTCGTTGGCGGCATATTCGAGGTTACGGCCGATGACGGGGGTGGGTACATAAATAATCTGGTTGGTGCCCTGGTCTATCTGGTGGAAAGCCGGTATATCTTTCCCTTCGGGCGTGATGACGGGGGCGATGACGGGACGGTGTTCAAGGAGTGCCTTGCGCTCTTCCTCCGTGAAACGGTCAAGGCGGCCGGCCTTGAGCTGCGGATAGAACACCACATCCACGCTGTTGTCGTCCATGCGGATGAACGCGAAACGGGTGCGGGCATGGATTTCCTCTCCGTTTTCGTCGGTGACGTGGATAGGGAGCACCGGGGAGCGGCGACCGTCGAGGATGTCCTCTATCGCCTTCTGGGGCAGGTCTTCGAGCATCTCCTGCGTCAGCCCGAATCTCTCGAGGATGTCGTATGGCAGTTCCTCGCTTTGAAATCTCTGAATCTTCATTTTTATATTTTTTATGCGTTGTCGTTTCCGCAAAATTATATGCGTCGCTTCGGATATGAAGTATATATAAGTATGATTTTGTTTCGGTTTATGTTTATTTAATATAAGAGCCTATAATCATACTTACTTTCATACTTAAACAGTGCGAAAACAGTAGTTACAGATTTTTAGAGTATGATATTTGTCGCAATCGAATATACTGCATAATGTGGCGTTGTCTTATATTTGTTTGCTACCTTTGCGCCATGTTAAGGACATTGGTGATTACAGCGTGCCTGTGCTGCTGCATGGCGGCATCGGCACAGTTCCATACGGTAACGCCCCGGACGGCACGTTGCAGGATTGGGTGTGTCGCACAGGGGACGGCAGGGAAAACAACAGCGGAAGTGACGGAAAAGGCGGCACCGGCAGAGTCATCGGCCGATACCGCCTCAATGCGGAAACAATGGATAGACAGCTACCTGAGCGTGGCCTATCCGCTGAAGGAGATTCATGTGACCTCACCCTTCGGTGTCAGGACTGACCCGTTCACGAAAAAGCGCAAGAGGCACAACGGACTGGACTTGAGGGCTGACCACTGCGAGACCTACGCCATGATGCACGGCATCGTGGTGAAGGCGGAACAGGACAGGGTGTCCGGGAAATATGTCACCGTGCGGCACGGGGACTTCTCGGTCAGCTATTGCCATCTGTCCGAATGCCTGGTGAAGAAAGGGGACTGCGTGCGACCGGGGGATGTGATAGGTGTCTGCGGCAGCACGGGGCGGTCAACCGGGCCGCACCTGCACCTGACAGTGCGGATGGGGCGGAGGCAGCTCGATCCGGGGATATTGCTGCAGTTCATCGACGAGACTCGGAAGTTGGCGTTGGAAAAACTCTCCGAATGAAATCTTTAGCACTCCTTTTGCGACTTTCAGGCTTCATTTCCTGTTCCTTTTATGGCTAAGAATACCTTTTTTGTGCTTTTTTTGCTAATTTCTTCGGAAAAACTTGTGGGATTGAAATAAAAGTATTACCTTTGCACCGACAATTTCCGCCACGCTTCTTTGCTAATTGCAATGCGTACCAGGGCGGAACTTTTGCTTTTTATACATCTATGGATTATACAAAACAACCGTTGGATTTTCCCCGGATTCTTCAAATGTTGAAAGACCGTGGGCTAATCATTAAAGATGACAATGATGCCTTGGGGCAGTTGAAAATCATGAGCTATTTCCGTCTGGCAAACTACCTCCGCCCGATGGAACAGGACAAAACAACTCATATATTCAAGCCCAACAGTCATTTCGACAATGCCGTCAATCTTTATTTCTTTGACAAGAAATTGAGGGCATTGCTTTTCACTGCCATACAAAGTTTCGAGATAGCTCTTCGCTCGAAACTCATACATCATTTCTCAATGGCTTACGGCTCATTCTGGATAATGGATAGGAGTTTGTTTGTCGATAACAAAATATTTACTGATTGCTCCATTCGCGTCCAGCAGGAAGTTTTCCGCTCAAAGGAAGATTTCATACAGGAGCATTTTGACAGATACTCCAATCCTATAATACCCCCTGTATGGAAAACATTGGAGGTTGTGTCATTCGGCACATTGTCAAAGATATTCTGCAACTTAAAGGACACTAAACTTAAGAAGAAAATAGCGCGGGAGTTCAACTTGCCACAGCACGAATATCTTGAGAGCTGGTGTAAATGCTCCGTTGCCTTACGCAACTGTCTTGCACACCACTCACGCACATGGAACAGAAAATACCCTCTGAAACCACAGCTTCCAGGTAAACTGAAAGGCGACTGGATCAATACTTCCATAACACTGCCGACCAAACTCTACGCCCAGCTTTGTTGTCTTGCATATTTGCAGAACGCAACCCATCCCGGCAACGATTTCAAACAACATTTAATATGGTTACTGCAAGCTTATCCCAATGTTGATGTCGCAGCGATGGGATTCCCAGCAGGCTGGGAAAACGAACCGCTTTGGAAGTAAAACAATATCTCAAATAATAAAAATGCGTTTCTGGATAATATAACGCTATGTTTAAATCCAAATATTTTGACCGATGATATTTTATGATGATGCAGATATTCGATATTCAGAGTCGAAAACTTGATGAATTCTGACCATTTCGGTGATAATATGGATAAGTTTGTTGACCTACATCTTCCCCAAAAAGCCGCAAATAGTACTTGGAAAGAATCGGGTTGAATCTTATGGCCGACAGCGCAGCTTGCGACAGCATGGTCTTAATTTGCCGGCCATGTAATGCACATGCGGTTATGTATGCACGCTGGTACCTGAATCCATGCCGAAGTAGGCTATGCCATATTAGCAGGCTATCTTTCTCGGGTTGTGGTTGAACTTGCGAAAGTTGCCGATGTAGACCATCAGGCAAACTGCGTTCTGGCATCCTATGCCAGGCACTGAGATCATAATTTGATATATGCCTTTAAGTTCCTCGTTGGAAAAATCAATTCTGCTATCCGCTTGTCCAACTTCTCTATCTCCTTGTTAATCATAGAAACTATGTGCCGCTGAGTTCGACGAATTTACAGTGATTGTAATTATCTGATAATTTTGTAATTAAAAGAAGGTGATGGTAAATATGTTGTTAATATTCAATATTTGGTCTATTATCTGTCGCAGAGAAACATTACATTTTATCATAAAGAACACTTTTATTCCTTGAAAACATATATATGCTACTGTGATTAGAAATCTAAACTAATTACCTGATGTTGTGGTGGTTATAATTCATCGAACTCGCTATGGTATTGTATTTATATCTCATAAAGAATAATCCATTCGTATAAAGGATTTAAATTGATTAATTTCATATGTTTTGCTATACTGCAATTGGTACCCTACAAGGTCAAGCATACTTGTTAAATCTTGTGGAAAAATTTCTGTCCTGATAGTCGAAATATCATTTAAAATTCTTTTGTATGGTGAATCTGAAATAGCTTTATCTTTATCAAAAGTCATCTGTAACACAGTAGAAATATAAGTAGGTTTGCTTTTTGTGATTATACGGATGAAATTATACTTGCCAATATATTCCACAATCAAATTGGCAATCAAGATGTCGCAAGAATCTATTTTTGTTTTTTTGTCAGTTAAATCTGTTTCATTGAGTATAAGTTTATAATTTAAGTTCCCATAGATGTTTTGACACTCATTTAGGAAATCTCGATTTATATCATATCCATAAACAATCTTATTCGTTTTAATATATTCTAATCCATTCCCACATCCAATACCAAGTATACCGATTGTACTGAAACAACGTTCTGAAATCTGTTCCTTGAAAATATGGTTTAAAAGTTCATATTGCTTTATCAATTTCATATGACCTTCATATTCTACAGCCTTAATATTTGTCCATGGATTATCCATTATTGCATTTGATTTCTTAATTGGACTAAATCCAAGTTTCTGTTGTTATTTGGCAAATCAAACATGTCACCACCTTTTTTAAGAACAATAATATGTTCAGTATATTGTATTATATCGTGCAAATTATGTGACGTAAACATAAGCAATCCATTTCGTTCACGTATTTCACGGATGGTAATCTCAAAAATTTTTTCTGCTACAAATACATCTAATGAAGCAGTAGGTTCATCCATCAACAATATGGGCGAGTCCATATCACAAGCTAGCATAATACCAAGTGCTTGCTGTTGCCCTCCTGATAGAAACCTAACTTGCTCATCTAACCGCTCTTCAAGACCCATGTCTGTTTTTTTAATTAACTCTATGCACGATTGGCGATTTTTCTTATTGTCAAATTTTTCAAGAATTTGTACACTTTTTTTGTGAAATAGCATATAATTTTCAAAAACGGTTAGTTTTGGAAATATATTGTCAATAGGATGCTGTGTTATAAAAGATACGTTTTTAAATTCTCCTACCGATTTGTCATCAACTAGAATAGTCCCTTCTTGCATAGACAAATCCCCTTTAATCAATTTTAAAAGCGTAGATTTCCCACATCCATTTACTCCGACAAGGCCTATAATACGACTATCAATTACAGACAAGTTGCTGTTCTTGAAAACACAACAATTATCTACACTATCTCTACTATATGAAAAAGTGAGATTGGATATTTTAATACTATTCATATACTTTGATTTCCAATTTGTCTGTTATCGTTAGATTTGTTATTTTGTATTTGTTTAAAAGCAATAAAAATTATTGTCATTATAGCGGTGGCAATTTTCAAATCTGTCGCAGGTAGTCCTAATTGCAAACATAATGTAATTATTCCCTCATAAATAATCATACCACACATTGCTGCAGCCAACAATGTTAATATTTTCTCTGGTTTTAGTAATGTTTCTCCAATGATTACTCCTGCTAATGATATAATTACAACGCCTGTCCCCATGCCAACATCAACAAAGCACTGGTACTGTGATACCAATGCTCCCGACAGGGCTGCAAAAGCGTTGGAAATGGAAAGCCCTAGATATGTATAGGTAGAGACAGGAAAACCTTTACTGAGAAATGTTGATTCAGAATCTCCCAATGCTCTTAGTCTTAATCCGATAATAGTTTTTAAGAAGTAAAGGTAGATTGTGGAAAGAATTAGAACTATAATAAGGCAGAAAAAAAGAGAAAGATACAAGTTGTCAGTAGGATTAATTATTTGCCATAAGGTATTTTCTGAACTTTGAAGCGACAAATTTGAACGTCCCATAATTCTTAATGCCACTGAATAAAGCATGGTCATATTCAATATTCCAGAAAGTAGTTTTGAAATATGAAACTTCAAATATAAAAAAGCTGTAATGAGGCCACAAATTACACCTCCTAAGCAACCAGTTAATATAGATATCCACCATGGACAGCCATTTAAAATACTGACCCCACTTAATGCAGCCCCAATAAGGAATGATCCGTCTGAGGTCATATCTGGGAACCCTATTATTCTAAACGATGTAATAGTGCCTAATGATAATGTGGAATATAGTAACCCAATAATCAAAGACGCGCAACATAACTCTATTATCATGTCATTCAAAGATTTTTGCTTGTTTTAATAAACTGTCGGGATATTGTATATTGAAATACTTGGAACTATTTCGGTTTATGACCAATGTGCCTGTAGTTGGTCTGACCACAGCTAATCTGGAAGGGCTTTCTCCGTTCAAAATACGAACACCTAATTTCCCTGTTTCTAATCCCAATTCATAGTAATCCGGCCCATAAGTAGCAATGCCTCCTTTTTCTACGCTTCCTTCATCTCCAACAAACAATGGGATATGGTACTGTTTTGCTACCTTTAGGTATGCGTCTAATGCTGAAAGAACAGTATTGTCTGCTGGGGCAAAGAATATATCGGATTTTCGTACTATAGATTGTGCGGCTGTATACACTTCTATAGAGTTTGTGACAGAAACCTCATTTAGACGAAGTCCCATTTGAACTACAATTCGCCTAATGTCACGCATGGCGTTTTCACTATTGGCTTCACTTGGATTATACACAATGCCTATATTCTTCACATTAGGTAGAAGTTTCTTAATCATTTCAAATTGTTTTTCATATGGCCATTTGTCGCTACTTCCTGTTATATTCTTTCCTGGGTATTCTAAGGTTTCTACAAGCCCTATTTCAACAGGGTCTGTAATGGCACCAAATACGATAGGAATTTTTGTCGTGTATCGTTGTGCAGCTTGCGCAGCAGGTGTGCCAAGAGCCAAAATCATATCAGCGTCACTTTGAACGTACCGATTGGCTATCTGGGAAGCTAAAGACACATCTTGATTGGCTATTTGAAGTTCAAACTCAACGCTTTTATTGTTTTTTTTAGCCCATTCGTTTATCTCTTTTTGAAAAGCATGATACATCTTTTCAAGGTTTGGATGCTCTATATATTGAATTGTACAAATTCTTATAGAAGATGAATCCTTACTATGGTAAAGTATGAGAAAAAGAGCTATGACGATAATGACAATGCCCCACAACCAAACATTTTTTTTCATATGAATAACTTATTTATATAACTATTGTCTATTACTTGTCTTTCTATTACACCACAATGCAAACTCCTCCATGCTTTATTGTACCACTT
>ERZ778503.2496-NODE-2496-length-9999-cov-5.492357_pt1 | contig 9999 bp, 5 predicted proteins | sample MGYA00510047_ERZ778503 | MGnify/ENA primary metagenome ERZ778503 (study PRJEB29527, sample SAMN07138965) | mouse gut metagenome | material: feces | host: mouse | place: China:Nanjing | collected 2016-01-25 ... | reverse complement strand
CGCGTAACAATTAAATCGGTTCGAGCAAACGGATTGGCTGCGAATTTGAGGTATTTCTAAAATTACGAGACCGGTTCCCGCTCTAACATATTGTATTCAAACTTTTTACAACCACCTTTATCTCTCTTCCCCATCTCGGTTCAACAACAAATCTCTTACTAAGAGATGTATCCATAATAGTTTGAATAGGATTACTATTTAGTGAAAACGAAATAAAATTGTATTAACATCCGACAGACGTAAAAAGATTAAACAAGAAGTTCTTTAACGGTTTTAGAAGAGACCTTATCCCGAAAAACGACAAAAGAACGACCGTTGAAAAAGAGTCTTTGAATTGCCGTATGTAGTGTGAAACACCCGATCGCAAACGGATTTTCTATTACAGGAACCAACAACATACAGAGACTCGCAGACCATTCTATCCGGCACAAAAGGCCGTGTAATGGGACGAAGTTAAATGAAGTAATGCAATTATTAACAACGATGACAGAAATATGAGAAAAACAGTTTTTCTTTCTATAATACTTGCGTTTTTTATTGGGTCATTTTCTATGATAAAGGCTCAAGACGTAGCGGTCAAAACGAATCTCGTTTCAGACGGTTTACTGAATATAAACCTAGGTGCTGAGATCGGGCTAGCACCTAAATGGACGCTTGATGTTACGGGTGACTTAAACACATGGACACTTTCGCATCAACGCCGCTGGAAACACTGGCTGATACAGCCCGAAGCCCGCTATTGGTTCTGCGACCGTTTCGGCGGACACTTTATCGGCGGACACTTGCATGGAGGCCAATATAACATAGGAGGATTCAACGGACGATGGCATCTGCTGGGCACGGATGCCCGCAAACTCAAAGACACCCGTTATCAAGGATGGTTTGCAGGAGCTGGTATCGTTTACGGATATGCCTGGGCATTGAGCCGCCATTGGAATATTGAAGCGGAAATCGGACTCGGATGGACTTATACCCGATACGACCAGTTTCGCTGTGCCGGCTGCGGCAAAAAAATCGACAGCAACCATCCGCACAACTTCGTCGGACCGACTAAAAGCGCCGTAAACCTTGTATATGTGTTCTAACCTGTTACAGATGAGAAATATGAAAAAGATATTATTCATTATCATAATGCTGATCGTCCGGTCGTTGCCTGCATGGACTCAAATCGCTCCGGCCCGTGTGCCCGATACGAAGCATGTAAGCGTAGCGAAAGAAGGCAATTATCTGGCTGTGAAGATGAACATGGATCTACGCCCCATGAAAGTAGAAAGCAACCGGGCTGTACTGCTGACTCCGGTTCTGGTTCACGGCGACCAAAACATAGCGCTTAACTCCGTTGCCGTATACGGTCATCGACGCTACATTTATTATCAACGCGAATACAAAGGTATGCTGTCCGGGAATGGTGAGACAATGTTCAAAGCCTCCGAAAAACCGGATACGCTCCCTTATCACATGCTTCTTCCATGGCAAGAATGGATGGATGGCGCCACACTGGAATTGCGTCGTAACGACTTCGGCTGTTGCCACACCGTAATCGCACAAGGTGTTCGGCAACTACACATGATAGATATTCCCAAACCTTTCATTCCGCAAATGGCTTATAAATGTCCGATAGCCGAGAAAGTAAAAAACCGTTCCGTCAGCGGACACGCATTCATCGATTTCCCCGTAAACAAGACAGTCATCTACCCCGATTACCGTAATAATACAGCGGAGTTAGCCAAGATCATCGGCACGATAGATTCCGTACGCAACGACAAGGATATTACCGTTAAATCACTATCTATAAAAGGTTTCGCCTCGCCTGAAAGTCCTTATTCCAACAACACGCGTTTGGCTAAAGGACGTACGGCTGCCCTTAAGGAGTACGTGTTACGCCTTTATCATTTCAACAACGATTTCATCAAAACTTCTTATGAGCCGGAAGACTGGGAAGGCCTGCGGACGTTTGTCGAGCAATCCGGTTTGGAACACAAAAAAGAGATTCTAGCTCTAATCGACAGCGATATGGAACCAGACAGCAAAGAAAGGAAGATCAAGACGACATATCCTGACGAATACCGTTTCCTGTTGGCCACCATCTATCCTGCCTTACGCCATTCCGATTATAAAATCGATTATGAGATCCGCACGTTCACGGATATAGAAGAGATTAAACGACTGGTACGGACGCAACCGCAAAAACTGAGCCTAAACGAATTCTATCAAGCGGCTCAGACTTATGAAGCCGGCAGCGATGATTATAACTATGTATTCGAGACGGCAGTGCGCATGTATCCGTCCGATCCGATCGCCAACCTCAACGCCGCCAACTCGGCCCTCAGCCGGCAGGATATAACGGCAGCCGAACAGTATCTTGCTAAAAGCGGAGATAGCCCGGAGGCCGATTACGCCAGAGGGGTGCTGGCCGTAAATAAAAAAGATTACGAAGCAGCCCGACGATTTATGACCCGTGCGGCAGACCAAGGCCTCAAACAGGCCGAAGAAGCATTGGTTTACCTTAGCAGATTCAAATAGTATATTGTATCCAATCTATTAATAATTAATTTTTCAAACAATGAAAAAGAAAGCTTTCTTTATTCCACTTCTAGCAGCTATGGCATTTGCAAGCTGTTCGAGTGATGAGATCATTGAAAATACTGGCGGTAATCAGTCCAGTGAGTTTGTCGGAGATGTTGCCTATATGACGGTGAACATCAAAGACGTTAATGCGGGCACGAAGTCTACCACAGACGGAGGCTACAAAAACGGAACTGAACATGATGTGAACGATGCACGTTTCTTCTTCTTTGATAAAGATGGAGTATTTACTTCCGAAGCCAGTGTGTGGAACGGAGGAAACTCTACATCCCCCGATCAAAACATCGAATTCATCGGAGCAAACGTAATCGTACTTAAGAACCTTACCGAAACCGGTCTGCCCTCTTATCTGCTGACTGTGCTCAATGCTCCTGACTTCAAACCGGAATCAACCCTCGAAGCCACAGCCAAATCGTTGCAGATGCAGTGCCGCAATGACATTAGTGACACGAAGAAAGGGTATTTCGTAATGAGTACTTCCAGCTATCTTGGCGGCAGCAACCACGATGATTTTATCGGAGAGGATTATTCCCCCCGTTATTATACGACAAAAGTAAATCCTGAAGATTTCAAAAAAGAGCCTGCAACCACTTCGACAGCAAGTGTTGAGATTTTTGTAGAGCGCTTAGCAGCCAAGGTTGAATTGGGACTGGGCACTGCATTCCAAGAAACAGCGATCGACGATATGTACAAAATCAAAGCTTCCGTTGGCGGTAATCCGAACAACGAAGGCGATGTGAACGAAGGTACAACCGAACTGTATGTTAAATTCCTGGGCTGGGGATTAAACGCTACGGCGAAGCATACCTACTTATCCAAACAACTGAAACAAACTTGGAGTACGGTTTCTCCTTTCCAAGGATGGAATATTACGGAAGATCACCGCAGTTTTTGGGCCGAATCAAACGTTTACGGTAAAACATCTCTTCAGGATAGTCTGAATTATATAACATACAGTAACCTTACAGACGGAATAAAGACTACCCATATAGAGTATTGCAACGAAAACACCAACTCACCTCAGAACTTCCTAAACAACCTTTCTGCAAATGCAACTTCCGTACTTGTAAAAGCTCAGATTTGTGACGCAAAAGGGAACGGTCTTGATTTAGTACGTTACAACGGTCTTATGTTTAAGAAAAACGACTTCTTGCAGTATGTTCTTAACAAGATCGACCTCGGTGCCGGTAAACTTAATATTTGGAGAAAAGTTTCAACGACAACAGGCGATGACGATAAGGAAGAAAGCCAATATAAACAGATTGGTGCCGACGATGTAAAACTGGCTTATGCAGAAGGTACGAATGCCGGTAAAGTATTGGTTAAGGGTAATCTGGATGCAACCGAACAGTTCTATAAGAAAGAAATTCAAGATAACAAAGCCGTATATACGGAATATGCCAAAACTGCGGCCGAAGGAGAGATCCCCGCAACAAATGCCGCCATTGACGCCCTCAACAATTATCTTGGCAATGTAACGACAGAAGGCGAAGCATTTACTGGTGGCGCCATGTATTACAACATTCCTATCGAGCATCAGGCTGCAAGTGAAGGCGCAAACAATACTATTGAAGGTTACTACGGTGTAGTTCGCAACCATTGGTACAAATTAACTATCAACAACCTGTCGAACCTGGGTCACGGCGTATTCATTCCGGAGGACGGCTCAGAAGAGAAGCCTATTATCCCCGAGGATCCCAAGGACAGCTATTACCTGGGTGCTCAGATCAATATCCTCTCTTGGAAACTGATTAATCAAAATGTAAACTTATAATCGGTCAGTCCCGACTGAAAATAACTGCATAAAGGCCGGTGTTTGATCGCCACAAACAAGTACCGGTTGAACGCCGGCCTTACTTATGCTTATCTCCACGTATGCAAACACACTTCGAAATGTCTGCATACAGAACAAAGCCGTTAAGAGGACGCTAGACCTCCTGACAAATCGGAGTTTCCCAAACAACAACTCCCACCGAAACCGAAATCCAGAGCCGGAGAAACCCGTTTGACAACGAACCGATATCCGGCCACACTATATACGAACCGAACGATATAATTAAATAAAAGAGAATAAACATTGTGATACGTTTTGCCGACTTTCTTTTCACTGTACGTTTGCGACTTATGTTAGTGCTGATTGCTGCCCTTACGTCAGTATCATCATGTGATAGTCTTATATATGACGATCAAGGTGATTGTAATCCTTATTATAAAGTGAGATTCAAATATGATATGAATATGAAATGGGCCGACGCATTCTCAAACGAAGTAAATGAAGTGACCCTCTACGTGTTAGATGATAACGGACGAATTGTATGGAGCAAGCACGAGACGGGAGCAACCGTCAAAGCAGACGGCTACATGATGGATGTTCCTGTGGCTCCCGGCACTTATACACTGATAGCCTGGTGTGGTGAAGGTCACACCACATCTTTCTCTGTTGACAAAGATGATCTCGACTGCACACTGTTACGCGACCATACCTCCGACGGGAAAGCATATATCAAACATGACATCAACCGCCTTTACCACGGTACTCTCGAAGCACAGGAATTTCCCGAACAGGAGGGCGTACATATTTATACCGTGCCATTGGTCAAGAATACAAACGATGTACATGTCGTATTGCAGCACCTTTCCGGCGAACCGGTAGACAAAGACAAATTCACATTTACCATTACTTCCGATAACGGTTCGATGGCGAAAGATAATAACTTGAGGCCGGATGAAACAATCATTTACTATGCTTGGCACACCGAACAAGGCGAGGCCGAAATTTTCCATCCCGCACCCGAAGTTCGCAGTTCCTCTTCTTTCAGTGCAGCCGTAGCCGAGCTTACCGTTGCCCGGCTTATCGAAGGTAACGATACCCGCCTTACCATATATAACGATAAAAGCGAAATCGTCCTTTCCATTCCTCTCATCGACTACTGTCTGATGGTGAAAGGATACCACAACCGCAACATGAGCAATCAGGAGTATCTCGACCGACAAGACAACTACAACCTGACTTTCTTCCTAGACGAAGGTAACCGCTGGGTAAACTCATACATATACATAAATTCTTGGAAAGTAATTCTCCAAAACAGCGACATTTAATAAACCTAATTGTTGAAACTTTTTAGTACGACGAAACAGAATGAACTTACGTCCTCACATAAGTCTTCGATTGTGTCATACCATCTTTCTGATGTGTGGCCTTATCGGACTATCCGCCATAATCGGATGCTCGTCCGATATGGAGGTATGGCCAGCTTCCGACGACGAAAATCCGACGTCATTTCATGCCAGTTTTCGTTTGACAATCAATGATAAGACCAATTCCGACACACGCTCTGCCGGTCATTTAGGCGACGAATACGATCGTGGTTCGGGATACGAGAACTATATCGACATTGCAGGAAGAGATTTTCGTTTTCTCTTTTTCGATGCCAACAATCTTTTTGTGGACTCGCTTACCGTGACATCCGTATTACCCGTAGAAACAACTGCCACATCCAAGACCTACGAAGTGCTGGGGGCTGTAGGAGAAGCCATCAAAAATAAATCCATCAAAGTGATAGCCCTTGCCAATTGGGGCACATATCCCGACAACTTGGAGGCTGGTAAAACCACTATTGACGATCTCTGTGCGCAAACATACAGTTTTTCGGCAGCCCAAACGGTGCCTTCCGAAGAAAATACCATACCGTTGTATGGTGTGAAAGCACTCGGCACACTTGCCTGGGATGTCAACCATTACTGCCATCTCGGTCTCATTCATCTGCTACGTGCTTATGCGAAGGTGGAAGTATCCCCTGCCGAAGGCTCCCTTTGGAATATCAAAGACGTGAAATTGCGCCGTTACAATACACGCGGATTCTGCGCGCCAGCCGGAGTTTATACACAAAACGACTACGTGCACGGCAATTATGCAGATGATTATGTAGCCCTGCCTCATATCCCTCAAAATTGCGAAAGCGACAGTGAATTGCCGTTTGTACACAGAGCGGACGGTACGTTTGTCATCTACCTGCCCGAGTATCGCAACATAGGCCGGAGCATCGAAGAACGGTCGCGAATTTACGTGCAGTTCGAAGACAACACTTCCGATTACTATCCTGTCGATTTTAAATATTATGACAACCCTCCGCAAGGAACGGAAAAAAGCGTGCCATTCGATCTTTTACGCAACTGTTGGTATCGTTTCACGGTAAAGAAAAACATGAGCGGAGTGACGGTTCAGCTGGTACCTTATGCAGAAGTGGAACTGACACCTGATTTCGGTCTCGACAGCCCTCTGCAACGGCTCATACCCATATACGACGAAGACCGTACAAAGATCCTTTATTACTATGACACCGAAACAGACAAATACTATGTATTGGAAGGCGAGAAACTGATCGAGACCATCAATCCGTTCTGGGCTGTAGACGCCGGTACCCAATGGCGAATCATACGTGACGACAAAGGAGAAGTACTATATTATTATGATGCGAAGAACGATATATATTACGGACCTGACAAAAAGACCGTTATACCGAATCCGTATCAATAAACCGAACAAGAATCAGATAATATGATGAAATCAAAACAAATGCTATATCTATGCGTTGTAATACTCGTATCGCTTGCGATGGGATGCACCGACGATTTGGGAATTAGTGCCGACAATATGGATGAAGGAGAGGCTACGCTCTTGGTTACCGCCTCTTTCAACCAGGAACAGACGGAACTGAGCACCCGTGCCGTGGAGGCCGATTCGGGCAATATCATTGAGAACATACATACGCTCTACATGGTGGTCTACAAAGCCGACGGCACTTTATACCAACTTTATCCGGTGTACGGCATAGCCCCCCATAAAGATGTTACCAATGTGAAATACGAACTCGCCGATAACCGGAGTAAAGACGAAAAAGGCCCGAAAGAAAACCAGGCATTACAAGATTCTCTGACCGGGAAAGTGACATATGAACTTAAACTGAACCGAGGGTCTTATTACATCTACGCCGTGGCCAATGTTGACAACTTGCCCGGTATGGACATCTCCACACGCGACAAATTGAAAGCAATTGAATTTACATGGGATAAGAACGAAACGGACAAGAACAACCAGATGTTCGGTGTATACAGTATCGAACCGGACCGTACGGCAAGCGACGGTTCTCCGCTGGAAGTATCCGGAAGTGCCACCCGACTGCATTGCTGGGTGCGCCGTCTAGTCTCGAAAGTAACAGTGGCTTTCGACGGCAGTGATCTGTACGACAATGTACAGATCTACATCACCGACATCGCCATCAAGGATATTCCCAAGAAATGCACACTAGGTAATCCGAACAGATCCTGCCCGGACAATCCGAACGGCGACCCCGTACAGAACCGGCTGAAGCGGCACGATGCTACCAATGGAGTAATCGAAACCGGAAAGAGCATTCACATACAGACATTGAGCGAGGATGTGTCCATGATACAGCCCGAACGTTACCTGCATGTCTGCAACGACAAGCACCGCTATCTGGGCATCGACGAAGACGGCGGAAGCATATCCAATGCGCATGCTCACAATGCCTTGTCGCTCTTCTTTTACGAGAACATGCAGGGTACTGGCAAATCGAAAAAGCAATCAAAGAACGGGATCACCATAGATTTTCCGAACCCGGACATCCACAAGCCCGAAAGCGGCTGGAAAGACGAAAAGGCATACGGCACGTACGTAGAGGTAACGGGGTACTATCGCTGCCTCACGGCTACGCATGTGAGTTCCGGCCCCATCACGTTCCGCTATATGTTGGGCCAGAAATCCCCGGAGGACGACGACTACAACGCCATACGGAACACTCACTACAAGCTGACACTCAAGTTCAAAGGCTACGGTAATGACGCCGACTGGCACATCGACTACGAAGAGCATCCGGGCATCTACATCAACTCGCCGCAGTATATTTCCTATTTATATAACAAGCAAATGGTAGTGTCCGTCAAAATCGTAGGCAAGATGACAAGTACCTTGCATGCCGAGATTGTAGGAGTAGGTAAAGAGACAGACAACTGGAAAACAGCCCGTAAAAACGGCGAAACGTTTTGGCGTCCTTGGGGAGACGGTTCGAAAGAATTTCCCGATCCGCAGAACGAAACGGACCCGATCATTCCGACATACGCCTATCCGTGGGACAATACAGCTTTTAAGTTTGTTACCGGAATGGCACCTGACGGTAACAAACGACCTTATTACTGGTTGGGGAAATACCCTTATACCCTTGAGGGCAGTGTCTACGAAGACGGACCGTGGAACAGTTTCCTGTCGCTCCGGCAAACTAATATTGTGGCAGTAGAAGACAACAGCGTTACGAAACCGGAACAAACCAACTACAATTATCGTTTCTTTACAGGACAAATCGGAGGCAACCATCGTGGAGAAAGAACATACGAGATAGACAAAGGGACCTACGACAGCGACACCCCAGACGGTTCATACCGGGTGGAATATACCAAAAAAGCCCCGGACGGCACACCTACGGAACGTATATTTTATATACCCTTATATACCCGTGCAAAAACATTGATCACCCGAAGCGGTTATGTAGGCAACAACCCCTATGTAGGTTATCCGCGCAAAGCCAAAGTAAAGTTCTGGGCCAAGATTGACGACCCTGACAAAGGTTCCGACGATAAAAAATCTATCGAACTGGATATCATACAGGTGCGTCGTGTTGTCAATCCCAAAGGAATATGGCGAAAAGCCAAGACAAGCAACCCCGATTTTCACGTGCGATTGCTCCGTTTGCCGAAAGACGATCTGGAAGAAGACTTCGTATCCTTCAATTCCGACGGAGGATGGTGTGCCGACATTGTCAGCGGAGGTGATAATATCATTTCGCTCAGCACTACCTCCGATGGAAGCGGGGACAACAAGGCACAACACGGCGTGACCCATATCGAAGGCGCTTCGGAACATCCAATCGACTTCAAGATACGCTTCAACGGAGAAGAGGGATGTGCCGTCGTACGTGTGCGCTATCATAACTATACATGCGAACACGATATTTTCTGCTCCGCAGGTGACAAACCGATTCAGCTGACCACCCGAACCAGCCCAACCGACAAAAAAGCATTGTGGTGGCATCCCCGCAACGTACATCATTTCAAAACCGATGGTACACCTGTCTACACCGACACACCGGTAGAAGAAGGGTCGCTCTTCCGACGGGGAGTCAGCACCGCCATCTTGCCCGAAAACAACAAAGCATCCAAATTAGGACTTCCCCCCGGAAGTTTTATGGTATTACAGGCCGGTGCCACAAATACGTCCTCTGCCGACTGGGAGGCTTTAAAGCCTAATAAAGACAAAAACTTCTCTAGTTGGTCGATTCCCAATACACCTCAAATTCGCAGCCAATCCGTTTGCTCGAACCGATTTAATTGTTACGCGTG
>ERZ778503.2493-NODE-2493-length-10012-cov-5.150447_pt1 | contig 10012 bp, 4 predicted proteins | sample MGYA00510047_ERZ778503 | MGnify/ENA primary metagenome ERZ778503 (study PRJEB29527, sample SAMN07138965) | mouse gut metagenome | material: feces | host: mouse | place: China:Nanjing | collected 2016-01-25 ... | reverse complement strand
GCTCGTCCATAAGCCGTTCGGCCTCTCCGGCCATCTCCTTCCCCGTGTCGATCAACAAAGCCCCTATACATAAAAGATGATCGTCACTTTTTTCCAGCCAGAGTGGGAATGTATACCGGCATTTTGTTTGATCGACGGAGGGATGAGCGGAACGATATGTACCGGTCAGCCACTCTTTGTCTTCCGGTTGCACATAATATTCGTTTCCTTCGGAGTAATATCCCACCAGGTTTCTTTCTTCATCATACAAAAGCATCTGCATGTGCGTCACGGTATGGAGTTCATTCAGTCCGTGACGGACGCAGGCCAGTAATTTTTTTGCCGAATCAGAAATATCTTCCGTCTCGGAACAGGCGGAAGCTGTAGTCAGTAAGGATTGATTGACTTCCAGCACCTGTCTGAGACGAAACCGGAATTGCAGTCGCTCCCGTACATAAAACAGATAATAGACAAACGAAGCAGCGATCGTAAGCAGTACTATCAAGGCTAAACTTATACGCTTGTCTGTTTGAGCTTTTTCCATCTCTTTGCAATAAAATTCCAAAGAAGCATCCTGGCTCAACAGCCTGTAAAGTTGTTTGTAGGCGTGGTTGTTGTAACGGTAAAGGCTCCAGTCGTGTAAAGCTAATGCGGCAACCGCCGTTTCGTTACGTAGGGCAAGAAGCAAATTGTAATCCGTCTCATACCGGTTGTTCCACCAGGCAATTTCTGCAGGAACGGCCATTTTATCCGGTTCGTAGCTCACCATTTCATGAAATGCCGTTCCATAACGTTTTTTCTGGCTGAGGTTCACGTAGTGAAAGGCGGAATCCGCATAAGACAAGGCTTGACTGTATGCACCTCGGATATTGGCGAAATACAGTGAATCGACGTAAGACTGTGCGTATTGCATATTCTCTTCCGTATGCGTAGCAGTCGGCTCCGCTAATCGGGCTTCCTTGGATTCGGTTGCAAATGGGTTTGCATGGCACGAACAGAAAAGCCACATCACTCCAATGAGTATATATTGTATGGAATGACGGATGGCCTTGGGCAAGCGGAAATAAAAACGGCTGCCTGTTCCCAACCGGCTTTCAATGCCGAAAAGACATACTTCGAACAGTGAATTGGTTTTACGGTATTTTTCTATAATGCCTTTGCAGTTCATTAAACCGAAGCCTGAACCTTTCGAACGATCGGCATCGATAGTATGACAACCGATTTTGTGGGAATCATACACTTTGGAAGAGAGGATAAGTTGTATATCGTCTTCGGAAAGACCACATCCCGTGTCCGCTACGGAAATCTCCACATAAGCTTCATGCTCACGGGCCGATACGGTCACTGTTCCTCCCGAAGGAGTAAACTTTCGGGCGTTATCTGCCAGTGTGTTGATCATAAAGAGGGTCAAGGCCCTGTCCGCTTTGACAACGGATTCGGTATCCTCTATATGTAAACCGATTCCTTTCTGCTCAAAAGCATAGCGTCCCTTCTTCAATAATTCAAACAAAGGCCGAAGCTCAAAATTCTCAACGTGCAGATCCAATTGGCCTTGGTGCAATTGAATCCATTGTGTGAGTATGGCGTTGTAGGTATTGATTTGATCAATCAGCTCGCGAATATACTGCAAGCGGTTACCGGTTTTCTTATCAGGATTTTTCAGTCGATGCACTTCATGGATAATGCGGTCAAGGAACGGAATGACAGCATGCGCCAGTGACATTTTGGCTCGCTTTTCTATATTATGACGTTTGTTACCGATGATATGTCGCTCAATCAATCTCTGTGCGTCTTGTGCCCGGAGTTGTTCGGCTCCTATCATTCGCAGGCGTTGACGATTGGAACGAGCAAAATCTTGATAAGGCTGTATGATAGCGTTCCAAGTACCGGAAGCAAAAATCATGTGGTTCTCTTCTTCCTTTTCCGTACCGGCCAAAATGTGTCGGCAATGTTCCAGAACGGCACGTAATTCGTTTATTTGCTTTCGAGTATTCTTTCGCCATCGGAAAGATAAACACACTACAAGTATAGCCACTAGCAGAATGAGCGTGACCACGGCTGTCAAACCGAATGTAAGCAGGCGCGTGTCTTCATTCAATTCTTCATAACGGCTCTCCCACTCTTTGTCCTGACGTGTAAGTTCAAGCAAATCCAGGTAGATATTGCGATTGTAGTCCGATGCCTGCTTTTCTCCCAATGCACTGTATACCATACTCATATTCTCCCGGATACCTGCAATCCATTCAGGAACGGTCTTTATTTCCGGGTGAAGCATCCATTGCATTTCTACGGAAATCGTGTCTTCCGCCTTGTACGCACATAATGTATCCGAAGCGGATGACGGATAATAACGCTGGTGGTGCCGGTTGACATAGCCAAGCGCCGTCTGGAAATAACGAAGTGCCGTTTCATAATCTTTTCGGCGAAACATGATCTCGCCCAGCGTACGATACGTACACGCTGTCTGAAACCAGTCTTTATATTCCTGAAACAGATGCAGGGCATGGCTAGTCAGCGCCAAGGGCAGATCTTCTTCACGCGGTTCGCCCTCCGGCAACCAACTGAGATGCTGGCCATAGAGATATTCATAGGCTCCCTGCCGACCGTTTTTCAGCAGCATTCGTACTTCCCTATTCTGTAGCAGGATAGCGAAAGCTTGCAAGCAGTTTCCTTCAAAGTAGATATAATCGGCAGATTTACTTAAGGTGTAACATTTAAACAGATAATCAAACTCCCGAAAACGTATTTCTTCTTCGTTACTTCCTTCACATAAACCTCCCGACCCTTTCATATAGTTGAGATAAAGCCATTGAGCGGTGTCGCGACGACCGTTCGTTTCCGGCTTTACCCGATTGATTTCCGCCAAAGCAGGTCCTTCTTGTTCCAAATAGAAATAATAGGTTGACGAAACGATATGATATTCCGCCCGAGCAAAAAGCAGCCGATCACGCAGATGAGCGGATAGGCGCTCTTCCTCCTCGGCTATTCTTTCCAACCGCTGTTGCGCACGGTTGCGATAGATAAAGAAATCATGATTCCCGGAAATACGCTGGCAGATTTTCATTCCCATGACATCGGCTATCAGAAGTTCCACCTGGTTACCGGTCGTTTTCTGTACGGTTTGTACCAGTTGTTCGGCTCCGTCGAAATCCATCCGCTGATACTTGACGTAAGCCATGTGATTGAGTGCTTCCGCCATTCCATCCGAATAGGCTTCGGCCAGTGTTTGAGCCTGTTGGGCATACGACAGGGAACGGTCGGTATTCCGATAACGATATTCGTACGCCAGCCGGTTTAAAGAATCGACACACTGTTCCCGGTGGGATAATACCGGAATACCGGTGCATGAGGTCAATGCTCCAAGCCAGCTACCGGTACATAGAACCGCTATGAGCCTCCTCCATATATTCCGATATGAGAAAATCCCGTTGTTCATTATCTACAAAAGTAAGTTATTTTGCGATAGGAACAACGGGATTTCTGAAAAAACTTTCAAGGCTTGTTCACCAGCGGCCACCCTTCTCTGTCCCATTTCATTTTGCGGAGTATCAGTTTGCTTGCCCCGTTTTCCTTCCGACTATATCCGTGAGCCAGGAAATAATCTTGTCCGTCAAAGGTATATGCCGAGCAGTGCCCCGATGCTACAAAATCGGCATCGGACGACAAAATAACCGTTCCGCCTCCCGCAGCCATATCCGTACCTTCGCGATCGACATAAGGGCCTTCAATCTTTTTTGATCGACCCACGGCGACTTTATACGTACTTTTACTTCCTTTGCAACAGTAATCATACGAAACAAACAGATAGTAGTACTTGCCATGCCGGAACAGGAAGGGCGCTTCAATGGCCTGTCCTTCTTTACGGCGGGCAATGACCTGCATCGGATATGTCGTATCTTGCGCTCTGAGATCCTCAGTCAGGCGGATCAGTTGAATTCCTCCCCAAAAAGAACCGAAAGCCATCCAGGGCGTCCCTTTTTTATCTATCAACACACTGGGATCAATGGCATTGTAGTTGTTCTTACCTTCTATGGAACGAACTACAACTCCCGTATCATGCCAGGGAGATAAGGTGTCGGCCGGATTCAATGTATGGCGTTCGGCATGACCGATGGCAGACGTGTTCTTTCCAAAAGAGGAACATGAATAGAAAATATGGTATTTGCCTTGATGATAAACAATGTCGGGCGCCCAAGTGTGTCCTTTATATCCGGGCACCGACTGTATGGCCCAAACCGGCGGAGCGGTAAAAACAGGACGCTCGAATGTCCAGTGTTCCAAGTCGGTGGAGGAAAGACACGAAATATTCCATCCTGTATGATACAAATAAAAGGTATTTCCTTCTTTAGCCATAACAGGATCATGTACCTCGGGATTTGTCACGGTGTGGGAACGTTGGGAACGGTGGTCCGCTTGAGCCGCCAACCGAATGTACCCTCCTGCTAAAAGAAGCAGTACAATTGCCGCCATTTTGTTTTTCATTTCGTTATTTTATTAAGAATTATAATTACATTGGAGTCCGTCACCCGCATGGCTTTCGTTGCGTGTGAACTCCTTATTTCAAGGCTCTCAGTATTTTGTCCATTTCATCAAACTCTTTCCCCATGTTCAGATTCAGATAAATTCGGTAAAGGGGATTTGCCCAGCGGGCGGTATCGTTCGGAGCGAGTTCGCGCACCTTCTCCATCGGTGGTAATGCTTTCCGATACAATTCGGTCACTGCATTTCTTTCTTTTTTATACTGGCTCTTGTTTATTTTGGATGCCAATTTCTCAGCCTGCAGAACCGCCAGATTACAATAGCTGATGCCTTTGTTATAATAGGCGTCAACGTAAGAACTGTCTATTTTCAACACGCTGTCGGAAGCGGCTATACAGGCTTCATATTGCCGGGTGTTCATAAGGACCACACTCTTGGCATACCGGAAAATGACAGACCGAGGGTTGTACTTTATCATCGTATCGGCAAAATGAATCCCCTCTTCATACCGGCCGGCCTCGTTGAAGTAGTCCATCAGATTAACGAAGAAGTAAGTATGCTCGGGATAGTTTATTAGGCCCTCTTTCAAAGCTTCCAGCCATTTGGCTGTGTCTTGCTGCATCAGATAGGATTTGGCTTTGTATTCCTGGATATATTCGCGGTTTGCATTCAGTTTCAAGGCCAGATCGGCATGTTCCAGCGTATGCGCCGCCTTTTTCATATTATATGCTGACAAAGTCGCCCAATAGGCTGCTTTGGTGATCAACGTGTCCGATTGCAGGAAAAAATCTTTTTCAAACATCGGAAAAGAAGCACAGTCTATATAGAGATCAAAGTACGTAAAGGCCTGCTCGTAGTTCTTCTTGCGCAAATGAAATTTTCCCCCGTTGAGCAAATTGGTCCGGTAGGTCACTAATATGTCGTGGGCTTTCTTTCTGTATTTAAAGGACACACGTCCTTTGGCATCCGGCTGCATTTCCACGGAGTCACATTGCTGGAAACGGACAAACATGTTGTAGATGCTATTAAAAAACTTGACCGTATCGTAGTTTTGTTTCAGGTAAAGCTTTTCGTTTTCAATGTCATTGATTTTTCTGTTTATCAGTGCAGCCATGTAATAGCATTGGGCCTTCCGGTCCTTTTTGGTCTGGGGATCCGAAGCCGTTTCAAGCAATTTCTTTTCCGTATTTTCCAGATCCCTCCTGTTTTTGATTGCTGCCTTGGCTTCTTTTATCACATTGGCTGCCGAAAGAACCTGGCTTCCGAGAAAAAGGACAATAAATAGAAAGAAGTATTTTCTCATTATGTTCGTGTTAAAGAAGGGGTGATGCCCTTTTCATTACATCACCCCTTAATGGTTTTATACTGTTTACTGTATGTAAGCATCCATCTCCGCTTCTTTTGTTTTGTCTTCGGTGATGTAGTAAATTGTTTTTAGGCGCGATGCCCACCGTTCCGGTTTGTCGGGGTTCAGTTCTTTAACTTTCAGGAAATAAGGTTCCGCCTTGCGATAGAACTCTTTTACTTTTTCAATTTCCTGTTTTCCTTGGGCAAGGGTCAGTTTTTTAGCGCCGATGGCTTCGTTGATTTCGTAACCCTGATTGCAATAGCAAACACCTACGTTGTAATATGCGTCAGCAAATTCGGGGTCAATCTGAATCGTCTTCTCAAAGAAAGGAATGGCATCCGCATTCTTGCCTTGGTTAAACAATACAACCCCTTTGGTGTAACTGGCGATTTTGTTTTCAGGATCGGCGGCAAGCAATTCGTCTGCGAATGTCATGGCCGAAGTATAATCGGATTTTCCGAAGTAATATGCCAGCAGGTTTTGCGCAATGGCCTCATTGCTCATGTCTTCCAGAGCAAATTTCTTGGATGTGGCCACCCATTGGGCCGTATCGCCTTGTTCCAGACTGCCGAGCAGACACAGTTGCCGTACGGTAGCCAACTCCTTTTGGTATTTCAGTGCCTGTTCCATGTGCTTGTTCATCCAGTCATAACGTTTGGCGTTATATGCGGAAAGACAGGCATAGAAAGCAATCATGTTTTCGTCTATCAACGAATCCTTTTGTACGGAAGGATCTCCCGCAATCAACTTATAGTTTTTAGGAAATTCCAACCATCTGTCGAAGGCATCGAACGCCTTTTCGTGCTGCCCGTTCGAAGAGAAGAACTGGCCGCCATATACGAAGTAAGTGCGGAACTTCTTCATATTCCCCTTGTTTTTTGCCGTATACTGTTGTTTGGTATCCGCTTCGTTGCATTTTTCATAGGCGTCCAGACAAGCCACCAGGTTTTCGGCAAAAGCCAACGTGTCGAGCGGCATTTTAACGGCAGCCTTGTTCAGCTCCTCACCAAAAAGCAACTGGTAAATGTCGCCCTGCAAGTCCCAGGCCGTAGCCATATCCTTGGTCGTTCCACTTGTCAAAGCCGGTTTCAGTGTTTCCTGCGCTTCTTTCAGTTTTTCCAGATTCAGAATCACACCACCGTCCTTTTGAGTCTCCTTACTTTCTTCCAGTAAGGTACGGGCTTTTTTCACCACTTTGTCCTGTCCCGACACTCCGCCTGCCAGCAACAGAAGAGCTATTGAAAATAATGTTTTCTTCATAATTTCTTTTGTTTTTAAATTATACAGTTGTTTTTCTCGTGTCAAGATTGTGTGTCGGTCTCGGCAGGTTCACCGGATTCCGGCATAACCGTTACCGAAGCATTCGTTTCTCCGGTTTCTGCCGTTACATTTTCCGTAAGGCCTTCTTCCCGGCTTTCTTCAAGCTCGTCCTCTTCCGTCTGTACTTTACATACGCTGCTGATCCGGTCGTTCCGTTTCTCCAGATTGATCAAACGTACCCCCTGAGTGGCCCGTCCCATAATGCGTACTGCCGCAACTTTCAGGCGAATCGTCACACCGCTCTTATTGATGATCATCAGGTCATTGTCATCCGTTACCACTTTTATGGCAACCAACTTTCCTGTTTTCTCCGTGATGTTCAATGTCTTCACGCCCTTGGCTCCACGATTGGTCACACGATAATCCTCAATGTCGGAACGTTTGCCGTAGCCCTGCTCGCTGACCACCATAATGGTTTCGTTTTGCGGATCGTTTACGCACACCATGCCTACAACTTCGTCCGTTCCGTCTTCGTCCAGTGTCATACCTCTCACACCGGTTGCCGTGCGGCCCATCGCCCTGACTTTTGTTTCGTTGAAACGGATGGCCCGTCCGTTGCGGTTGGCCATGATGATTTCATTCTCACCGTTCGTCAGACGTACTCCGATCACCCGGTCGTCTTCGCGGATGGTAATGGCATTCACCCCGTTTGCACGCGGGCGGGAATATTCGGTCAGGCATGTCTTCTTGATAATACCGTTTTTGGTGCAGAATATGACATAATGACCGGCACAGAATTCAGGATCGGACAGGTTCTTGATGCGCAGACAAGCATTGATAGCATCGTCGGCATCAATGTTCAGCATATTTTGAATGGCTCTTCCCTTGGAATTCTTGGCTCCTTCGGGAATCTCATATACCTTGAGCCAGAAGCAGCGTCCCTTCTGTGTGAAGAACAGCATGGTGTTGTGCATCGTGGCGGGATATATATACTCCACAAAGTCCGAATCGCGTGTACTGCTGCCCTTGCTGCCCACGCCGCCGCGTGCCTGTGCACGGAATTCCACCAGCGGAGTACGCTTGATGTAACCCAGATGGCTGATGGTAATAACCATCTCATCGTCAGCATAAAAATCCTCTGGATTGAATTCTTCGCTTGAAAGGACGATTTCCGAACGGCGCTCGTCGGCAAACTGCTCTTTCACTTCAATCAGTTCTTCTTTGATAACCTGCTTGCACAGGTTTTCGTCGCTCAGGATTTGTTTGTAGTATTCTATCTTACGCAACAATTCGTCGTATTCGTCACGCAACTGTTCCTGCAACAGCCCTGTCAACTGGCGCAGACGCATCTCCACGATGGCTTTGGCCTGAATGTCGTCCAGCTCAAAACGGGTCATCAACCCCTCGATAGCTCCCTGCGGTGTCTTGGCGCTTTTTATGATATGCACCACTTCGTCGATGTTGTCGCTGGCGATGATCAGACCTTTCAGGATATGTGCCCGCTCTTCCGCTTTCCGCAGTTCGTAACGGGTACGGCGTATCACCACATCCCGACGGTGCTCCACGAAATTGGATATGCAGTCTTTCAGCGTCAACAGTTTGGGGCGTCCCTTTACCAGAGCGATGCAGTTCACACTGAAACTGGTTTGCAGAGGTGTCATCTTAAACAGTTTGTTCAGCACCACATTGGCGTTGGCATCCCGTTTCACGTCTACTACGATACGCATGCCTTCGCGGTCGGACTCATCGTTGGCATTGGATATGCCGTCTATCTTTTTCTCGTTCACAAGATCGGCGATCAACTTGATCAATTCCGCCTTGTTCACGCCGTAAGGAATTTCCGTAATGACGATCTTGTCGTGATTCTCTCCGGTCTCTATTTCCGCTCTGGCGCGCATGATGATACGCCCCCGCCCGGTCTCATAAGCCTCGCGCACGCCCTGCATGCCGTAAATGAATCCGCCGGTAGGAAAATCCGGCGCTTTCACATACTGCATCAGGCCGTCCGTATCGATGGACGGCTCGTCGATATAAGCCACACAGGCATCGATCACTTCGCCCAGATTATGCGTAGGAATATTGGTAGCCATACCTACGGCGATACCGCTGGCGCCGTTTACCAACAGATTGGGTATGCGGGTAGGCATCACGGTGGGTTCTTGAAGGGTGTCGTCGAAGTTGTTGGTCATATCAACCGTCTCCTTGTCCAGATCGTCCATCATCGCCTCGCCCATCAGTTGAAGGCGCGCCTCGGTGTATCGCATAGCGGCGGCACTGTCACCGTCTACGGAGCCGAAGTTTCCCTGCCCGTCGACCAGGGTATATCGCATGCTCCAGTCCTGGGCCATGCGCACCAACGCACCGTAAACGGAGCCGTCGCCGTGGGGATGGTATTTTCCTAAGACCTCGCCCACAATACGTGCACACTTCTTATAGGGTCTGTCGTGCATGTTGCCCAGTTCTTTCATTCCGAAAAGAATGCGCCGATGCACCGGTTTAAATCCGTCTCTTACATCAGGAAGCGCGCGCGCCACGATAACCGACATGGAATAGTCGATATACGAGTTGCGCATTTCATCTTCAATGTTTACCTTAATGATTCTGTCTTGATCTAACATTTATCTTTCCTATTATATATTCAATGCTGCAAATGCTTCTAACCTAAAAAAGCATGTAAAATTACTATTTTTTGGGCGAATACGAAAAGAAAACGCTAAAAAACTTCCTCGGCCGCCTTACAGCGCCTTCGGGAACAGTCTGTCGGTCTTCCGTCGGACGGCCTCCGAAAAGGCTATGGTTTTGCCGGTCATTGTCCGGTTCGGAGGGAACGTCTCAACGGGATGCCGTTTGGACAAAATTGTGGTGCTCGCCCCGTTCAAACGTGGCCTAGGCGACATTTTAACGCGGTGCGCACCGCGTTAAAATGTGGTGAGCACCACAATAATG
>ERZ778503.2483-NODE-2483-length-10059-cov-5.470912_pt1 | contig 10059 bp, 7 predicted proteins | sample MGYA00510047_ERZ778503 | MGnify/ENA primary metagenome ERZ778503 (study PRJEB29527, sample SAMN07138965) | mouse gut metagenome | material: feces | host: mouse | place: China:Nanjing | collected 2016-01-25 ... | reverse complement strand
GAGGTTTGTCTCGTTAAGTCCGAATTAGTTCGGTAGTACATAGTGGAGCTGGAGGGATTTGAACCCTCGTCCAAACGCGGAACTAATGAGCTTTCTACGTGCGTAGTTTCAAGTTGGTTTTCGAGTTGCGGCAGGCCTGAAACTACCAACCGCGACCTTATCCTCTAAATTTTCGGAAGCCTTCCGAGGCTGTCAGCTTCCTATTTCCGATTTACCAGCACCGCCTTGTCGATTAGTCTCGGAAAAAGGACAATCGGGCGATGTCTTGTCGCTGCAACTGTTGCGGCGATTAAGCGTAATCTACTGTTCTTCGATTAGGCAGCAAGAGCGTAGTTGTTTTCGCCATTTAAAATTGGTCGAAGCCTGATATTATAGAGCATAGACCTCAAAGCTCTGCACGCTTACACACCACTTCTACACGCTGTCAAAACCGGTCAGCCCCGATGTGCGTCAAGCTGTGTGCTTGGGGTTGCAAATATACGTCTTTTTTATTTATTGCTAATGCTGTTCTCTATTTTTTATGGGATATGATGGTTAAAGAGAGTGAAAAATATACTTTAGGGTTAAACTTTGGACTTCTGTGGTTGTCATATAATCGTAAATCCTGAAAAAAATTATCTGAAAAGTCCATCTATAACCTACAATACAAAAACATTTTATTATGAAACTTAACAAATTTGCAATCATCGCAGTCACGTTGTTTGCCATGGGTTCCACCTGCGTTTTTGCTGCAGAACCAAAGAGTGACACTCCCAAAACCGAATGTTCTACAAAGAACGAATGCTATACAGGAAAAAAGTGCATGTCTGAATGTGCTCCCGGCAAATGTGCCAAAGATGCTAATTGTGTCCCTAAATCCGAATGCCGTGCCTCCGGAGGTGCTTGTCAGTTTGCCGGACTGGATCTTACCGACGCTCAGCGTGAAAGCCTTCAGAAAATAAACAGTGAATGCCGCCGGGCTAAAGTCAGTGAAAAACAGCAGCGTCGTGCTGCTGCCACCAACGACCGTTCCGCTTATCTTGCAAAAGTCAAGGAGATCCTGACTCCCGAGCAGTATGTCAAGTTCTTGGAAAATTCTTTTGTGAATGCCAAAAGACATGTAGGACGTGATCTCGGTAAAAGTAAGGCTGCCGTCGGCCGACGTTTTGATAAAGCGGCACATGACCGTACTCCTCGTCGCGAGGCACCAAAGGCCGAAAAAATTACGAAGTAAGCTGCCGTATTTACAGGCGTAATATAAAGATGAAATGTGATTACAGGCGATGTCCGGTTGAGGGCATCGCCTGTTTCCATATTCAAATGCTTCCTTTGTCTTTATTCTTGCAGCTGTTTGCGATAGGGCAAGATTCGCAAGAACTATGCTTTTTTTTATCTGAACCGGAACAGCAAGATGGCCGTCGGGTCAGATTGTGCCATAATCCGAATACGGCGGCAGCTATGACTATTGCTACAATTATAAGTTGTAGTGTGATATTCATTTTGCCGTTTGTTTTGCGCTTTTCAGTTTTTTGTTAAGCTGTGCCGGCGTAAGGTCGGCCGGATATTGCTCGAATGGCAGCCTGAAAGAACATCCGGAGGCGTATTCACTGCAACCGTAGGCCGTGCGGCCGCGAAGCAGATGTCCTTTGCCGCATAGCGGGCATGCAATCTGTTCGAGCTTGCGTATGGCTTTTGCTCTCGGTTTTTTTTGTGTGTCGCCTGTTTTGTCCTGTTTTTCGGATTCTTTTTCTGAAGACAGGGCTGTTTCGCCTATGCGCCGACGCGAGTTGTCGGACAATACGTTCACTACGATTTTCTGCACCATTTCGCTGATTTCGTGAACGAATTGCGACGGAGAGAAATCGCCTCGCTCGATCCGTCGAAGTTTGTTCTCCCACAAACCTGTGAGTTTGGCGCTTTTTAGCAGCTCTTCATTTATGGTGGCTATAAGATCGATGCCTGCCTGCGTGGCTACAAGGTTTTTGCGTTCCCGCCGTATGTATCGGCGTTTGAAAAGGGTTTCTATTATTGCCGCGCGAGTTGACGGCCGGCCGATTCCGTTGTCTTTCATCGCTTCGCGCAGGTCTTCGTCTTCGATCGATCGTCCGGCTGTTTCCATTGCACGCAGCAACGAACCCTCGGTATAATACTTCGGAGGCTGGGATGTTTTTTTTGCTATTGACGGTGTGTGCGGGCCGCTTTCTCCGACGGTGAATTCAGGCAAAGCCTGCTCGTTTTCATCATTGCTGTCGTCTGCATTCGCGTTGGAGAAAAGGCTTTTCCATCCTTGTTTCGTGATTACTTTACCGTTTACACGGAATTCCATTCCGCCAGCATTGCCGGTAACGCTTGTTGCCATGAATTCGCAGTCGGGATAAAAAGCCGATATAAAACGCATTGCCACCAGATGGTACAGCCGCTTTTCGTCGCCATCGATACCGACAGGTGATTGTCCGGTCGGTATTATTGCATGGTGATCAGTGACTTTGGAGTTGTCGAAGACTTTCTTGGTCTTCGGAATTTTAGCGGCAAGCACCGGAGCCGTAAGCGATGCGTAAGGCGCCATGGCTTTTAGTGTAGGCCCGATCTTCGGATATATGTCGTCAGGGAGATATGTGGTGTCGACACGCGGATATGTCGTCAGCTTCTTTTCATAAAGACTCTGGATAAGACGTAGAGTCTGGTCGGCCGTCCAGCTGAAACGTCGGTTGCACTCAACCTGCAGCGAAGTGAGATCGAAAAGCCTCGGCGGGGCTTCGCGGCCTTTTTTCTTCGTTACGTCCGTAACGTTGAAAGTTTCTGATGCTATGCGTTCGGCTGCTGCGTTTGCGTCTTCTTCTTTGTCGAAACGTTCGGCAGTGGAAATGAATGTGATATTACGGTAGTCGGTCCGTAACTCCCAGGAGTCGCGGGGAACGAAATTTTCTATTTCCTGCTGACGTTTTACAATAAGGGCAAGAGTCGGGGTCTGTACTCGTCCGATAGACAGTACTGTTCCGGGTTCTGAATATTTAAGTGTGTAAAGGCGTGTGGCATTCATGCCCAGAATCCAGTCGCCGATTGCGCGCGACAGACCGGCATAGAAAAGCCGGTCGTAGTCGGATTGTGGCGCGAGTTTGCTGAACCCCTCGCGGATTGCCTCGTCGGTGAGCGACGAAATCCACAGTCGCTTTACCGGACATCGCGCACCGGCTTTTTTCATCACCCATCGCTGGATAAGTTCTCCTTCCTGGCCGGCGTCACCGCAGTTGATTATTTCTTCCGCCTCGGATATAAGCTTTTCTATTACTGCGAATTGGCGGCGTATGCCGTTGTCGTCAATGATTTTTACATCGAAGCGCTGCGGTATCATCGGCAGTGCGCCAAGCGACCATCGTTTCCAAACCGGAGTGTAGTCGTGCGGTTCCAGCAGACAGCATAGATGACCTATAGTCCAGGTCACACGGTAACCGTTCCCTTCGTAGAATCCGTCACGACGTGTGTCAGCTCCGAGTATGCCGGCTATATTGCGGGCTACATCATGCTTCTCGGTGATGCAGAGTTTCATTGACGCTTTTATTCGTTGTCGTGATTTACGGCTTTGGCTTCATTCCAGAGCGCGTCCATCTCGGCGAGGGTCATCTCGTTGAGTCTGCGTCCTGTTTCGGTCGCACGACGTTCGAGATGATTGAAGCGTCCTATGAATTTGCGGTTTGTGCGTTCGAGTGCGTTTTCGGGATTTACTCCATAGAGTCTTGCCGCATTTATGACGCTGAACAGCATGTCGCCGAATTCAGCTTCGATGTCGTCGATTTTTCCTGTGGCTATGGCTTCTTCTGTTTCGGAGATTTCTTCTTTTACCTTTTCCCATACCTGATGCGGTTCTTCCCAGTCGACACCGGAGTTGGCCGCCTTTTCCTGTACGCGGAAAGCTTTCACAAGAGCCGGAAGTGCAGCCGGGACGCCGGCAAGTACGGAACGGTTGCCGCCTTTTTCGCGAAGTTTTATCTGTTCCCAGTTCTGCTCGACCTGATGTGCGCCGTCGACGTGTACCTCTCCAAATACGTGCGGGTGGCGAAATATAAGCTTATCGTTGAGCGCTTTTGCTACATCGGCAATGTCGAATTCGCCTTTCTCTTCGCCTATTTTGGCATAGAAAAGCACATGGAGCAATACGTCGCCCAACTCTTTTCTGATTTCGTCCGATTTTCCGTCGAGCAGCGCCTGGGCGAGTTCGTACACCTCTTCTATGGTGTTTGGACGCAGGCTTTCATTTGTCTGCTTGGCGTCCCACGGGCACTTCACCCGCAGTATGTCGAGAGTGTCGCTCAGGCGTCCGAGAGCGGCAAGTTTTTCCTCGCGGCTATGTTTTTGAGTCATTATTTCCTTTAATCGTTGTACAATCGTTAATCCTTATATGCGCTTACTCCATTTTCCAGCCATTTGACAAAGTCGCCGACATTTTCGTCGTAGGCTCTGGGTGCCATAAGCGGCATGCCGTTGTTGTCGAGCTGTATATAGTACGGTTGAGAGCTTATGCCGAATTTATGCCGCTGCAGGAAGCTCCAGCGGTCGCCTATGGTGCGGAGTTTAACCGTCTTGCCCTGTTCCTCGACTGTTATCGGGTGCGGCAGGGGAGTCTTGTCGTCGACCATAAGGGTGATCATCACGTAGTCACGTTCGATTATTTCGCGCACTTCTGGAGTGTCGAACACGGCGCCCTCCATCTTGCGGCAGTTCACGCAAGCATATCCTGAAAAATCAAGCAGTACCGGTTTGTGGCTTTCTGCTGCGAAGCGCATGCCTTCGTCGTAGTCATCGAATACTTTGAATTCACCTCCGTAGAGATTGAAGTCCTGGGTGTAGAGCGGCGGCGCGAATGCACTGATGGCTTTAAGCGGTGCGCCCCATAATCCGGGTATCAGGTAAATTGCAAAAGCCAGTGATGCCACGGCTCCGAAAAATCCTCCGACGGAAGTATGAGCCGAGGCGGCATCGTGACTGAACCGCAGTTTCCCGAGCAGATAAAGACCGAGCAGGACGAAAAGTACAATCCATAGGGCGAGGAACACCTCACGGTCAAGAATACCCCAGCCATAGGCCAGATCGGCGACCGATAGGAACTTGAGGGAGAGAATAAGTTCGACGAATCCGAGTACTACTTTTACGGTGTTAAGCCAGCTGCCTGAGCGCGGCAATTCTTTGAGCATGGAGGGGAAGAATGCGAAGAGTCCGAAAGGCAGCGCCAGACCGAGTGCGAAACCGCCCATGCCGAGCAGCGGACCCATAAGATTGCTGTCTGTGAAAGCCTCGACAAGCAGAGTGCCGATAATGGGACCTGTGCATGAGAACGAAACAAGCACCAGAGTGAAAGCCATGAAGAATATGCTGACTATGCCTGTGGTTTGTTCGGCACGGTTGTCGACAGCCGTTGCCCAGCGTGAAGGCAACTTTATTTCGAAAGCGCCGAAGAAAGAGATTGCAAACACCACGAGGAGCAGGAAGAAAATAACATTGAACACCGCTCCTGTGGCTATCTCGTTGAGTTTGCCCGGACCGAAAATCAGCGTTATCAGCAGCCCGAGAGCCAGGAATATGAATATGATGCTGCCGCTGTAGAGCGAAGCATCGGCTATGGCGCGTCGGCGTGTTTTGCCGGATTTGAGGAAGAAGCTGACGGTCATGGGTATCATTGGCCATACGCATGGAGTCATCAGGGCTACAAGACCGCCAAGGAACCCGAGCAGGAATATTGCCCAATAGGAACGGCCTTCGCCTGAACTTTCGTTGTCTGTTTCGACCGGAGTCCACCATTGGGAGCTGCTGTTGCCTGTCGATTCGTTTGAAGAAGTGATGGTTTCTGTTTCTGCTTCTTTGTCCGTTTCAACGTCAATGGCGACGGATGAATCCGGATTACCCATAGTCAGGTCGAATTCATAGCGGGCGGGCGGCGTGCACGACACGTCTGTACAAGCCATGTATGACACATATCCGCGTATATGGGCGCCGGATGTGCCTTCGGCGAGTGTCAGTTCACGGCTGAGCGTCAGTTTGCCTTTCAGCCAGGGTAGGTTGAGGCTCATGAAGTCATCGAAATGAATCTGCGGTTTTTCCGAGCACATAGTGCTGTCGGCCACGGTCAGCCCGGGAGCCGCTTCGATTTCGATCGATGTGGGGTCGGGCAGTACGTCGGCCGAACCATCGGGAAGAGAGGGCATGCTTAGTCCGTAGATATGCCATCCGTCCTCTATATCTGCATGTATTTTTAGAATGGCTTTGTCGGGCGCGGTCTGTTCTATTTCCGCACTCCATTGTACATGGGATGCTATTGCGGCCTGTGCTGTGATGCAGATTGCCAATAGGGCAATCAATGCCGACAGACGAAATTTTGTGGTAAGTATAATTTCTTTCATTCCTTGGCTTTTTGAGTGATTTTATAGGAAAAAGTGTTAGTGCGCGGAGGCAGACATGTTGTGTTGTCGCATCCCATGAAGCTGATTTTTACGTTTATTCCGGCATCGTCCGGGGCGTTGACTTTGAATGTGCGGGTAAAACTTACATTGCTTTCCCACCAACTGAGTTTCGAGCCGAACATCGGGTCGACGGATTCTGTTGCAGCCCTGTTTGCTTCCAATTGTGACGTGAATGTGATACCGTAAGATTCTTTGAAGTCGAAAACGGTGGGTTGAGGGCCGTCCGCCGGAAGTTCGGTACCGTATAAATGCCAGCCCGGTTCTATCAGTGCGCGTAATGTTACGGTGCCTCTGTCGGCCGACTCCATTCTGACGCTCATTCGCCAGCGTACGGGCTGCTCGGTTTCGTGCGGAGCAGTTGCCGGACATACTGTGGCGATTGTCAGAATCGAGGTGATGAGCAGTATAAGCCGTTTTATTTTCATATTTGGGGTCAGGAATGAAGTTTCATGCCTTCCGGTTTTTCAATGTCGCCGGGAGTCTGTTTTGCAGTGCAAAGTTACGACATCACAGAGTAAAATTAAACTTAAAAATGCAAAAAATAGTACGGAGTGCCGCCTCTTTTTTTATGCCCGTTCAAAAAAAATCGCTAACTTTGCGCAAATATTGAAATACATCACCATCTAATCTCTCACTCAACCACCGAAAATGGAACTCAAAAAAGTGCTCTACATCTCTCAGGAAATCGAACCCTATCTGCCGGCAGGCAATCTATCGACATTCGGCCGTAAACTGGCGCAGGGAATCCACGAGGGGGGTACTGAGGTCCGCACGTTCATGCCTCGTTATAGCGCTATTAACGAACGGCGCAATCAATTGCATGAAGTCATCCGTCTTTCCGGAATAAATATAATCATCGACGATACGGATCATCCCCTTATCATAAAGGTCGCTACGTTGCTGCCTACAAGAATGCAGGTATATTTTATTGACAACGACGACTATTTCCTGCATCATGGCGACGGCACACTCGAAACTGACAGTATGCCGGCGGTAAACGACGAACGCTCGATTTTCTTCGTCCGCGGAACCGTTGATACCGTGCGCAAACTCCGCTGGGACCCGTCGGTAATTCACTGTATAGGCTGGATATCGGCTCTCGCCCCTCTCTATCTGAAGCGGGCTTATGCCGATGATCCTTCTTTCAGAAGTTCGAAGATCGTATATTCTCTTTATGACAAGCGATTCGACGGCACGCTTGACCCCCGTATGGTCGAAAAATTGCGTGCCGACGGTTTTTCCGAAGCCGATCTTGCTTCACTTACGGACGGCGGAGAACTTGTCGATTTCATCAAACTCAATAAACTTGCGATCGACCATGCCGATGCTGTGGCGGTAAGCTCCGAAGGTATCGAGCCTGAACTGATAGAGTATGCCAGAGCATCAGGTAAACCTCTGTTTGAATATACCGCTGCTGACGACGGTTTTGCCGACGCCTATCGCGAGTTTTACAAGTCGCTCTGATATACGGGGCGATTTTATTCATTCCTATTATCCAAAGCATAAAGATGAAAATCCGCAATATATTTGCTTCGCTATGCGGTGCATTGATTTTGTCGGCATCGGTTATAGCGTGTGACGAAAGTACTACTATCGGATCATCTCTGGTCGGTGACAGCGTGGCAATCAGTATCGATTCCACTTTTACGGTCAGCGGGCATACGGTAGCTACCGGTGCTGTCCGCTCATGTACCGTCGACCAGCTTATCGGCTCGATAGAGATTCCGGGGTACGGACGTCTGTCGTCGAGTGTGGTTACGCAGTTTATATCGTCCACATCTCTTGATACGGCAGAGTTTACGGCAGCTAATGTGGATTCCATGGTGCTCTATATGCGTTATCGGCGAGGCGCTTTTATCGGCGATTCAGTGGCTCCGATGGGATTGAAAATCCACGCATTGAACCGTCGCTTGCCTTCGCCTATTTTCAGCGATTTCAATCCGGAAGGATACTTCGACGCATCGGCTGCACCGCTTGCCTCAAAAGTCTATACGGCTTCGACTCTTGATTCCGATTCACTGAGAAAGATGGCGAGTCGCGATATTTCCGTAAGGATGCCCCTTGACCTTGCGCGCCGTCTGTTCAGCACGTTTGAGGAACATCCTGAATATTACGCCACTCCGGAAGCGTTTATCGACAATGTGTTTCCCGGCATCTATATTGAGAATGCCTACGGTTCAGGGCGTATGACTCTCGTGTCGCAGACCCTTATGAAGATGTATCTTCACAAGTATCAGTATAATGAGGAAACTAAAAAGAATGATACGATAACAGCTCGCCATGACTATTTCCTGGTTACGCCTGAGGTGCTTTCCGACAATATCATAAGTCTTTCCATGGATCCTTCGATTACACGTATGGTCGACGAAGGCGAAAATATACTTCTGGCTCCTGCCGGCCTTGAAATGGAGATAGAATTCCCTGTACGTGAAGTTGTGGATCGTTATCGCGCTGATAAAGCGGATCTTTCGGTGGTGAACTCGCTGACTTTTTCTATTCCGGCTTCAGAAATTGAAAACGATTTCAAGGTGGAAGTCCCGCCTTATTTGCTGATGGTGCTGAAAAGTAAACGAGATGAATTTTTTGCCAACAATTCATTGCCGGATAAACGTACGTCGTTCTATGCCGCTTATAACAGCACCACGGGTACTTATGATTTCTCGAGTATGCGTTCGTATCTTCTCGATATGCTTGAAAAAGAGGAAATAAAAGAGGAAGATTATACATTCTCGCTTGTACCGGTACAAGTGGAGTTCGAGGAGCTGGTAAACTCCGGCTATTATTCCATCACTGTGCAGAAAACGGAATCGGCTGTGACTCCCTACGTCATGGCTCCTGCGATGGCTCGCGTCGATTTGTCGAAAGCCAAAGTGAAGTTCACATATTCCAGTCAGAAAAACTTCTGATCAATTGTTAGCAAAGGTTAAATGCGTGGCGGTGTTTCATTCTTTCCGTCAAAGTTCATTACCTTTGCACCGCAAATCAGGCCGCAATAGCTCAGTTGGTAGAGCATTTCATTCGTAACGAAAAGGTCGTGGGTTCGAGTCCCACTCGCGGCTCTCAAAATCCCCTTCTAACCGCTTTGGTTGGAGGGGATTGCTGTTTTAAGGCGTGCTAAAAGTGTATTGGTCTTTAATAGGCATAACTTTAACGGAACTATAAGGAATACTCTTGGTTGTTGAATTCGGAGAAAAGCGCTAACTCTTGCTTAATTACTTTTGTAACAGGCGGTTTTGTTTAAAGTTTTATTGTTGCCTTCTGTTATGCCAGACCTTCGCTTGCCGTTATCAAGGGCTTGATACAGATCTATGCTGAAGTCGCCGAATAGCAGAAATCGTTCGGTGCGTAACTCTGTCCTTGATGAATTCCTGCGTTCACAATCACAGGATTGGGTATAATGCTTCTTTTTTATTTCGAATGTCTTGGATAGAGTTGTCCCAATCCGGATACAAAGGCGGTATCCCTCCCCCCCCCCCCCTCGTAAAAGTTATTTTCTTTAAAAGTAAAGTATGCTCGTCTTTTTGTAAAATTTTATATACCTTTGTGGCGTCCATTAAATATAAACCAATAAATAAAAATTTCGTTATGAAAAATCTGTTCTTTCTAAGGCAATTCCAGATGGTAGGAT
>ERZ778503.2466-NODE-2466-length-10139-cov-8.298790_pt1 | contig 10139 bp, 12 predicted proteins | sample MGYA00510047_ERZ778503 | MGnify/ENA primary metagenome ERZ778503 (study PRJEB29527, sample SAMN07138965) | mouse gut metagenome | material: feces | host: mouse | place: China:Nanjing | collected 2016-01-25 ... | reverse complement strand
GTGACCAAATATGCGAAAAATAGTGACCAAATATGCGAAAAATAGTGACCAAATAATCTCACATCCCTTATTTTATAAGACTTAACAGACTCCTAAAAGGTTTTAAAAAGATTTTAAAAAGATTTTTATAAGTGTGTAAAAAGAGGACTACCAAGAAAAACATATGTAGAAATTAACAAAATATTATTAGTTTATTTTACTTATATTAATTACATTTTTACGCCTAAAAAACACAATGCCATTTTAAACCACGTATAAGCTATTTTAAGGCATTTTATTTTTATTGTTATATAAATCTACAATTCTGGCATTTAAGTCCCTGTATAAGGCTTCTAAAACATTTTAAACGGTATTATTTTACATTACTGCCATATTATGACAAAACTATACAATTTTTGATTTACTACTGAAAGCTAAAAAGTTGTATAATCTGTATAAAAAAGTCCATGTAAAACAAAAAGAAAAATCCCTTAACCATACAGTAACAGTTTGGGGAGTTTTCCTTTGTCTATATGGACTTGCCATTTCTTTTAACTTATCAGTACCCTAAAATAAATCATTATGTGTACCTGTTCTGATTAATTTTAAGATAAGGGTTTCATGGACAATTTTATAAACTAACAGCCAGTTTGGTTCTATGTGGCATTCCCGCATATTTTTATAATTTTTTGAATTATTAAGCGGATGGTCTTTATATGCTTCTGGTAAAGATTTCCCACTACACAAAAGTGAAATTGTCTTTTTAAGCTTTTCTGGATTACATCCCCTTTTAACTGCAAGTTTGTAATCCCTCTTAAATTGTCCTGTAAATTCTGGTTTAAGCATCAAGAGCCTCCATCAAATCATCAACACTGTCAAATGGACCGTATATATCTTCACTTTTTTCAGCCGCTTCCATTGCTTCATATGTTGTCTGGTTTGGCTCTCTGAGACGGACTTCAAAGGGCAGTCCTTGATATCGTAAAGCCTGGCGGTAAAAAATTCCTGTTGCTGTACTTAAATCCATTCCTAAAGATTTAAAAAGTACCGCAGCCTGTTCTTTTAATTCTGGTTCTATCCTTAAAGTCATATTTCCTTTATTTGACATAATAAAACACCCCTTTTTTATATTAGTTTGTGTTATTATTATATATAATATTTATTTGCTTTGCAAGTGCATTGCATGATTTATTTGTGATTGTTTGTAAATCTTCTAAATTATTTATATAGAATTTAGCAACATTAACAAATAAAAATATTTTTATAAATATTTTATTTTAAAAATTATGCAATTGTTAAATGGTTAGAAGGTAATAATAAAACCAGTAATTAGCCCATAATTCTAAACCCTGCCACTGCCAAAATTAGGAATAGAAAGCCCTGGAACTGTAATCCTAGGGCTTTTTATTTGCCATCCATATTGGACTAACTCATATCTTTAGCCTAATGGCAATTATAGTGTATATATTTTTGTATTAAATAATTTTGTTTTTTATATTTACTATAAACATAAATATGAAGTATAAAATAAATTTATACATAATAAATATATGTGTATTATATGTTTATTGAGTATACATATATAATATACATAATAAACATACATATAATATATGTGTATAAAGTATGTGTATATATAATAAATATAAGGTTATATATAAATGATAATAGCATTAGTAAACCAGAAAGGCAGGGTCACTAAGACAGTAAGCCATTTTCTGTAATTATAGCTGACCATTAAGTTCTGCTATTCTTTAGTTATTACTTTTGTGGGTTATGTAGCTTGCAAAAAACAGGACAACATACCCATTTAAACTGCAAAACCAGACTTTTTTATATAAACTTTATATATTGTCTGCATATCCCAATAATAATTGATATGTTTATTTTTTCCTGCTTTTCCAAACAACTGCCAAAATGTCTTTTAAAACCAGCATGGCATCTAATTCATTATATCCATATTCCTTTTGTAAATTATCCAGCAGGTTATTCAATGCTTTTGCATATTCACTTACTTTGACCTCATTTTGGTAAGTTGCAAGAACTGGATATTTTTTACTCCATACATTCGTCCAGTCTATTTTTTTGAAACTTCATCATTTGTTTTATAAATCATATCTTGAATTTCTTTTTCATCAATATTGTATTCAATCAATTCATCCAGTGATAAACCGTATAAAGTTGAAAGTTTTTTAGCTTGACAGATATCTGGTAATGTTTCATCCGTTTCCCATTTTGAAATTGTTTGCCTGCTTACACCTAACTTTTCAGCGGTATTTTCCTGTGACACCCCTTTTTTCTTACGTGCATTAAACAGATTGTTTCCTAAACTCATATCAGTTCCTCCTTATCTGTAATATACCTTAATTATATCGTTATAATAAAACCATTGCTACCAATCCAATTACGCAGTTTTGCACGTTTTATTAACATTATGATATAAATCAAATAAATATTATTTTTATTTCCACAATCTCTTATGTTATTAAGACGTTGTACCCATTCTAAGGTATTTTCTGGTTTTAGGTGTCCTATTATCTTGTACATGTTTTATGCCTTACATGAGCCTTTCAAAGCGTTCCTGATATGCTTTAACAATGGAAATATAAAAAGCAAACATACATCTGGATTATACTTACTAAAAAAATGTCATACAAAATATTTCTGATATATAAATATAAGTATACTATATGTTTATTAAGTATACACATATAATATACATAGTAAACATACATATACTATATGTGTATAAAGTATATGTATAAAAAAAGTATTTAGAGAAAAATACTTATAAATAATTATTTTAATATTCGAATATAATATTATTTACCTTTATTTAGAGAAAAAATAGTTAAATATTGTTTGTTAAAATTGACCAGTTTAAATAAAACGGGTATAATATTATTATTTTAGATTAAAAGGAGCATGGCGTCTATGCTGACCAGAATAGTAGTTGAAAACTTTAAGTCATTTGATAAACAAACAGAACTTACAATGGTCTCATCATCAAAAATACGTGCAAAGCCAAATCATAGGATAAAAGTTAATAGTAATACAAGGCTATTAAAACATGCTGTTGTATATGGTGCAAACGCTTCTGGTAAAAGTAATCTGGTTGATTTTTTTGATTTTTTCAAACTAACATTAGAGGATGGCTTACCAGTATGGGGTGCAAAATACTTTTGCCGTAATGATGAAATGAATGAGAAACGGAACAGTATTTTTGAAATACAAATGGAAATTAATGGAAAATTTTATGCCTACGGTTTTTCTGCAATTCTTGCTGACAGGTGCATTACAGGAGAATGGCTGTATGAGCTTTACCAGAATGGTAGTTCAAAATGTATTTTTGAAAGGGAAAAAGCATCAAAGCCTTTGATTAATTCTTCTGTTATATTATCAAAAGAAGAATATAACCGGTTTGAAACATATGCTTCCGATTTTGAAGATAATATAGCTGATTTGTTTCTAACAGAGATGAACCGTGGCAAAAAGATTTTAGAAAATTCTAATTTACAAGTATTTAAAAGAGTTTATAACTGGTTAAAATTCAATATTATAATTATTACTCCAAATTCCAGGATAACACATTTTGAATATTATTATGAAAATGATTCATTAACATTGGTTAATGATTTGATTTCAACATTTGATACAGGTATATCAAATGTTAGTATTGAAGAAATTGATTTAAATGATTTGTCAAAGATGTTACCCAAACGTATTTTAGATAATATTATGGAAAAAATTAAAAAAAATTTGACAGAAAAAAGGTCTTTTCACATATCTGGAAGGTCAGATACAGCATTTTTTAATATTGAATCTAATGGAAATCAAGAACCTAAAATTACTACAATTAAATTAAAGCATGGAAAATCATTATACAGTTTTGATTTTGAAGATGAATCTGACGGTACAAGAAGGCTTTTTGATTTAATGGATATGCTTCTTACAAATGAAAACGATATAATTTATATAGTAGATGAGTTAGAAAGAAGCTTGCATCCAAAACTTACAGAGCATTTCTTGAAATTATTTAGTGAAAAACATATGGACTGTAAGATTCAATTAATTTTTACAACACATGAAGCTTTAATAATGGACCAGGAACTGTTCCGCAGGGATGAAATCTGGTTTATAGAAAAAGATAATGAAAATAGTAGTATGATTTACCCTCTTGACCGCTTTAAGGAACGTTATGATAAAAAACTAAGTAAGGCATATTTGGAAGGAAGATATGGTGCAATACCAGTATTTAACAGCTTTAAGTTTAGGAAGGAGGTATAATTATGCCTCCTATCCGTACATATACTGACTGGAATAAAAGACCATCTGATTCCGAAGAACAAAAAGAACCATTCCGAAAATATTTTTTTATTTGTGAAGGTTCAAATACAGAGGTGTGGTATTTTCGTAAACTTATTGACATGAGAAAAGAATTGGATATTCATCCATTGATTGATATTAGATTGATGGAAAAAACAGGGAAGGATGTTTATTTATCTAATCCTAAAGCTTTAATTGAATTTGCAGAAAAGCAAAAAAATATTGTAAAAAATAAATTTGACATTAAACGTGATAAGATGATTATCGTTTTTGATACAGATATATATAAAGATAAACCAGATAAATTCAAAGAAATTTATGAAATGGGACATGAAAATAATATTTTGGCTATTACAAATCCAAGCTTTGAATTATTTTTGTTATTACATTATGAAGATATTTATGAAAAAGTAATATTACCAAACTGTAATAGTATATTGGAAAATAAAAAAATTGGTAAACGCAGGTATATTACCAAACTTTTTACAGATATTAGTAAAATGAATTCTAAAGAAAATCAAGCGATTGGAGGATTGACTGCAAACATATTTACAGCAATTAAACAAAAAAAAGCTGAATCAGGATGCTGAAAAGGCTTTAGGTAACCTTACAAGTAATATTGGAAAGATTATTCAAGATATTATAAATGATGTGGTATAGGTTTATTTAACAGAAACAAATTAATTAAAAAGAACAGTACAGCAGATTTATTGTATCGTTCTTTTTATATTAACCAATTGACACATAATAAATATGAGTATACTATATATGTATGAAGTATACATATATTATATACATAATAAACATACATATACTATATGTGTATGAAGTATGTGTATATACAATAAACATGAGGTGGTATATAAATGATAATAGCATTAGCAAACCAGAAAGGCGGGGTCGCTAAAACAACAAGTGTTTTTAACATAGGCGTTGAATTAGCAAGCAGGGGAAATAAGGTTCTAATGGTGGACTTTGATGCACAGGCTAGTCTTACAATATGTGCTGGTCTTGAACCATATGATTACGAAAAGAATATTGTATCTGTAATACGTGATGGATTAAGTGTAAATGAGTGTACAGTGCCAATAAAGGATAATTTATACATATTGACAAGTGACATAGGGCTGGCAGCACAAGAAATGGCATTAGTTGTGCGTACTATGCGTGAGCTGGTATTACAAAAAGCTTTAAATGCTGTAAGAAAAGAATATGATTATATTTTGATTGACTGTCCTCCGCAGTTAAGCATACTGACTATAAATGCACTTTCTGCCAGTGACAGATTAATAATTCCTTGCAAGACAGATTATTTATCCTACAGGGGACTTGAACAATTACAAGATACAATAGATGTTGTTAAAAATGAAGTTAATAAAAAACTGAAAGTGATTGGCATTATAGCAACATTATATGAGCAAAAAGTGAAAGATGACCAGGATGTGCTTGAATTTCTTGAAAAGAAAGGTAATGTTATAGCCATTGTAAAAAAACTTGCTATTGCCAAAAAGGGAATTTATAGCGGAATGGCAGTTGTTGAACAGGATTCAAAAAATGATATATCATTATCATATAAAAAAATCTGTGATGTAATAGAGAAGGAGCGTGCGTATAATGGCAATTAAACAAATAGGTATAAAAGAAAAAGAAAAAAATAGAAAAAATGCAGTATTGGGAATGATTAGCAGCGAGGTTATGGAAACAGCAGCAGGACATGATGAAGCAGATAACCTGAATACAGATGCTGGTTCTGAAACGGCAGAATCTTTAAAAAAACAGCTTGGCGGAGCAAAGGCTGCCTTAAAAATACAATCTACCAGAAAGACACGTATAAAAGATACAAGGGTAAATTTGTTAATGTATAAAGATATTTATGATGCTTTAAAAAAGAAATGCAAAAAGGAAAACATGTCAGTAAATGACTGTATGAACCAGCTAGCTGAAAAATGGGTGAATGAAGAAATATAATATGAATTGAGGCGGATATATTGAAATCTTCCGAAGAACATATTTGTTTCCACGTTTATAAACACTTTATGCCATACTATATATAAAATTATCCTTAATTCAACACAAAACGGTATTTGTGTTGTTCAGTTTGACGGCCAGCCAACTTATAATGAAATCATCAAATATAAAGGAGGCTGTAAATCTATGAACACAGACAAAATATATGCAGAATCACTTGCAAATGAGTATGCACCAAAAGATACTGCAAAGGTAGTGGCACTAAAAAAGTTGGACAGGAGAGCAAAACTACCAGCAACCATCTTCACATATACATTTGGCATTATAGCGGCATTGGTTGCAGGCGTTGGAATGTGCCTGTCTATGGCAGTGATTGGTGCTGGAGGGACAGTCATGACAGCATTGGGCATTACAATCGGAATTATTGGATTTGCAGGAATGGGAATCAATTATCCGGTTTACAGAAAAATGCTGGAAAAAGGAAAACAGAAATATGCGTTTGAAATCGTGTAATTGGCAAAGGAAATCAGCGAAAACTAACCAGCAGCACACAGGCAAGGAGGAACGGTAACTTTGAATAAATCGGAAAGCAAATATTTTAATACTGCAATCAAGATGGACAAAGCGTTTTTACAACTGCTGGAGAAGAAGGATTTTGAATATATATCCATTAAAGAAATTTGCGAAAAGGCAGGTGTAAACCGTTCCACCTTCTACCTTCATTACGATAATATAAGTGATTTGTTGTCGGAGAGCATCCGCTTTATGAATGAGCAGTTTTTATCCTATTTTCAGTCAGAAAATGTGGAAATTATCACAAAACTAAAAAGTTGCCCTATGAAAGAACTGATACTGGTAGAACCCAAATATTTGCTACCTTATCTGACGTATATTAAAGAACATAAAAGATTGTTCCGGACTGCAGTTTCAAAAGCAGTATCTATGAGCTTGGAGGAAACCTACCAGAGAATGTTCCGCCATGTGTTTAACCCGATTATGGAAAGATTTAATTTTCCTGTTTCTGAGAGAAGCTATGTGATGGCTTTTTATATAAACGGAATTATTGCGGTTATCATGGAATGGGTAAAAGATGACTGCTGTGATACCATAGAACAGATTACAGATATTATTATAAAGTGTGTTATGCCCGCTGGATTTGAGAACAGGGAGAAAACGATATGAAAGCAGGAATTTATTTAGGCAGAAAAAATATAGAAGTCAGGGAATTTGATATGCCAGAGGTTAGAGAAAATGATGTCCTAATCCAAAATATATATTCAAGTATATGCGGAACAGATGTTGCTGTCTACACAAAAGGTACCGGAACCGGTCACAAGATAACAGTGGGCATGGAATTTGGACATGAGACAATATCCAGAGTATACGCAGTAGGTAAAAATATAACCGAATTTAAAGTTGGACAACGGGTATATCCTTACCCAAGGTTTGCAAAAAATGACACAAAGCGGGCAGGAACGATTGGTGGTTTTTCGGAATATATACTGATACCAGAAGCGAAATTAAACCATTCCCTGTATTTTGTCCCAAATGCCATAAGTGATAAAACGGCTTGTCTGATTGAGCCATTTACTGTTGGATGCAGGGCGGCAAGACGCTCTGACCCTGCAAAAAATGAAAATGCTGTTGTATTTGGGTGCGGAACAATCGGCATCGCTGCTGCGATTGCACTCAAATACTTTGGGGTTCAGAAAGTGATGCTTGCAGATGTATCCAGTTTCCGGTTAAATATAGCAAAGGATATTGGATTTGCAATCTGTAATACAGCAGAGCAGAATTTTTGTGATACGGCGGTTCCCTATTTTGGGGAAGCAGACGGATTATTTGGAGCAACCTGCGATATAGATATTTTTATCGATGCGGCAGGTGCTGAAAATATTTTAGATACTTTTATGCAGTATGGAAAGATTGGAAGCCGTTTCGTTTCTGTGGCAGTGAATAATGCGGTTCGGAGTTTGGACTTGCTTCATATGACCTATGCACAAAAAAGCATTATCGGTTCTGGCGGATATATGCCGGAAGATGTTGCGGATGTTTTGAAAATCATGGAAAGTGAAACATGGGATATTGAATCCATTATCACACATGAGTTTTCACTTGACGATATTTCAATGGCAATCGAGACAGCATCACAAAGTGATAAGGCATTTAATGTTGTCATTAAATTTTAAGGAGCATAGCTATGAAATTTAAGCATATTCCATATGATACCTTATCCAAGCTATCCGGGGATAAGAGACAGCAAATCATGATAGTCACAACAGGTTCTTTAATCATCAACCTGCTATATGCATTGTATAATGGCGTGTTAGGTATTTTGGGACAATCCGTCTGGTTTATTACAATGGGTATGTATTATGCAGTACTCAGCATTATGCGTGTTATGGCTGTTAAGGAAGAATATAAACAAACAGCACAAATGCCAAGAGAGCTTTCCGTTATGAAAACAGTTGGTTTATTACTTCTTTTACTAACATTTATCCTGACTGGCACAATATGCTTATCATTAAAATATAATTTACCCAAACGCTATGACACAATCATTATGATAACAATTGCTACATATACATTTGTCAAGGTTGTGATGTCTGTCATCAATTTCGTGAAAGCAAGGAAACACTATACACCGTTGATTATAACCATTAGGAATATCAGTATATGTGATGCGTTGGTTTCCCTGCTTTCCCTGCAGATGTCAATGTATGCAACTTTTGGTAAAGGGGAAACAGACAATAGTCATACCATACATGTAATAACCGGGGCAGGAGTATGCCTTTGTACTGTATTGATTGGGGTATCTATGATTCGCTCTTCTAAGAAATGAGCAAGAATATTGTTACAAAAAAATAGCAGAGCTATTGGAAATTGAAACTGCTCTGTTATTTTATTTAGATAATTAAATAGGAGTTCCCAAAAATCCTCAACAGTATTGCAATAAGTTGTAATACATATTATTTTTTATTTTTAGGTATCAATAGCATCCTCAAAATCATATTTTCTTTATTTGCCATACAAAATATTCATTTCTTTTATTTAGTCTGCATTTATATTATATACATGATTTATTTGTAATTATTTGTAAAATCCCCATCATTTTATTATTAAATGATGGGGATAAAAATTATAGAATAAAATGGTAATTACCTCCAGATTGATAATGCCACCTTTTCTACGGATTTATTCAATGTCTGGTATTGCTTTACTGCTTCTTGTGTTGCACCTGCAAATTGCACATCTGTGGGAAATATAGCTACATAAGAAATGCCATTCCATTTGCCAGCCAGCTTATAGTATGGCAATTCCTGGTAAGAATCATCCGTATATCTTCCTATCGCAAATAAAAAACCTTCTCCCATTTCTTCATAACATTTTTTAGCATAAAATGCCACATATGAGCCACTTTCTGTCTTTCCTCCTGTTTGTACCATATAGTTATGTTTCCATGCTGCAGGCAGGTCCAGTGAAAAACCAGAAGCACGGTAAATATTAGTTCCTTCCTCCCGTTTTTTGGCAGGACATATAGAAAATGCCGCACTAATTGTGTCCCCAGCCATTCTTAGGTACTGTTTTTTAGCAGCTTTTGAAGCTCCAAATGTCTGTATGTCTGTTGGAAAAACAGCAATATAATTGAAATTTCCCCATTTTCCAGCTAGTTCATACTCTGGTAAATCTGTATAGGAATCATCTTTGTAACGGTGAATAGAAAAAAGCCAGCCATCCCCTGTTTCCTTATAGCATTTCTTTGCAGAAAATGATACATAGGATTGGTGTTTTTTATTCTTGCTTTTTTTAATTAACGTGAGTTCGATATAAAATAAAACAAAGGAGATAGTTTTAAATTTTAGTTC
>ERZ778503.2453-NODE-2453-length-10186-cov-3.460270_pt1 | contig 10186 bp, 8 predicted proteins | sample MGYA00510047_ERZ778503 | MGnify/ENA primary metagenome ERZ778503 (study PRJEB29527, sample SAMN07138965) | mouse gut metagenome | material: feces | host: mouse | place: China:Nanjing | collected 2016-01-25 ... | reverse complement strand
TCCTGGGCGTATCCGACGAGGACATCCACAACGTGGCCGATACCGCACCTTCTGTCCTGGGCGACTACCGCCTGATGGTGCTGGGCAGCTCCACATGGGGAAGCGGAGAACTGCAGGACGACTGGTACGACTTCCTCGACGGTGCCGGCGCTCTCAACCTCAAAGACCATAAAATGGCCATCTTCGGTCTGGGCGACGAAAGTATGACCGATACCTTCTGCAATGCGGTTGGTGAAATCCGCAAGAGAATGGAACCTACCGAAGCTGTGCTTGTCGGCGAGTATCCTGCCGATGTATATGATTACGAGCATTCCGAAGCCACCGACGGAAACACGATGTACGGCTTGTTGCTCGACGAAGTCAACCGCCCGGAAATCACCGACAAGCGCCTTGCCGACTGGGCTGCAATAATTAAAAAAGCTTAAGGTGCATCTCGGCAAGCCATTGGCTTCGTGCAGCCAATGAATTAATCTGCTGAATTTTATTTCATACGAAAATAGTAGCGCAGGCTCCCGCGGAATTATACGCGGGAGCCTGCGACGTTGTGTCTTCGCCCGACAAATGCTATCTTTGCACTGGCCAATGCCTTTTGTTGGCTTGTGTTAGAAACAATGATTTCGCGTATAATCGACGAAAAGAACGTACGCCTGGCGAAGGCGCTTATCGACAAGGCGGACAATATACTCATAGTCTCGCATATGTCGCCCGATGGCGATGCCGTGGGTTCGGCATTGGCGGCGTCGCACGTGCTCACATCTCTCGGCAAGGAAGTCAAGATTCTTGTACCGGATAATTTTCTGGGTCAGCTGAAATGTCTTCCGGGAGCAAAGGAGATAGTGATAGCATCCAAGTATCCTGATTTTGCCCGGCGGCTGTTCGACCGTGCCGGTCTGGTTCTTTGTCTGGATTTCAACGAACCATCGAGGATTGGCAGCCTCAAGCCACTGCTTGAGGAATGCAAGGCGCATAAAATCCTGGTAGACCATCATCTGAATCCCGATTTGGAGGCAGATGTGATTATTTCCCATCCGGAGATGGCCGCTACCGCGTATCTTCTGTTCCGCCTTCTCTGCAGGCTGGAGCTGTTCAACGAGATTGACAAGAACGCCGCGCAATGCATCCTTGCCGGAATGATGACCGATACCGGCAACTTCTCCTACAACTGCTCCGATCCGGAACTCTATACCGTAGAGGCCGAGCTGATAAAGAAAGGCGCGGATAAGGAAGCGCTGTGCCGCGAACTTTTCGGAACGGTATCGGAGAACTGCATGAGGCTCAATGCCTATGCCATTCTTAAGAAGATGGAGGTTTTCTCGGAGTTTTCGGCGGCGCTGATTACGCTCAGCCGCGACGAGCTCAACCGTTTCCACTACACCAAAGGCGATACAGAAGGTCTTGTGAATCGTCCGTTGTCAATTCCAGGAGTCAGATACAGCGCTTTCATGCGCCAGGAATCCGACTGCATCCGGGTGAGTATGCGCAGTGTTGGCGATTTCCCCGTAAACCTTGTATGCTCCGAACATTTCGATGGAGGCGGACATCTCAATGCTGCCGGCGGCGATTATCACGGCACTCTCGAAGAAGCCGCGGAATACTTCCGTAACATTTTGAAAGATAATAAAGAAAAATACCTCAGCTGAAAAGCCGATGAAAACACTCCGAATACTATCACTAATGGTGGCGGCTCTGGCGTTGGGCGCTTGCGACGACGACCAAAGCTATGCCAACCTGCTCAATATTGAAAACCAAAGTGTCAACAATTTTCTGGCCGACCAGACCGTTGAGCTTGAAATACCTGCCGACACAGTGTTCATCACAGGCCCTGATGCGCCATATTACCGTATCGACGAAGACGGCATGCTCTACATGCAGGTGCTCGATGCCGGAACAAAGGGCAACAAAGTCAAGGACAACGAGCAGATCTATTTCCGCTATACCCGCTATGCGCTTGGCAACTATAAAGATGGCAAACTGCCACAGGGTGGCGGTAACAACCTCACGCTTGTTCCTTGCTGGTTCCGTTACAACAATTACCAGCTACAAGGATCGTACCAGTGGGGTGCGGGCATACAGAGACCGCTGGCCCTGCTGCCCGTCGATTGCCGCGTGAATCTTGTTATCAAAAGCCAGATGGGCGTAGTGGAGGAGCAGACAAATGTGCAGCCGTTCCTCTACACCCTCACATACGACCGTCCGGCAATCTGAAGAAATAAAACACAACCGTCTATATTCATCTGTTATGACACTCATTAAATCCATTTCCGGTATCCGCGGCACAATAGGCGGAGCCGCCGGCGATGGTCTTACACCCATCGACATCGTCAAGTTCACTGCTGCCTTCGCAGCCTTCACGGCACAGAACACCACGCGCCCCGGGCGCACGATAGTGGTTGGCCGTGATGCCCGCCTTTCAGGCCCTATGGTGAAACAGCTTGTCATAGGCACACTCACGGGCATGGGCTTCGATGTGGTCGACATTGACCTTGCCACCACACCCACCACCGAACTGGCGGTTACAGGCGAAAATGCTTGCGGTGGTCTTATTCTCACGGCTTCACACAATCCACGCCAGTGGAACGCCTTGAAGCTTCTTAATGAGAACGGCGAATTCCTCAACGCAGCCGAAGGTGCCCGTGTGCTTGAAATGGCCGCGGATGCCGATTTTGAGTTCGCCCCGGTGGAACGTCTGGGCAAAGTGTACACCAACACTACTTATACACGCCGGCACATCGAGCAGGTGCTCGCACTGGAAGCCGTCGATGTGGAAGCTGTGCGCAATGCCGGATTCAAAGTGGCTGTCGATGCAGTGAATTCGGTAGGCGGATTTGCAATTCCCGAACTGCTTGAGGCTATGGGGGTCGAGAATGTCGTGCGTCTGAATTGCCAGGCTACAGGCGAGTTTGCCCACAATCCCGAACCTATCCCCGAAAATCTTACCGACATAGCGGCTCTGGTGCGCGAATCTGGTGCCGACGTGGGCTTTGTTGTCGATCCCGACGTCGACCGTCTGGCCATTGTCTGCGAGGACGGAAATATGTTCGGCGAGGAGTACACACTGGTATCCGTCGCCGATTATGTTCTGGGCATCACTCCCGGGCCGACAGTGAGCAATCTGAGTTCGTCGCGCGCTCTACGCGATGTCACGGCCGCCCATGACTGCACTTATTCGTCGGCAGCGGTAGGAGAAGTCAATGTCACTACCGAGATGCGTCGTACCGGTGCGGTAATCGGTGGCGAAGGAAATGGCGGAGTCATATATCCGGCACTCCACTATGGCCGCGATGCCCTGGTGGGTGTGGCTTTGTTCCTCACCCTGCTGGCCAAAAGCGGCAAGACGGTGAGCGAACTGCGCAAGCAATATCCGCAGTACAGCATCTTCAAGACAAAATTCCAGCTCAAACCGGAACTGGATGTCGATGCCATTTTGTGCGACATAAAGACAAAGTACGCAGCAGAGCGCATCACCGATATCGATGGTGTGAAAATCGATTTCGAAAATTCGTGGGTGCATCTGCGCAAGAGCAACACAGAACCGATAGTGCGTATCTATGCCGAAGCGCACACCGACCGTGAAGCCGAGGAACTCGCCGCACGGATAGCGGCAGACATTGCCAGCCACTGATTCATAAAGACTATATGACAACGCCGGAGCAGACGGCCTTTCCGCTGTCTGCTCCGGCAAATTACAAATTTTTGCGTATGAAAAAAAGTTTTACCCTCACTCTTGTCATGGCCATTCTTGCCGGTGGCTTCAGCGCCCAGGCAACGCCTCGCTTCAAGCACACTCCGGCTGTCTCCACTCCTGAAGCCGCGCATACCCGCAAGGCTGCGAAAGCAGCCGGCGCAGCTGCAATCTGGTGCCCTAAGCATCAGGAAGTGAGCGCATGGGAAGGCGAATGGGTGCCTGTCGATATCTACAATACCACATACGACCGTGCCGGTCGTATAATCGATGAATCCATCGAATCCACCGAAGACGGCTCTGTAGTACGCGAGCAGACCACTTACAATGACAACGGCATGGCGGTGGAGAAACTCGTAACCATCAGCTCCAATGGAACTGATTTCGAGAATTCCACCCGTTCAACCACCCAGTACGACAGCAAACTCACCAGCTTTGTAACCGCTGCATACTCATGGATGTGGTTATCCAACCAGTGGGAGCAGCTGGGCAATAACTATACCCAGACAATCACCCGCGATGCCAATGGAAACATCATATCCATGGAGCGCGCTGTGCTCTATAACGGAATCTTCGACCCCATAATGCGGCTTACCGTAGAGTATGGTACCGATGGCAAAGCTGCCACCATCATCCAGTCCGACCTTACCTACGACTATAACATAGGTGATTACGCTTGGGTTGAGTCCGCAAAAGTGACATCCATCGTGTGGGAGAGCACCGACGGCCAGATCACTTCCGCCACCGATCTCTATGCGGGAGGCAACCGCATCCTGTCGGCGCACATTGTCAACCCTGAAGATAATGTCGATGTAGTGGCTACATATACCGAAAACGGACACACCGTAGTGCGCACCGGAGAAATCCAGGGATATGAAGCAAAGGCGACAGTAAGCGTGGAATATCTCGACAACTTCGGAAGCGTAAGGCTGACCGAAACCTTCGAAGCCGACGAGGATGGTGAGCCTTATATGGAGAAATACATCGATACTGAAATGTACGATGCATATGGCTACCTCACATTGCTGAAGAACGAGTCGGAATTTATGGGCGAGGCCATTGTTGACAACATCAGCACAGGCACACTCACATACGACCCGACATATGGATATCCTCTCACTTATACCACCCAGATTGGTGAGTTCGACGAGGATACCGAGGAACTTGTCATGGTTAACGAAATGTATGTGGTTCTTTCCGACTATATCGACGCCGCCACCACATCTGTGGATACGCCCGTTGTCGACACCGACGCTGCCGCCGAGTACTACAACCTGCAAGGCATGCGTGTGGACAGCGCTGCGCTTGCTCCCGGACTCTATATTGTCCGCCAGGGAGGCAAAACTTTCAAGCAGATTGTGCGTTGATTCAAAAGAAAGCACTATATTTGCAACATATATAACCGACACTGACAACAATCCGTATAACTTTCTAATTTACAACCAGAAATGGCTTACGTAATCACCGACAAATGTGTCGCTTGCGGCACCTGCCTCCCCGAATGCCCCGTAGAAGCAATATCCGAAGGCGAAATCTACGTTATCGACCCCAACACCTGCATCGACTGCGGCACCTGCGCATCTGTATGCCCCTCCGAGGCAATCATCCCCGGCGAATAATTTCGTAGAATAGAACTTAAAAGAGGCTATGCCACACATGGTGTAGCCTCTTTTTGTATTCTCTTGCCTATCATTTCTGTATATAAGGCAAGATGTTAGGAAGGGGCGCGACAGCAGAGTTTTTCACGATTCAAAAAAAATGTATATTTTTGCAACGCCAAGGTCGGAGCGCATGCTCCGGGCAAGAGGGAACACGGGTGAGAATCCCGTCGACAGTCCCGCTGCGGTATTTTTCATCAGGCGCCACCGATGGCGCACTGGCGGCAACAGCCACTGGATTACGCCATAGTAGTCCGGGAAGGCGCCGGCAGAAGAAATAAGTCCGAAGACCTGCCTTGGCGTATGTTTAAACAAAAGCCGTCGAGGAACGGCAGAGATTTATGGTGCTATCTTACATAAATCGTGTGCTGCCTGCGGCAGCGACACTTTGTGCGCTTATTCCGGCAGTTGCCGGATTCGGGGCGGACACAACCAGTGTCGACAGTGTGGAACGGCTTCGCGAGGTGGAAGTGCGGGCTTTCGCTCCCAGGCCCGGAGTCTTGGCATCTGTCCCTGAATATACTCTCAGTTCCGAAACCATGCTCAGCAGTGGCGTTACCGACATTGCCGATGCCTTGCATCGTTTGCCGGGTGTGAACATACGCGACTATGGCGGTGCAGGCGGAATGAAAACAGTGAGTGTCCGCGGGCTTGGAGCTACACACACCGGCTTGATTTATGATGGCCTCCCGGTGTCGGACAGCCAGAACGGCTATGTCGACTTTTCGCGCTACCAACCACAGAATCTGCAATCCCTGTCGTTGATAGTGGGAGATGACAACGATATCGCCGGTACTGCAACGGAAGCTGCCTCGGCTGCGACGGTGCGAATGGTATCGGCCGCGGCAGCCGTGCTCGGTGGAGAAAAGCAGTCGATGCTGTCCGCATTTGTGCGTGCGGGCAGTTTCGGGATGGTGAATCCATCGTTCTGTGCTGCCAAATCCATCGGCGTAAACTCTTCGGCATCACTTGCGGTGGATTATATGCACGCCGTGAACGATTATCCCTTCACCCTTGTCAATGGCACTGTCACCACGCGCGAGCGGCGCAACAACAGCCGTATGAATGCAGTTCGTAGCGAGGCCGACTGGGCATGGAAAGCAACGGCTGGAGTGGAGGCTTCGGCCAAGGTGTATTACTACCATAACGGCCGCCGTCTGCCGGGTGCCGTCACCTTATACAATCCCGAAAGCCACGAACGTTTGCTCGAGAGAAACTTTTTCGGGCAGACTCTATGGAAAGGCAGGGCAGGGGAAAGAGTGCGGTGGCAGGCGGCTGCAAAATTCAATTGGGATGCCTCGCGCTATCGCGATGAATCGCCAAGCTATGCCGGAGGCAAGCTCGACGACCGCTACTATCAGCGGCAGGCGTTTGCCAGCGCTTCGGCTTTGTGGAGTATCAACGGCCATTGGAGCACATCAATTGCTGCCGACTACAATTACAGTGCATTGCGGAGCAGCCGTGGATACCGCAGCAACCCCAGCCGCAACTCCATCCTGACATGCGTGTCAGGCCGCTATCGCGGAGGCCCTGTCCTGGCAATTGCGCGTCTGCTTCTGAGCCACCACGACAACAGTCTCGGACGCGATGCCACGCGTCTGTCTCCATCTGTCTCGTTTTCGCTGAGGCCATGGGAGGAAAGGTTGTTGTTTCTGCGCTTGTCCTATAAGAATATATTCCGGATGCCTACTTTTGCCGATTCTTATTACGGAACAACCGGCTCTCCTGAGTTGCGGCCCGAGACAACCGACCAGTTCAATATAGGTGCGACATTCCAGTGTGGCAGACCCGGCGCAATGTTCAGCGGTGTGTTCACTGCCGACGCTTACTATAATATAGTGCAGGACCGTATTGTGGCGATACCGCGCAACATGTTCATCTGGTCGATGGTCAATGTAGGCAAAGTGCGCGCCATCGGAGTGGATATCACAGCCGGAGCGACAGTGTGCATTACAGGGAATCATAGCCTTTCGGGTGCGTTGTCCTATTCCTACCAGCGCGTGGCGCCGCGTACCGACCCTTCGGCTGCCGATTACAACAAGCAGGTGGCATATACACCTGAGCACAGCGGAAGCCTTTCAGTAACCTATGAGAATCCGTGGGTAAACTTCGTGGTGCATGGCACCGGTGTGAGCGAGCGCTACGGCACCAATTCCAATCAACCCATATCGAGGCTTAAGGGCTATACGGAATGGGGGCTGGGGCTTTTCCGGAAATTGCAGGTCGGCAAATGTCTGCTTACATTCCGTGTCGACCTTAACAATGTGTTCGACACCCAGTATGAAATTGTTTCACGCTATCCTATGCCAGGAAGGGCATGGGATGCTTCTGTGGCGATAGACATATAAACCAATCATCAAAATACAAATCAAATGTCATTCAGCATCAAGAAATTCCGTTTGCTGGCATTATTGCCATTGCTTGCGGCCGGAGCCTGCTCCGACGATCCCGAATCCCCTATGGCGGTGGATACTACTACGGGTGTCTATGTTATCAATAATGGCGTGCAGGGAATGCACGTGCCGGGTTCGGTAACGGCAATCGACATAGAGAAAGGCTCGGCTACCCAGCAGGCATTCCTTGCCCGCAACGGCGTGCAGGTTGGCGACACACCACAAAGCGCGTTCATATACGGAACAAAAATGTATATCGCCGTATTCGACTCCAATATCATATGGGTTGTTGACGCGACTACTCTGGAAATCAAATCCAGTATCGTGCCACCGGCAGGAACCGGTAAACCGCGCGAATTCACTGCTGCGGCAGGAAAGGTTTATGCGAGCCTCTACAGCGGACATGTGGCATGTATAGATACTGTGAGCATGACTGTCGAGAAAACGCTCGCCGTAGGCCCGAATCCCGAACAGATGGCACTCACAGCCGACGGGACTCTCTATGTGGCGAACTCCGACGGCGATAACTGGATGAACGGCAACATCAACAGCAGTGTGAGCGTGGTGGATGTGGCAGCCTGGAAAGAGGTGGAGAAGTTGCAGGTAGGACTCAACCCCACAAAAATGGCAACCAACGGCACCGATGTGTTTGTGATAACCATGGGCAACTATAACGACATCCCCGCTACTGTAAAGAAAATCACAGGCTCCGTTACACGCGATATCGCTCCTGGCACACTGATGGCTATCCGCGACAAAGACCTCTTTGTAATCAATTCTCCTGTGACCGGTGGCGATGTCACCTACACTGTCTATGATATGGAAGGCAAAGTGCGCCGTTCGGAAATGGTGACAAAACCGGTGGAATATCCTGCGGCCATCGCTGTCGACTCCAACAGCGGAATGATTTTCATTACATCGTACAAGCTTGGCGCTTCGGGTTATGCCGAATACACCGAACCCTGCTACGGACAGCTATATACGGAAGGCGGTATGTATATGGGTCGCTACGAACTCGGACTCAATGCAGTCAACGCAGTTTTCCGCACCTCAACCACACTGATGCCGCGTTAAGGACGGCGCCGGTTGTAACAACGGTCTCCGCAGTGTCCCGAATCCGGACGCTGCGGAGATTTCTTTTTGCATTGCTGTTTCAGCGAACATCCTGCGCAAGGGTCACGCCGCAGGCTACGGACAAGAGCGATTGCCGCCAGAACGACAACGATGGCCACGGCAATCCATTGCCACATCATCTGGTGGAATTTATTTTACGGTTTATCACGCCGGGTTTTGTGTCGGCGGGGCATTGCTCGAAGGGCAGAAGGAAACGGCAGCCCGAGCTGTATTCGCTGCAGCCGAAAGCAGTGCGTCCGCGCACGAGGTGTCCTTTGCCGCACACCGGGCATGCCACCTGTTCGAGTTTTGTTATCCGCCGGGTCTTGGGCTTGGTTTTGGCGGATCCGTCGGCCTCGGATGAGTCGGCGTTTGCAGGCAATGGGTGCTTTTCAGGTTCTGCTGCCGGAGCGATACGCCGGTTTCCGTCGAGAGCCATCACGTCGGCGACTATCTTGCGTATCATTTCGCTTATCTCGCGCACAAAAGCTGCCGGCGAGTAGTCGCCGCGCTCTATCCGTCGCAGTTTGTTTTCCCAGAGTCCTGTCAGGCGGGCCGATTTCAGCAGTTCCTCATCGATTGTATCGATAAGGTCTATGCCGGCTTGCGACGCCACAAGATTCTTCCTGTCGCGATAGATATAGCGGCGCTTGAAAAGGGTTTCGATAATCGCGGCACGGGTCGATGGACGGCCTATGCCGTTGTCCTTCATCGATTCGCGCAGCTCCTCGTCGTCGATAGTGCGGCCTGCTGTTTCCATAGCCCTCAGAAGGGTACCTTCGGTGTAGGGCTTTGGAGGCTGCGATGTTTTCTTTGCCAGGAAAGGAGTGTGGCCTCCGCTTTCGCCTACGGTGAATTCCGGGAGAATGGCCAGTTCTGCATCGTTGGTCTTTTCGTTTTTGTCGGCCTTGGAAGGGAACAGTACGCGCCAACCCTGATCGAGAATCACCTTGCCGGAAGTTCGGAACTCGCAGTAGTCGGCTTTTCCGTTCACAACGGTCTGTTCGAAGATGCAGTCGGGATAGAACGCCGCTATGAACCGCATCGCCACCATGTGATACAGCCGTTTCTCGTCCACATCTATTCCCGAGGGACTTTGTCCGGTGGGTATGATTGCATGGTGGTCGGTCACTTTTGCATTGTCGAACACCTTTTTGCTTTTCGGGATGGCTTTGGCGAGTACCGGTGAGGTGAACTGGGCATATGGCGTCATCGCTTTAAGTATGCCGCCTACTTTAGGGTATATGTCGTCGCTGAGGTAAGTGGTGTCGACGCGTGGATATGTGGTCAGTTTCTTTTCGTACAGGCTCTGGATCAGCCGAAGAGTGGTGTCGGCGCTC
>ERZ778503.2446-NODE-2446-length-10215-cov-5.223130_pt1 | contig 10215 bp, 6 predicted proteins | sample MGYA00510047_ERZ778503 | MGnify/ENA primary metagenome ERZ778503 (study PRJEB29527, sample SAMN07138965) | mouse gut metagenome | material: feces | host: mouse | place: China:Nanjing | collected 2016-01-25 ... | reverse complement strand
CCGGGAACGGGATGTGGGCTCCACTGTTGTCTGCGGGCGTGACGGCGCCATCGCGGGCTTTGTAACGACGCTCCTGCCCGGTTCGTGACGTGGGGGCTTTACAATGACGATGGCGTTTTTCCGTAGGGCGCATGCATCCGCCTCCACGTGGCGCCGCGAACAATACCGAGCAAGTCGGTATCGATCAGTCAAGGAGACCTTATGACCAACCTTTCGATGGCGGGCATGTTCCATTGGAAACTGCACGGCAATGGCAAGACCTTGGGACCGGGGGAGGTCGTCGAGCCCAACGAGCGCCTCACCTGGCCGCGCACGATTGAGATCGGCGCGCAGCATGTGGTAGCCATGTTCGGCGCCACATTCCTCGTGCCGATCCTCACCCATTTCGACCCATCCACCACACTGTTCTTCACGGCATTCTCTACGGCCCTGTTCCTGTTGATCAACAAGAACATCCTGCCGTCGTACCTCGGGTCCTCCTTCGGCTTCATCGCGCCAATCACGGCCGTGTACAGCTCCGGCAAAGGCATCGCCGTCGCAAGTTTCGGCATCTTGTGCACCGGTGTGCTTCTGGCCTTGATAGGCGTGGCCGTGCAATACGCGGGCGCCATATGGATCGACCGCATCATGCCGCCTGTGGTCAACGGCGCAATCGTCGCGATCATCGGCTTCAACCTGGCGCCCACGGTGTGGACCAACTTCCAGACGGCGCCAGACACCGCGCTCGTCACGCTGTTGGCGGTCGTGCTCGTGGCCGTGCTGTTCAAAGGCCTGCTGGGGCGCCTCAATATCCTCATCGGCGTGCTGATCGGCTACGCGTACGCGTGCTTCCGCGGACAGGTCGACTTCGCCGCGATCTCCGACGCCTCGTGGATCGGCTTCCCCAAATTCCACCTGCCGCAGGTTGATTTCTCCGTGCTGCCGATGTTCCTGCCCGTCGTGCTCGTGCTCATCGCTGAAAACGTGGGGCATGTCAAGTCCGTGGCCGCCATGACCGGCCATGACTACGACAACCAGATCGGCACCGCGCTCATCGCCGACGGTCTCGGCACTACCGTCGCCGGCTTCGGCGGCGGCTCCGGCACCACCACATACGGCGAGAACATCGGCGTCATGGCCGCGACCAAGGTCTATTCGACCGCCGCGTATTGGTGCGCCGCCGCTTTTGCGCTCATCCTCTCGCTGTGCCCCAAGTTCGGCGAGGTCATCAACTCGATTCCCGCCGGTGTGCTCGGCGGCGTCACGACGCTGCTCTACGGCATGATCGGCATGATTGGCGTGCAGATCTGGGTGGACAACAAGGTCGACTTCAGCAAGCCGCTCAACATCATGACCGCCGCCATCGTCATGATCATCGGCATCGCCAACTTCCAGTTCGCGCTTTCCGACGTGCAGTTCAACGGCATCGCGATCGGCTCGATCGCCGTGCTCGTGCTGTACCACGGCCTCAAGGCCATCGGGCGCGCGACAGGCGCGATCCCCAAGACCTCGTCGGTCGTGCGTGACCAAGGCAAGCCGTCCGAACCATTGCACCCCATCCAGGAAGACGGCGACCAGAACCGCTGACCGGTCTGCCCTTCCTCTCACGGGCGCGCCGCGACATCCGCGTATGTCGCGGCGCGCAGCCGTATATGCGCCCCGAGGCGCCGCTGTGCGCGGTGTGTGGTTCGTAGCGGCCTTCGGATATAGTTGACGAGTTTGCGCATATCGCGCGAATTATTCAACGATTTTTATGAAAGGCCATTGTGCCCGATTTACAGATGACTTCCGAAGAACAGGTCGACTATGACGAGCCTGAGATGACGTTCGCCGAACTCGGCGTGCCCGGCCCGCTTGTGCATGCGCTGGCCGACGAAGGCAAACGAACCGCCTTCCCCATTCAGCAGGACACCCTGCCGGATTCGCTTGCCGGCCGTGATGTGCTCGGCCGAGGCCGCACCGGCTCGGGCAAGACCCTCGCCTTCACATTGCCGCTCGTCACCCGTCTGGGCGACGTGACGTACGACGACGGCGTTTCGATGGAGGATTTCCGCTCGGCGGTGCGCAAAGCGCAGCGCGACCGCGTCAAGGCACTGCGCCACAGCGACGCGACGCCGCACCCGCGTGGGCTGATCCTGGCCCCCACGCGCGAATTGGCGAACCAGATCAACGATGTGGTGGCGCCGCTCGCCCATGTGTATGGCATGACGACGACGACCGTGTACGGTGGCGTGCGGTACAGCAGACAGATCAACGACCTCAAGGCCGGCGCCGACATTGTGGTGGCCTGCCCAGGCCGCTTGGAGGACCTCATCGAACAGGGCGCGCTGACCTTGGACGATGTGCGCGTCGTGGTGCTCGACGAGGCCGATGAGATGGCGGACATGGGCTTCCTGCCACCGATCCGCCGCATCCTCAAGCAGATTTCCCCCGACGCCCAGCACATGCTGTTCTCCGCGACGCTCGATCATGGCGTCGACGAGGTCGTGGACGAGTTCCTCAACGACCCCAAGGTGCACAGCGTCGACGAGGTGACATCCGCGGTCGATCTGATGACCCACCATGTGTTCCTCACCACGCGCAACGACAAGCCCGCCCTCGTGCGCAAGCTGGCCTCCGGGTCCGGACGCCGCATCCTCTTCACGCGCACGAAGTTCCAGGCGCAGAAGCTCGCCAAATCACTGACCCAGCAGGGCATTCCGGCGGCCGAGCTCCACGGCAACCTCAACCAGAACCAGCGTGATCGCAACCTGCAGGCCTTCGAATCAGGTTCGGTGAACGTGCTCGTGGCCACTGATGTGGCCGCGCGTGGCATCGACGTCAGTGGTGTGGAACTCGTGGTGCAGGTCGACCCGCCGGACGACCCTAAGTCGTTCCTGCACCGTTCCGGCCGTACGGCGCGGGCCGGCAAGGCCGGCGACGTGATCACCGTGATCACGCCGGACCAGCGCCGCTATGCGCGCAAACTGCTGCATCAGGCGGGCATCGACGTCAAGCCGCTCGAGGTCAAGCCTGATTCGCCGCAAGTGCTCGAGCTTGTAGGCACGCCTGCGGAGCCCGTCGAAGGCTGGACGCTGCCTCCGCTCAAGCGCGCCGAGCGCCAAGGCGCGCCGGGCAAGTCCCGCAATCGCCGCCGTGGACGCCGCGGCGAGGACCGTGGGGCGGAGCGTGAACCGCGGCGCTCACGCAGCCCGAAGGGCGGCAAGCGTTCGCGTTCCGAACGTGCGCAGGACCGCCGCGACAGCCAGCGGCAGCAGTTCACCGAGGAGCAGCGTGAGTTCGCGCAGCGGTTCCTCGGCGATGTACGCAGTGTGCGCGACGACCACCCAGCGCAGCATGACGCCGAACGGGGCCGTGATGGCGTACCGGCTGGCAAGGTGTCGAAGAAGCACAAGAAGCAGGGCAAGGGCAAGCGCAATTACGAGAACGGCGCCAAGCGCATCCAGCGCAAGGAGCAGCGTCTGGTGCGCGACGAGCGCGACGAAGCCGTGAAACGCCATGAGCGCCGGCTCAAGGCACGCGACGCGAGCCGCAAGGGCCGCCCCGCCGCGAACCGCAAGCGGCACACGAAGCACAAGGCTTCGGCGCCGTTCCGCACGCGCTCACGCTCGTAATCCCAAGACACGGCGAACCGCAACAAGGCCGTACAGCCACACGATCACATGGCTGTACGGCCTTGTTGTGATGTCACCGCGCCGTGCGGCTGGTCTACCGTGACGTGTGCGGATCGCCGCCGTTCATATACGCAGCGCATCGTGCGGCAAGGCGCGTGGGCACACCGCGCACACCGAGCGCGGTCAGCTTGGCGAACGCCCCCGAATAGGCGAGTGCGCTGCCGGCCTGCATCTTGGCGTAGGCGAACCGCGCGACCGCCTGCGGTGTGGACGGTTTGACCATCGTGAAGAAATTCCTGCCGTGCATATTGGCGGCGCTCTCGAACCCGGTGGAGACCGGACCGGGGCACACCACGGTGCAGGTGACGCCGGTGCCGCGCAGCTCGTAGGCGAGCGCCACACTCAATGAGCGCACAAACGCCTTGGTTGCGTAATACATGGCCATGTAGGGGCCCGGCAACGCCGCGGCGACCGACGCGATGTTGAGGATGCGCCCATGTCCGCGCGTGCGCATCCTGCGCCCGAACCGATGGCACAATTCGGCGAGCGTGACCATGTTCACCTGCATCATCGCGCGCATGTGGTCGTCGTCCATGTCGAGGAATGTGGTCCAGTCCCCGAACCCGGCGTCGTTGATGAGCGTGTCGATCGTTATATGGCGTTCCACGGTGTACTGTTCCAGGCGGGCGGCTGCGTCGGGCTGCGCGAGGTCCAGCGTGATCGCCGTGACCTTGCCGTGGTAGTCGCGCTCCAGATTGGCTTTTACCGCCGCGAGTTTGTCGGCGTTGCGGCCGGTGATCAACAATTCGTCGTCATGTTGGGCGCACAGGAGCGCGAGTTGTGCGCCGATGCCCCCGCTGGCCCCGGTGATCAGTGTGGTCATGGTGGTGCCTCCTTCATGGTTCGGCTGGTTCCATGCACCAGCGTAGCCAGTGCATGCGGTGTGCCGGCGGTTTTCAGCTGCACGGCGACGGCGCGCGTGGCGCAGGCAACACGCGGGCGTGGAATACAGGGTGCGCCCGCGCTGCTGTACCAAGAAGAAGCATGCAAGACGTGCGCGTGATGTGCACGGTGCAACAGGAGGTGACTGGTGATCAATGTCATCGTCGTGGTGGTGGCGGTGCTGCTCAGTGCGGCGCTCGTGTGGTTCTTCTTCGCGCCCCGCCGCGCCGCGCAGTCGGTGGAGGACCATGGCGTGCAGACCGCGCACATCACAGTGAAGGGCGGTTATGCGCCGGCGGTCGTGCAGGTGCCTGCGGGCAGTCCCATCCGCCTCGACTTCGACCGGCAGGAAAGCGGTGAATGCTCGTCGCACGTCGTGTTCCCCGACTTGGGTATCGACCGTGCGCTGCCCGCGTTCGACACCACGCAGCTCATGCTGCCGGCGCTCGCTCCAGGCATCTATCCGTTCGCGTGCGGCATGAACATGCTTCACGGCGAACTGCGCGTCACCGGTTTCGGTGACGAAGCACAGGGCGTACAGACACCGTCGCAGGCAACGGGTGTGCTGCAGGGGCCCGAGCAGATCCGCGCCGCGCAACAGGCGGAGGACGACGAGCGCGCGCATGAGGCGCATGAGCTCACCCGTAGGCTCATCGTCGGCGTGGCGTGTACCGTTCCGTTGCTGCTGGTGGCGATGCTGCCAATGATTCCCGCAGTCGGCGCGTGGTTCCACAGCACGCTGCCCGCGTGGGTCACCAGTCCGTGGCTGCAGTTGGCCCTCGCGCTGCCGGTCATGTGCTATTGCGGCTGGCCGGTGCACCGCACCGGTTGGATGGCGTTGGCGCATCGGACGCCCGAGATGAATTCGCTCGTCTCGATCGGCACGATCGCCGCGTTCGCCTATTCGCTCGTCGTCACGCTCTGCCCGGGCCTGTTGCCGCAGGGCGCGCGCGAGCCATACTATGAGGCCGTTGGTGTGATCATCACGCTGATGATTCTGGGGCAGCTGTTGGAGACGCGCGCGCGTGCCGGCACAGGTGCGGCGATCCGCGCGCTCATCGGGCTGCGCCCCGACACGGCGCATGTGGTGCGCGGCGGCGCAGTGGTCGATGTGCCGACCGACGACGTGCACGTTGGTGACATTGTGGAGATCCGGCCCGGGGAGCGCATACCCGTGGACGGTGTGGTGACCGACGGCACGACCGCGGTGGATGAATCGATGGTCACGGGCGAGTCGATGCCGGTCACCAAGCATGTGGGGAGCGAGGTCATTGGCGCGACCGTCAACACGACCGGTGCGATCCGCTACCGTGCCACACGTGTGGGCGCCGACACGACGCTCGCGCAGATCATCACGCTCGTCAAGACGGCGCAGACGTCGAAGGCGCCGATCCAACGCATCGCGGACCGTGTGGCCGCCGTGTTCGTGCCAGCCGTGGTGCTGATCGCACTGTGGACCTTTGTGGCATGGCGCCTGTGGGGTCCTGTTGGTCAGCCCGCCTACGGCATCATCTGTGCGATCTGCGTGCTGGTGATCGCATGCCCATGCGCGTTGGGCCTGGCCACGCCGTTGTCGATCACAATCGCTACCGGCAAGGGCGCGCAATACGGCGTGCTGTACCGCAACGCACAGGCGTTGGAACGCACCGCCGCCGTGGATGTAGTGGTCTTCGACAAGACCGGCACCATCACCGCAGGACACCCTTCACTCACGCACGTGGTTGCGTACCATGGCACAGACGCTACTGACACCCCGCTCGATGATGCCACATTCGCGCTCATCGCGGCGGCGGAGGCCCGTTCGGAACACCCCCTCGCCCAAGCGGTCGTGGAAGCCGCCCGCGACCGGGGACTTGACCTGCCCGACGCCAGCGGATTCACCAGTGTGCCGGGACAGGGCGTGCGGGCCACCGTGCAGGGCCACACCGTGCGTGTGGGCAACGCCGCGTTGCTCGACGGTGCCATATCCGCGCAGCAGATGGACGATGCACACGGGATCATGGAACGGTTCGCTGCCGAGGGCGCCACGCCGGTACTGGCCGCCATCGATGGCTCCCTTGTGGCGGTGCTCGCCGTGGCCGACACCGTCAAACCGGACGCACGCGAAGCCATCGCGGCGCTGCACGCGCGCGGCGTGCAGACGGTCATGCTCACCGGCGACAACGCCACAACCGCCCATGCCATCGCGCATCAGGTCGGCATGCGCACCGTGGTGGCCAATGTGGTGCCACAAGCCAAGGAGCAGGTGATTCGCATGGTGCAGGACCAAGGGCATGTGGTGGCCATGGTGGGTGACGGCATCAATGACGCGCCCGCCCTTGTGCGCGCGGATGTGGGCATGGCGATGGGCACCGGCACCGATGTGGCCATGGAATCCGCCGACATCACCCTCATGCATGGTTCGCCGATGGCGGTGGTGACCGCATGGGACCTCTCACGCGCCACCATGCGCAACATCCGGGAAAACCTCGGCTTCGCGCTGGGTTACAACGGGCTTGGCATCCCCGTGGCCGCCGGTGTGCTGTATCCCGCGTGGCACATCCTGCTCAGTCCGATGATCGCCGGCGCGGCGATGGCGTTCTCCTCGCTCTCGGTTGTGCTCAACGCTAACCGGCTGCATGCCTTCGACCCGACTCGTGCTAAGCCTAGACATACCACAGGGCGCCTTGCGCCCGTCACCATCGACGAGCAGGCGCTCGCCAAGCCGGCGGCAGACAACACCGCCACAACGAAAGGACACACCATGAACGATGTACATGAGGCGATTGACCCGGTCTGCGGCATGGTCGTCGATGCGGAGCACGCGGCGGACACGCGCGTCTTCCACGGCAAAACCATCTATTTCTGCAACCCCCATTGCGCCGAGGTCTTTGATCAGGACCCCGCGAAGTACGCGGACGAGGCGTGAGCGCCATGGCCGCGTATGATGCGGAGCCGGCCGCCGAAGCACATGTGGCATATATGGCCGGCGGCTGTTTCTGGGGGCTCGAACGTGCCATGCAGAACGTCGACGGCGTCACCGACACAACGGTGGGGTATGCGCAATCCAACACGCCCAGCCCCACATACCGGCAGGTGTGTTCCGGCGCAACGGGTGCCGTGGAGACGGTGCGCGTTGCCTATGATCCGGAGCGCGTGAACCTGCGGACGTTGACGCTGCTGTTTCTGGACATCATCGACCCGTTCAGCGTCGACCGCCAAGGCAACGACGTCGGTGCGCAGTACCGTTCCGGCCTGTATCCGGCCGGTGAGCGCGCCGCCGAACAACGTGTGGTGTATGAGGAGGCGCTGGCGCAACTCGCGCAACGTGCCGGCCACGAACCGGCTGTGGAAGTGGAGCAGTTGCGCAACTTCACACCTGCGGAGCCCGAGCATCAGGATTATCTACTCGTCAATCCGGGTGGTTATTGCCATATTCCGGTGGATGTGATCAACCATATGCGTGAGCGCCAACACTACATCGAACGTATCTGGAGCCTGACTCCCGAACAGTATGAGGTTACGCAGCACGCCGCCACAGAGGCGCCGTTCCGCAACGAATACGACCGTGTGTTCGAACCGGGCATCTATGTGGACCGTGTCAGTGGCGAGCCGTTGTTCTTCTCGACCGACAAATTCGATTCCGGATGCGGATGGCCGGCGTTCAGCGCGCCAATCGACCGCGCGTCGGTGCGTGAGGTCGAAGACTACAGCCTGCCGATGCACCCGCGTCTCGAAGTGCGCGCGACGGGTTCCAACAGCCACCTAGGCCATGTGTTCTCGGACGGTCCGCGAGAGCGCGGCGGTCTGCGGTACTGCATGAATTCGGCGTCGCTGCGTTTTGTGCCACGCGACCGGATGGCCAGTGAAGGCTATGGCGATCTGGTGGAGGCCCTGGACGCGCGGATTCGCGACCAATCCGAGGCCTGACCACGTCAGCGCCGGCCGAGTCAGCGTGCGCGCCGGCGTTCGGCGATGCTGATGGCGATGCCGATGACCAGACCCACCGCAGCAGGCGCGAGCCATCCCAGTGACACCTGCTGCAGGGGCAACAGCGCGCACGCGCGGTCGAGCCATTCGAGATGTGCGCCGAACACCGCGGCCAATCCGCGGATGGCGTTGGCGCCACTGGCGATGCCGGCGCCCAGAACGGTCCACAGATAGGCGCGTGGGAAGCGTTGCGTGAAGACGCGGCCGAACAGCGCCAGCGCCACGAGCACGATTGCGATGGGGTAGAGGAACTCCAGCACCGGCACCGAAAGCGCGATGATGGCGCTCAGGCCGATGTTGGCGATGGCCAGGCTGATCAGCGTGAACACGAGGCTCCATACGCGGTAGCTGACACGGTGGCCGGCCATACGGGGGAACGTGGTGTGGAAGTACGAGCTGCAGGTGGAGATGAGGCCGGTGCACACGTTGAAGCATGCGATGACGAAGACGATGCCGATGAAGGCGAGACCGACCGGGCCGAATGCGTGCGACGTGAGGTTTGTCAGCACGGTGGCGCCCGTATCGGTCGTGGGGTCGATGGCGTGGAAGGTCTCGGACACGGCGCCCACGAATCCCAACACGCCGTACACGATGATGAGCATGGCGCCGGTCCATAGGCCGCCGATGCCGGTCTCCGCCCGGTTGCGTGATTCGTCACGCACACCAAGCTCCTTGATGTTCGCCGAGATGACGATGCCGAAATACAATGCCGCAATCAGGTCCATCGTCTGGTAGCCGTCAAGGAATCCCTGAATGAGCTGGTCGTGCTTGTAGACGCCGGTCGGTGCGGTGAACGGACCGTGCGGCACCACAAGGCACGCCACGAACAGCGCGGCGATCATGACCAGCAGGATCGGCCCCATGATCCGGCCGAGCACGGCGGTCAAACGGTCAGGATGCTGGGCCACCACAAACGCGACGGCGAAGAACACCACGGAATAGGCGAATTGCGCCCATGGGCGCGCGCCACTGGGCAGAAACGGCACGACCGCCATCTCGAACGAGGTCGACGCCGTGCGTGGAATCGCGAACAGCGGGCCGATCGTGAGCATGATCGCCACGCCGAGGATGAGTGAGAAGTGGCGGGAGACGCGTGCCGAAAGATGCGCGAACCCACCGGCGCGGGCCACCACAATCACCCCGAGGATCGGCAGGCCGACCGCCGAGATGGTGAAGCCGACCAGTGCGGGCACCGCCGCGCGGCCGCTCAACGCGCCGACGAGCGGCGGGAAGATGAGATTGCCGGCGCCGAAGAACATCGAGAAGAATGTGACGGCCACGACGAACCGCTGTCGGCCGGTCAGCTGGGTGCGCTCACGCTCCGGCGCCTGCGCCAATCCGGCTTCGCGGCTCTGCGCAAGGTCTTGTGCCACAACGGTGGGGGGTTCGTGCGCGGGGTCGTCGGTGTGCGTGTGCTGCTGTGATGGGATAAGCGATGCCATTGCCGATGGTGTCCTCATGTGTCGTATGGGTAAAGCTGTGGACTAGGGTACCGCCGCCCCGCACCCGGCACACTGGGGTTGCGCGGTGAGGGCAAATGCCACCCTGTACGGTGGTGCGGTTCGCCTTGTGCGGCATACACTGTGTGCAGGCACATCAACGGATGTGCCCCATCAGCGCAACGAACCGAGGCCGGGCATGGCATACGCAGACGAACGGGGCGGCGCCGGCGCCCACGCGCAAGGTCGTGCGCGTCGCCGGCTCTTCCTCA
>ERZ778503.2443-NODE-2443-length-10227-cov-3.225423_pt1 | contig 10227 bp, 13 predicted proteins | sample MGYA00510047_ERZ778503 | MGnify/ENA primary metagenome ERZ778503 (study PRJEB29527, sample SAMN07138965) | mouse gut metagenome | material: feces | host: mouse | place: China:Nanjing | collected 2016-01-25 ... | reverse complement strand
TACGGGCTTGAATTTCATGTAGTCCACTCTTACGGCGTGTGCTGTGGAGTAGTCGAACGTAACCTCTTTCGCCCAATATATCCGTGGGTCGTTGGTTGGATTTATGAGCTTTTCCGCAAGCTCCGATAACAGTTTTGTCGTTTCTCCTCTCGTCAAACGCTCGCCTCCTGCCTCTCTCTTTTATTTGCAAGTTCAATTATCTTTTTGCGCAACCATTGTATTTCGGACTTCATAGCTTCAAAATCTTTATAGGGAATTGTCACGGTTGCCTCTTTAGGAACTTTGAACGCAGGCCCTATATATTCTCCTCTTTCTAAACAGCTCATATGCTCCTCCTATCTGTACTCTTTCCCGGTTACCTTGTCCTTGAGAGTGATCCTGCCTACTACTTCAAATCCGGCCAGCTCTGCTGTCTGCTTCATTACCGGGATAAGGTTGCTTATCATGGAGAGGCGTTCTGCTTCCTGCCGCCGCTCCTCACGTCGCATATTGTTCCATGCTGTCCCTGCTGTCGGGTCGTGATAGCCCTCGCTGTTTTTATCCATACACATTTTTAGTCCAGCACCTCCTCTATCCTTGTCCCGGTTTCCTCCTCGACTATTCTAATCGCCTCTGTTATGGCCTCGTCCCAGCCTTGAGCGTATTCGTCCTGTGCGCCGCAGCCTCCGGCCTCGTGAAGCCGGAGAAGTATGCGCCTTGCCTTATCCTCCATTCTTTTCCTCCATTTCTGCAAGCTGCCGCCTGCGTTCCTCAACGAAATCGCTAAGGTCTGCTTCTCTTAATGCTCCATTTATCCCGTGCTGGCTGTTCGGTGCATGGTTCTCAAAAATCCTAACCGCCTTACCGCCTTTTCCAACGGCCCATTGTTCAGAACGTACATGGGATATGGCGCAGTTGATAGCTTCTTTCTGTGTTCCGTATCTTGCTCCGCAGCGACAGCTCCACCATGTTTCAATGTGTGCCATAGCTCTAATCCGTAATGGTGACATAGGTGTTCCGGCGGCTGTTCAGTTCCAAGTCAATCGGGCTGCCGCAGTTAAGGCAGTTGTAATCAAATGCCTCGTCGGTGACGTTGGTCTTGTACGTCCAGTTGCTCCCACACTTACAATGCAGGTGCGCAGCCTTGAGGCCATAAAGCTCCGTCTTGCCTCCACAATCGCAAGCAAATTCGCTAATCGGTGTCTTTGCGCAAAATCCTTTAAGTTTTCCACAATGCTTACACTTGATAAGCAAAAATCCCCGGTATTCCTCCGGCTCATGTTCCTCCGGCTTTTCCGCCTCGCTTTTCTCCTCCTCTTTGCCTCTGAAATCCCCGAAAAGACGCTCTACCCGGCTCTGCGGCTTATTCATAGGCTGCGCTGCTTTCGGCGGCTCCTGTGCCACGCTGGGAGCTTCCTGCGGTATTTCCTCCGGCTCTTTCCGTGAGGCATACTGAAAAGCGTTCTGTATAAGGTCTAATGCCTGCTTCTCTGGCATATTAAAATTCAGTTCCCCGAACGGGGTTTTCATGGTGATCTGCATTGTATTCCCTCCTGCTCTGTGTATTCCTAAACTGGTTGATAGTGCCTTGTCTATCCGGCGCATTTCTGCTACTGTGATACTCCCTATGTACCGCTCAAGCCTGCTTTTGCATACCGTCACAATCTGCTCGCAAAGGGCGATTGACGGACGCTCCGCAGAGTTAATATAGACGTGTGTGGGAATGCTGGTCTTTCGCTTTGTTGTGAGGTAAACTACCTCAACGACCGGGGCATATCTGTTTCCAGCGTCATTGCTGACTATGATTGCCGGGCGTTCGCCTGCCTGCTCGCTTCCTGTCCCGGTTGCACCTGTGATGAAATAAATATCGCCTCGCTTTATGCTGGCCTTTGTCATTGGCTCTCCTTTCCCTGCAGGGCGGCTATCGCCGCCCCGTCAGTTGCTCCGCTATCAGTTATCAGTTTTTCTTGAAATAAGCGGAGCGGAAGCCAAGGCCGTGGTGGACATGCGCACGAGAGTAGGAGAGGACCGTATAGAACACCCCAGCATTCGCACCGTAGTACCAGTGGCCACCACGAAACGGGAAATATTCGCCGTCGGTGCTGTCAACGTAGAAATATGCCTCCGGCTCTCCGGGGAATAATGCCAGCTCCTTGAGCCGTTCGCTCTCGCACTCAATACTCACGTTCTCCCATTCCGTCCCGGTATAGTCCTGCTCAATCTCCGTCGCCGTGCATATGGTAATTTCTTCGTCAGATACAGATACCGCAATGCTTTCCCCGTTGTCGTCGTAAATCGGCTGCCAGCCGTCGCCCTCCTGTGTGAGGTCAATGTCCAGTGCTGCGTCATTGTCTTTGGCTGCCTGTAATCTGCCGTTCTTTATCCGCAAGCCTCGAACCATTTCCCAAACATTACCGCAAAGGTCATGTACTCCCTCCGGCGTGTGATCGTGCGTCCATGTTGCCGGGCCGCTGCCTGTGAGGGTCTTGCTGCTGTTGTCGTATTCCTCCCCGTGTTCCTCCGGGTCTGCGTGGTATTTTCCGCCGTTGGTATTGCCGTGGGGTAGCGTTCCGAGCATGAGGCTCGTGTCTGCCAGTAGCCCCCATTCTGCCGCCGTCAGCAGGTGCCAGCCCTCTCCCTTGCTGAAACACGCCTTTGCTGCGTCGTCGTTCGTGATATTCGTCCACGGCTTCTGATAAGGCAGGCTGTACGGTTTACCGTTGATTTCGCAGTTAGGGTAGACGGAAATATAAATCTCGTCGTATTCCACGCCGCCGATAATAAATGCCGGGTGCGTCTTTTCACTGCCGCCGAAAAGTGCTTTATCCGTGGTCTTGGTGAAGCGTCGCATAATGGAGGGAATGCCTGCGTTGTCATAAATCGCCACTACCTCGCATTTCAATCCCGGCTGCACCGTCGGCACGTCCGCCAGCTTGATCTCTTTTCCCGGCTCTTTCGCTTCCTGTTCTGCCCTCTGCGTCCCAAACAGCCCCTTAATCAAATCCTCGTCGAGGCGGTCAATACCCTTTGCCTCAAAAGTGGTTTCCGTGCTGTAATCACCTGCGTTCTGTGTCTGTCTGATTTTTACCTCTGCCATTGTCATATCCTCCTCTTATTGGTTTTCCTCTATCCGTTGCTTTGACATTTCTGTATAATCCGGGTTGATGTCGATACCTATAAAGTCCCTGCCGTTTTTCTCTGCAACTACCGCCGTCGTTCCGCTGCCTATGAACGGGTCGAGGACAATTCCGCCCGGCCTGCAGCCTGCCAGTATGCAAGGCTCAATGAGCTTTTCCGGGAATGTGGCAAAATGCGCTTTAGCATAGCCCTGCGTCGCCACATTCCAAACACTCCGCCGATTTCTAAGCCCGGTTTCGTTCTCGCTGTTTCCGTGGCTCTCTCGCTCTGTGTCGGCAAAATTATTAAAGCTAACGTGATTGGTATAAGCTCCGCCGCCTCTGAATGTCTTGGCGTTCCCTCTGCGCCTGCGCTGGTTCGGCGTGGCTGCTCCCCGGCTGCCTGCTGGCGGCCTGTTGTCAAATCCCACTGCAGGCTCTCTGATCGCCTCGTAATCGAAATAGTACCTGTCTGATTTCGTGAGTAAAAAGATGTACTCATGGCTCTTAGTGCAACGGTCTTTCACGCTCTCCGGCATGGCGTTCGGTTTGTTCCAAATAATGTCCTGCCTCACATACCAGCCGTCTTTCTGCAATTCCAGCATGAGGCGGTAGGGAATGAGGCATAGCTCTTTCTTCTTTACATATCCCCCCATGCGCCTGCTCTGTGAATAGGTGTCTGCTATATTTATCCATAGCGTTCCGTCCGGGCGAAGTGTCCTGCGTACCTCTCTGAAAACGCCGACAAGGTTGTAGATATACTCGTCAACCGTCCTCTCAAGGCCGATTTGCCCGTCTATGCCGTAGTCCCTCAAGTCATAATAGGGCGGAGAGGTAACGCAGCAATCTATGTAATTATCTGAAATCCGGCGGAGTACGCTCAATGCGTCGCCCGTGACTATTTGTGATCTCTCCGTCATTTCCGCTTTTCCTCCTGTTCAAATCCCTTGCCGCACCGCTCCGGGTGATTTAAGCAAGGGTTCCGGCAAATGCCTTTTCTCCAGCAATAAAAACAACAATATCTATCTCTGCGCTGGTCGCAGTGAAATATTTCGCATTTATGCCGGGTGTCCTGTTCTATCGGTGATACCATGTCCGTCTATATCCTCCTATTGCGATTGAAAGGTTGTAGATAAATTGACCGCACCTCACGCAGCGGTCATTCTTTCCCCAATAGCCGAGCTTTTTCATTCCCCGGACGCTCCCGGTATAATGGATTGAGGGGTGTCGTGCTTTCTCTGCCTCTGTCAGTTTCATGTACTGCACTCGCTCACCTCCTCCGCCCTCGACAATGCTGCCGCCAGCTCCTGCAGCATTTTGTCAATGTCCTCTGCGTCCTTTACCAGCTCACGGGTAGAGGGTACTCCGCTTGTGCCGTTCCGCCTTGCCTCAATCCACATTTCTATGTGTTCATCAATGTCAAAGCCTGCGGCGTACTCTCTGACCTCTGCCGGGAGGTTTTCTACTCTGATACATATTGAAAAGTCCTCACCTGCCGGGGAATATTTCTCAAGCTCTACCCTGCCGTCGTCCGTATAGCTGCTCACGGCCCAATCGTGCTTTTCCAGCACATCTAAATATCTTTTCTCTATCTGTTTCATGCCTGCGCCTCCTATTCCGGCAAATTGATGTAGACGATAATTGCCTTAATCCACGGAAGTTTGTCATAGTAAGGTCTGCACTCGCTCTCTGCCTCCGGGAGGGCTTCAAACTCCTCATAGCTCATGTAGCTTTCCAATGCGCCAAATACGTCGTCGTCACTCTTGAACAGCATTTTCTCGCTTCTCTCTGCAAGTACATATTCATCAACACTTGCTCTGCCCCACGCTCCGAGCCAGTAGCCGCAATCGTCCGCCACAATATCAGCGTCTACCATTGGCACTATTGGTAAATCCGGGTTTTCCTGTATGAGCTTGAAAAGCTCCTCCCGGTCTGTCATACCTCAACACCTCGCTCTCTCAATGCCCGTGTCCAGTGTTCCTTGATCTCCTCCGGGCAGTGTGCCATAGCGTCCGCCCATGTCGGCCAGCGTCCATGCTGATCGTAAAATTTATACTGGTATGCAAGGCTGTCCCGGTTGTGCGGCTGCTCCGAGTCGTGCTTTACGGCACATTCCGGGCAAGTCCCCTCCGGCACGTTACCAAGTAATGTCATGCCGTGAACGTCTTTCAAATATCCCATATCATTCCTCCTGTTCTCCGGGGATAAGGTCAAACAGCTCTATTTGCCCCGGTATCGGTTTTGCTGCCTCCTCCGCTTTCTTTGCTTTCGCTGCGCACTGGCAGCCATATCCTCGCTCGACGGCCTCTTTACTGGTAAGGAGCCGCCCACATCTTAGGCAGCGACGGGCCTGTATGTAAAAAATTCCGTCTTGCATTGAAATCCTCCTTATACGCTGCCTCTGATGTCCTCCCAAGCCATAGTCATTACTGTGCTGGTTTCCTTGAGGCGGCTTATGATCGCCACGATTTTCGTGTTGTCGTACCCTTTCGGGGTAAGAGCGTCCGCCAAGTCGCTGGCGTTGTAGTTTGTGGTTACAATGGTCGGCTTCATGTCCTCATATCGGTCATTCATAATGGCGTAGAGGGTACTCATGCTCCAATCGCTGCATTGCTCTTTTCCGAGGTCGTCAATAATCAGCAAATCCACTTTTTTGTAAATATCCAGTACCTCATGCTCTTTCGCCCCCTCGAAGCTGAAAGACCGCTTAATGTCCTGCAAAAGGTCGCTTGAGGTCTTGCAGATTACGGGTATTCCCTCCCCGATAAGCTGCAGGGCAATCGCCGCCGCAAGGTGCGTCTTTCCTGTCCCGTTCGTCCCCTCTATGTAGAGGCCATCCCCCTTTGCCTTGTGATATGCAAAGTTATCCGCATACTCTTTGGCTACGTTGTAATTCTCCCTGCGCCCGGCGGTGTCGCAACGAAAATTCGGGAACGTTCGCTGCTGGAAACGCTTCTTTATGCCGCTCTGTCCGAGGAGCCTGCTGATCTTCTCCTGCATGGCTTTCCGGCGTTCCGCCTCCTCCTCCGAAGCCTTGCGCTCCGCCTCTTTCCTGTCATGTTCCGCCCAATATGCCTGCGCTTGCTCGCACTTACAACGGGGCGCTATCGGTTTCCACATGAAAATCTTTCCGCCAAGTACAATCCCCTCTGCTTCAAGCTCTTTTCCACAAAACTCGCATTTGCCCCATTCCGGCGGCTCTTTCTCCCACCGTATTCCTCTCTCCCGTGCCTGCGCCGGAGTGATGATACTGTCAGTTGCCTTTGAAGCCTCCCGACGGCTTGAAGCCTCCGGGGTTTCCTGCCGGGGGCTGTTCATCATGTCCCCTATCCGGGTTAAATCCGCCATAGTTATTGCCTCCCTCCTGCGTGTACTCATTCAGATAGCCTTTTGCGTTCAGCCAGCTCGCCGGGTTTGGTATAAACTGTCTATCACGGAAGCGGCTGTCATATTTCTTCGAGGCCTCAACCGCCTGTATGATCTTCTCTGTCATGGCCTCGTCCGGCGTAGGGTCAATCTTCGCCCAGGCTCTCTCTGCCGTGGCCCGGTCTACCTTTTTCGGGTACGCCGCATAGAATTTTTCAAATAATGCCTGCTGGTCTTTTGCCAGCGGCCCGGACTTTTTCGTTTTCGTCCCTGTCCCCGGCGGCCTGCCTCGTTTCTTTGGTTTGTCCTCCGGCGGCTTTTCCTCTGCCGTGGCCGGAGGAGCCGGGCTTTCCTCCTCTGTCGTCTCCGTAAATGGCCTTTTGGGTGCTGATACCGTCCTCTTTGAATATACGTCCTGCAAATTATCCACGAGGCTCTGACACCAAATGACCTTACGCTCCTCCCAAAGTTCCTTGTCAATGTTTCCGAGGTCTGCCAGTACCTCAAGTATTTCGCTGATCGTGTCTTTATCCAGTTTCATCAAGGCAACGAGGTACTTCTCGTTTGCCGTTGCAGAGCAGTCGTAGTAGTGTCCCTCGCTCCGTCCGAGCAATTCCAGCAGCTTAAACCAAAAGGCATACCCGTCGTTCCCCCAGCTCTGTTCAAGTATGAATTTTGTACGGCTGTCCGTGCTTACAAAATGCGGAAAATAATCTACCGTCTGCTTTCGTGGTCGTCCCAACGACTACACCTCCTTTTCGGGCATATCCGGGGCGGAAATCCCCGGATAGCCCCGTTTATTACTCATAAATAACTTTGCTTCCCTCTGCCGTTTTCACTACGTCAACACTCTGCGGAAATCTCGACTTCATGGCCGGGTCGTGGGTGATCGCCATTACTTTGAGATTGCCATAACGCTGCTGGATAGCCTCAAGTGCGTCGCAATATGCCTGTACTCCCGGTGCGTCGAGGAAAGGCGGTTCGTCGATAAACAGAAATCCGAGCTGTACGCCTGCCTTGCTGCTCTTGATCTCCGAGAGAGCAAGGATTACAGAGAGTGCCGCCTTTACCCGTTCGCCTCCGCTCCTGCTCATATACGGGAGCCGCCCGGTGTCGCTGTCGTTGATGATGATGTCAAGGGTCGTGACCTCTTTCTTGCTGTTGGATTTCAATATCTTTTCTGTCACAAACTCCACGCTCATGTGTCCCTGCGACATTTGACCGAGAATGTTGGTCGCCGTCGCCTCAAAGATCGGGATAATGCTGCGGATAATATTGTGCGGTATGCCGTCCTGCGAAAATGCCTTTTTCAGTTCCTCGTACCCGGCGGCCTTGCCTCCCAGCTCGTTCATCTGCTTTTGAAGCTCCGCCGCCTCTGTAAGCCTCTTTTCTGTCTGCTCCAACTGTTTCTTGAGGCCTCCCAGCGTAACATCTGCGCTCCGGGCGTGTTCCTGTAAGGTCTTAATCATTTCCTCTGCGCCGTCCACCTGCGCCTGTAACACCTCTTTGCCGACGGTCTTGCTCTGCTCCTGTGCCAGCTCCTCCCGTGCCTCGGTGATCTCCGCCTCAATGGTTTCCAGTTCCGTATCAAGCTCAAGGACACGCTGCGCCGCTGCCGCTTTCTTTTCCCGTGCTACCGGGAGCTGCTTCTCTTTCTCCGTCCACTGCCGGGCGACTGCAATCTCTGCCTGCAGGCGGTCATAGTCTGCGCTGGCCTGCGTCACTTTGGTAAGCTGTGCCGTAACCTCTGCCAGCTCCGCCTTGCCCTTTTCGGCGGTCGCCTCTGCGTCCGTGACGGCTTTCTCAAGCTCCTCCGCCCTCTCGGTAAGCAGTTTCAGCTCATTCCTCTGTGCTTCGAGGCTGCTGTATTCCTTTTCTGCTGCCTCAAGACCACGCTGAACGCCACGGAGAGCGTCAATTTCCTCCGGGTGGTACAAACTGTCGTCTAATGCCTTTTGCGCCAGCGTGAGAGCTTCTGACGCTTTCAGACGGTTATCTGCGTACTCGTTTTCGAGGTCTGCTATCGCTGCGCCTGCTGTCGGGAGCTGCTTTTTCGCCTCTAAAGCGTCCGCAAGGAATTTACAGCTTGCCTTTTCCACGTCCGGGCAGCCGCTGTCATTCAAAAGCTCCACCTTTTTCTTGAGGGTATCGAGCCGGAGCGTGAGCCGTTCGTGGTCTGCCTTGTACTCCCGGTCAAGGCGGTCTACCTCTGCCTGCGCCTCCTGTACCGCTTTCCTCTTTGCCTCATAGTCCGGGGCAAGGGCTTCCAGCTCCTCAATCCGGCTGGCCGTCTTTTCATACTCTGCGTGTTTCCCGGCCAGCTCCTCCTCACGGGTGAGGGCCTGCTGTAACGGCCCTATCTTCATCAGTGTAAGGGCGGCTTTCTTCTCCCTCATTTCCTTTGCCGAGGTTTCTGCCAGCGTGATCGCTCCCTCAATCTGCTTTTTCCGTCCGGCAAGGTTGTCGTAGGTGGCCTTGCCCTTAATCAGCTCTTTCTCCTGCTCTAAAAGGGAATTGTATTTCGCCACTCCTGCGGTGATCTCCGCCACTCCTGCGAGGATTGTGTCGGCTGCCGTGATAATGCCTACCTGTGAGGTCTTTGCGGCTTCTTTGGTGGCTTTCTGCGCCGTGAGCGTGGTGATCTTGCTGTTGAGCTTGATTACCCGGCCTGCCGCCTCAAGCTGCGTATTCAGTCTGACTTTGAGGCCATCCACCTCTGCCGTCTTTTCCTGTGCCTGCTCCTCAAGCCTTTTCCGCCGCTCCTCCGTTGCCTCAATCTGCGCTGTCAGCTCTGCTTTATCCGGCAATCCGGCGGTAATGGTGTCCGCCTTGTCCGCCAGCGAGCGGATAGTACGGTTTGTGTCCGTGGCCTTTTCTGCCGCCAGCGTTTCCATACCTGCATAAATTCCCAGCCCCAAAATGCTGCCGAGGATATTCATACGAGCCTCTTTGTCTGCCTGTAAAAAGAGGCCGTACTGGTCTTGCATGATAAGGGCGCAGGCTTTCAGCGTGAGGCTGTCCATACCAATGATGTTTATGATCTCCTGCTGGGTGTCCTTGAATTTCTCCTTACTGCGGTCTACCCATTCGCCCTCGATAAACTCTGCGATATTCAGCGTCGCCTTGCCGCTTTTCTGCCTTGTCCGGGTAACACGGTAGAGGCGTTCGCCCAGCTTGAACGTGAATTTGATTGCGCCGCTCCGTGCGTCCGGGTCGTTGCAAATCCAGCCTGTCAGCTCTCCCTCACGGGTTTCCTCGAAAAGAGCGTCCGCCATAGCGTCCATAAACAGGCTGCTCTTTCCTACGCCGTTGCTGCCGTTGATCGTGCAAAACTGGATATCCTCAAAAGAGAAAGTTTCCTCCCGGTAGTTGCGGTAATTCTTGACCTCAATCTCCACCGGGACGAACAGCCCCGCATGTCGCTCCGTGGTGGCTTTTTCCGTCGCCTCTGAAATGATCGGCCTCGCCAGCTCGATAATCTCACCGATACGCTCCGGGGTAAAATTCTTCTCCACAAGATAGTCCGTGAGGTTCCCCTCCGGGGTGCTGTCTGCGTCCATGCTCCGGCGGTCTACGGTTATGGTGATCTTCTGCGGCGTAACCTCCTGTACCCAAAATGCCCCGGCCACTTCATAAAGCCAGTTTGTGAGTACGGCATGATTAAACGCCTTGTTATGCTCGTCGGTGCAGTCATAAAGTACCCGGACTACTTTCCCGGCTGCCTCGTCCGCATAATCGAACACCGGGGCGGAGTTCAGCCAGTCAG
>ERZ778503.2421-NODE-2421-length-10287-cov-6.571149_pt1 | contig 10287 bp, 7 predicted proteins | sample MGYA00510047_ERZ778503 | MGnify/ENA primary metagenome ERZ778503 (study PRJEB29527, sample SAMN07138965) | mouse gut metagenome | material: feces | host: mouse | place: China:Nanjing | collected 2016-01-25 ... | reverse complement strand
TGTATTATCTCAAGATTTTTGTCAAAACTTTTTTGTCGCTTTTTGCCATAATGCGTGTCACAGGAATGTCAACAAAAAATCCATGTTCACTCATTGTTTTTCTAATTCTGTTGTATGTATTTGCAAAACTTCACAGTGACCACGTTGAAAGCCACATCATTTCTGGGGATATGACCCTTTCTGTCCTCATTAGTGTATTTTTTAGTATCTTCACAATTTCAGCAACCTATCAAACAATATTAGGAGAAATGGCAAGTATAATCTTCTGTGCCGGCATTCTGCTGCTAACAGGAATCGGACTTTTGATAGTCTATTATTATTTGACGATCTGGTTTTTGCAAGCGGCATCTAGCATAACCCTCACAGGCTCTGGTTACTCTTATGCATGGATTCCTTATCTGGCAGCCTTTATCTGTCTTTTGTGTTGGCTTCCCTATTTTCTATACGAATATCCCGGTGTAATGACACCCGACAGCATCAATCAATATGCCCAAATTATTGGCGCTTATGAATTAAACAATCATCATTCTATTGCGCACACAGCACTCATTGGCATGTTCTACAATATTGGCCTTTCCATTACAAAAGATGCACATACAGGGCTTGCGCTATACACAATTGCACAGATGATTTTTATGGCACTTGCCGCTGGATATGTGATTCGGACGCTGCAAAAAGCAGATGTTATTATGCCCGTTGTATTTCTCACGGTAGGTTTCTATGCTTTAATGCCTTACAATGGCGCATTTGCAGTTACCATCTGGAAAGATATCCCTTTTGCAGGCTGTATGACAATTTTTGCAGCCGCCTTAATGCGCTTCCTGCTGCGAGGCAGCTTTGCTGCTTCCTCTGACGCTGTTCCAAAGCTGCGAGTCAGTGAATATTTTACGCTGCTAATCCCCTATGTCCTGTCGGGTACTTTACTTTGTCTATTGCGTACAAATGGGTGGTATATTTTTGTGGTATCTGTTCCATTTATTTTGATTGCATATCGCAAATGGCTCAAAGTGATGCTTCCAATTCATTTAACCATACTGGCGTTTGCCTTGTTTGTCAAGTATCCTGTCATGCATGTATATGAAATCCCGCAAGCAGACTTTGTGGAATCATTATCTATCCCGGTACAACAGATTGCCCGCGTTATTGCAAACGGGGAATCTCTAACTGAAAGTGAGGCCGCCTATGTTCATGCACTAATGGATTTGGAAAAAATTCCGGCTTCTTATCAGCCTGATTGTTCCGACAATATCAAAAATTTAATTCGCCAGAAAGGAATTGCTTCTCTCGAATCAGACAAGGGTAAATTTTTTAAAATGTGGTTTTCTATTGGTATAGAACACCCAAAAGCATATTTTGACGCATATGTGGCACAGACAAATGGATATTGGTATCCTGATGTAGACTATGAAGTCGGATTGGCAGATGGCATCTATCCAAATGAGTTTGAGCTTAACTGGCAACCCATTATCCGTGGAAATATTATTATAAAAATAAAAGAGCTTTTGTTTAAGCTCCCTAAAATATTACCTCTGTATGGACTGTTGTGGAGTATGGGATTTCTATTCTGGCTGATATTACTGCTCACCGCGCTTAGCTTGCGCATGGGAAAACCTGCAAGCGCGCTGGTCTGCCTTCCCTTTCTCCTGCTTATCACTACGCTGTGTATTGCAACTCCAGTCGCAACGGAATTTCGGTATGTGTACGCTGCCTTCTATGCATTGCCATTGCTTATTGTGTCTCCTTTTGTATGGGAACCGAATCGATAAAACTTTAATGTCATAAATTATAGATCTGTAAAAAAGGAACTATAAACTTTTAAGGTTCTTTGTATTAGAATAAAGCAAAACAATCGAGAGAAACATAAGGATATAGTAAAATTCAAACAGCCTGCAGGAGATGTCAGAGGACAAACAAAATCCCGAAAGCTTTATACGCGGCTCGCGAAAACAAATTCATAATGCATGGGCATTGTATCAATCAATGTCCACGCCGTCCCATAAAATCGATCACAAGTCCTGTGAGACAGGTATCATCATACTCTGTTCCCGCATAGACTTCCTCGATGGTAAATTGAAAATGGATCTCCACGCTGTCTGCCGCCTTGATAGTATCAATAAGAGCTACCATCTGTGCGAGTTTTAACTTCGTAATCATATAACTTTTCTATAAGTTTGTCATGTATGTCAGATTCTGTTTCTATTTCCATCTCGACTTCCGTACTATACTGTTCGAAAGCTGTTTGTTGTTCTATTACTGATGCAGGTGTAGACAGATCTTTTGCTGTTTCATTTTTTCCACAAGCAGTCATTAGTATTGTAAGCATAAAAACAGTTGCCTTCCATTGATATTTTCGCAAATCAATTCCCTCCTTAGAAATTTCAACAATTAACTTTGCAGATAACAAGTCCATATTCTTCTCCCCATTGATTATGCACCTTAGAAACTGTAAACAATAACTTTATTATTTCTTTCTAAAAACAAAGGAAAGTACATAACAATTCATTGTATAAGACTTGAAAAAATACAGAATATTAGTAGAGCACTGCAACATGTTCAATCTGGTCCTCATAAATATCAAAAGCAATAATATTTTCATTTGTTCTGTGATGTGCCATATAATACATTCCATCAATTTCTGTAATGTAATATGGCGTTCCGCGCGACACACCAAATTGATCATAAATCTCCTCATAAGTCCCACTTGCAAGGTTCTCAAGATTGTCCGTTCTAAGAATGGTTGCAAAATCCTGATTTTCCTGATTGTCCGTTGACACTGTAATATAATAAAATTTCCCAATCTTTATCAACTGCACCATTCCCGCAATCTGTTTTGCCACTGGATATTCCGCAGTTATTTCAAATCCATCACCGCTGTTATCGATTGTCGCCTTGAGAATCTTTTGATTATTATGCCCTGACACAAAATAAAATTCGTCCTCTATCATTGTAAATGAACGCACATAAACACCAAAAAGTGCATCTATTTTTAAAATTTTTTCTATATAAAGCGAATAATATCCTTTTGGGTCAGGCACATCTGATTTTTTTATGAAATACATTTCTCCTGTGATAGAACTCCACGCTAAAAATACTTCACTTTTCGCATCATATTGTACAAAATGCGGACGCATTCCAATATTTTCAAGCGTTTGCGTATGCACATAATCATTTTGTATTTTCTGAAATACCAACAAGCGATTATTTTCTGTATCATCAACAAGAAACATCACACCGTCTGAAGCAATTGTGTGTGCATAATGAACCTTATCTGTCAATACGTTCCACTGATTTAATGGATCTGTGAGATTTTCATTATAGATTATCTGGTTGTGATAACAGTCTGCGATAAAATAGGTATCATCAACTTTTGTGATATATGTCGCTACATTTAATGTGTCATATGTATTTTTCTGTCCACAAATTACAGGTTCCGACAGCATTCCTTCATAAATGTTGTCTGTCAAATCATTATTGTTCTTAGTCTGCTCCCAGATAATCGTCTGTGCTTCTTTTTTCTCAGTGCAAGCTGACAAAAATACTATTATAATGAAAATCACACTTATAATGTATCTTTTTTTACTCATAAAAATCTCCATTCTTACCAAAATCTGCGAATTTAATGTGAACTCTGTTCACAATGCGTAAACACAATATTTGCAAAACGAACTCCCATCTGCCTGCTTCAGCAGGCGTTCAAATCAGGATGGTGAAATTTTAATTTCACACGAACTCCCATCTGCCTGCTTCAGCAGGCGTACAAATCAGGATGGTGAAATTTTAATTTCACACTATCCCCCATGCCGCCTTTTGGCGGATCAAATAGAAATGAAAAATAATTTTCTATTATTATAACACTCATCTTCTCTTTGATACAAGTGCCCAATTTTACAGTATTTTTGCTATATTTTGACAAAATTTATTGTAACTTTTTACGTTATTTGTGAATGAATTGTGAACGTATCGTAAATATAAAGTAAATATAAAATGAATAAATTTTCTATTTTTCTATTGACCTTTGCAAAAATTTATGTATAATAATCACTTGTAAGGCACAACAGGAATAAAAAACAAAAACCTTATTCCTGAAATTTATTTTAGCACTACATAGTGCACGCGCAATTGCGCGATATGGAGGAAAATCATTATGAAAAAAAGAATTTTAGCTACAATTATGACACTTACATTAGGCGCAGCAATGCTTACAGCATGTGGTTCATCAGCAGATGATGTAACTACTCCTGTTGAGACAGATGTAGTTGATACAACAACTGCTCCTGTTGAGGAATCTACAACACCTGCTACAGAGGTTGTTGCTCCTGAGACTACTACAACAGAAGCAAACGATACTGACGCAACTACAGATGAGGCTGGTACTGAGGTTTCTACACCTGAGCAATCTACAGCTGACGAGACTTCTACTGAGATGACTACAACTGAGGAAGCTGCTACTGACGCAACTACAGAAGAAGCTAATACAGAAGTTTCTACTACTGAAGAAGCAGCCACAGACACTACAACTGAAGCTGCAAACTAATAAATATCCTACTTACAGCGAGAGTACATACTATAACAACATTTAGTTTCTTATGTACTTTCACAATTGAGTAAGGGAAGGTTTCCTTCCCTACCAGATTAGTAAAGAACCTCCATTAAGCCACAGCAAAATGGAGGTTCTTTTTCTGTATAAAAATATTTTTATTATAGCAGTTTACAAATTTTTGTAAAAATTATATTTTTATGGTTTCGCATTGAATAAGTATTCAATTTTCCTGTATTCTACAAACCGATAAAGCACATATTTATTACATTTTAAACAGCAAGTCGGGTAAATTTTAAAAAATTATAAACTGGAAGTTTATTATTAATATGCTTAAAATAGGCGTTTTTCCATCTTCATATTGTCAGTTTTTACAGGTTCATAGCAGCAAATTTAAGCCTTACTTAAAATTGATAATAAAAGGCGAAAAGTTAATTTTCAAGCTTTTCGCCTTTTATTATCATAGGAGATTCTTTACAGACCTTTTTCATAGTCTCTCTTTTCTCCGATTACCAAACCTATATTTTAATTGTTTTTGTTATTGGAAATCTGTCTTCCTTCATGATCCATATAATACTGTTCTCTATAAATCAGTTCAGAAACTGGTACAAACTGATAGCCTGCATCTCTTAAAGTTATGATAAGAGTCTCTAAAGCTTCAGCAGTATATTTGGCACCATTATGACAAAGAATAATTGACCCATTCCCAAGATGTTTATTTTGTGTAACTTCTTTTATGATAGATTCTACCCCATAATCTTTCCAATCAAGACTGTCCACATCCCATTGAATTGGATAATAATTACATTTTCTGGCAACTTTAATCAATTTGGAATCATAATCGCCATATGGCGGTCGGAACAAGAACATATCATATCCTGTGAGTTCTTTGACTTTATTATGCACAGACATAAGTTCCTTTTCCTTTTCAGAATCGGATATCTGACTCATATTTTTGTGATTTTGACTGTGATTTCCAATGTCATGACCCTCCGCAAGAATCATCTTCACATCATCAGGATAGGAGTCCACCCATCCCCCTGTCATAAAAAACGTCACTTTCACATCATGCTTTTTTAATATCTCCATTATTTTTTTTGTATCTTCATTTCCCCACGCCGCATCAAATGTCAACGCAATCTTTGGTTCTTCTGTCTGCACACAATAAATTGGCAACTCTCTGCCTCCTACAGTGGAGCTGGTGGGCAGAATCGTGCCTTCTTCCCTGTATCGCACTCCCAAAAGCCCTGCCAGCACGAACATTGCCACTGCCAAAGTCATAGTTTTTCTTGAAATATGAATTTCCTGTAAATATGCATTGATTTCCCGCAAATATTGAATCAATACACCACTTGTCTGTGAATCATGAGCATCATTACTTCTGCCAAGCATAAACTGCCCTCATTATTTTTTATAAAATATATTAAAATAATATGATTTGTATGACAATGTTTAAGGGCGTTTTGCTCATATTTATTGTAATAGTTCAGCCATGCTCATTCATAAATTGTCAGTTTATATATTCTGACAGTTCCAAATATTTCTACAGCTTATTGCATATTGGGCATTTAGAATCTACAAAGTGTTTTATATAAACGTTCTTTATAGTATTTTATCACTTCAATTTTGCATGGCTGAGTTATTATTATTCATTAAATTGTCAGTTTATATATTCTGACAATTCCAAATATTTCTACAGCTTATTGCATATTGGGCATTTAGAATCTACAAAGTGTTTTATATAAACGTTCTTTATAGTATTTTATCACTTCAATTTTGCATGGCTGAGCTGTTACTATTTGTTATAATTAGTTTGATTACAAAGCCTGTCAAGCACATCAAAATAAGTCTCAAATGTTTTTTTGCAACACATAGGATTAGAAATTTCTATTCCTTCCACACATAGCCCAATCAACGCAAACGCCATTGCCATGCGGTGATCTTCATATGTTTGGATTACTGTTGGCTGTGGCACACCTGGATGGATGGTAATAGCATCCTGTTCCTCCTCGCAGGAAATGCCAAGACGCAAAAGCTCTGTCACAATCGCATGAATGCGATCTGATTCCTGTAATCGAATATGGCCAATATTTTCAATACGAACAGTACTGTCCACAAAAGGCGCAAGCGCTGCAAGCGTCATTGCCTGATCAGAAAAATCCTTCATGTCTACAGTGGTACCTTTTAATTTGCTATCTGCAATCCCTCTTATTTCAATTCCATCAGGTGTATCGTTAACAATACACCCCATTTGCGATAGCAATTCTAGAAACTTTAAATCACCTTGCATGCATTCCCATGTAACATTTTTAACTACAGTTCTACCTCCTGTAAGTGCTGCTGCTGCGTAAAAATAACAAGCGGCCGATATGTCTGGTTCAATCTGATAGCATCTTGCAGTATAAGAAATCCCACTTTTCATATAATATTTTTCGCCATCAAAATTCACTACTGCGCCAAACTGCTCCATCATTTTACGCGTAATTTGTATGTACGCACCATCTTTACGCACACTTGTAATCTCAATGCTAAGTCCTTGTTTTATCATAGGCGAAATTAGCATCAATGCACTCAGAAATTGTGTACTTTCACTGATATTAAGCTTTACATTACATATTTTATCTGTGGGTAGTTTACCGCCAATTCCTCTGACACGAATGGGCAGAAATCCCTCTTTTTCCAGACAGATAATCTCTGCCCCTAATTCTGTCAACACTTCAAAAAGTGGCTTCATTGGGCGTTTTTTCATCTGTTCAGAGGCATTTATTACAAAAGTTCCCTCCGCCATAGCAAGCATTGCCGTCAAAAACCTTGCCGCAGTACCAGCACTACCAACATTGATTTCTCCCTCTGTAACAGGGACTTTTCCATTCAAGCCTTCTACTATGACTACTTTTGCGTCTTCGTCAACATTCACTTGAAAACCAAGTGACTTTAACGAATCAAGAAAATTTCTGGAATCATCACTGAATAGTACCCCTTTTAGAGTTGTCATTCCATCAGCAAGTGCTGCCATCAACAATGCCCTATTTGTCATACTTTTTGAACCTGGTACTTCTACAACCCAATCAACAGGAGTATCCAATTTTTGTACTTTATACTTTTCAATCGTCACGATATCATTCCTTTCATATTTTATCTGTCATAGTATCAGATTGTTTCATATAAAGTCTATCATACTCCCCTACTTTTCACAAGAAACTATTTTACTACAAACAATTCATGTAATGCTCGCGTAGAAGCCACATACAAAAGTTTTGCCAATTTGGGATTCTCCTTGTATCCCTTTAAATCTGGTTTCCACAATAACACACAATCAAATTCAAGCCCCTTGGTTTCTGGTACGGTAAGCACCATCACTCCCTTGCTAAAACCACTCTTATCCGAATCTGTCAACGTTATCTGATTGCTAAGTCGCCTGATAACACTTTCTTTCTCTTTGTCGGAAAAACAAATAACTGCCATTGTCTCATAGCCTTTCTGCTGCATATCAGTTAAAATATCGACAGATATGCCCGCAGCCTCCTCTTTGGAGATACTCTCTATAAAATGAACAGGTGCACCATGCCTGATAACAGGTTCAATCTTATATGCTCCTCTTGAGGCGCTGCTCAATATCATTCCAGCAAACTCCGAAATCTCAATTGTATTGCGATAGCTCTTTGCCAACACTCGAAACTGATCTGTATTACCATCAAAAATTTTCTCGCGCATGTCGTTCCATTCATTCATCCCACACTCATAATTGACATTCTGAGACACATCACCCATAATAGTAAAATAGCATTCTGGCAATACAGTGCGCAAAGCATAATAGACAATGGGGCCAAAATCTTGTGCTTCGTCAATAAAAATCTGTCCAAACTCGTCATCTGGTTTCTTTTGTAACGCCCTATAGTAAATGATAAGCATTGCGGCAATATCATACACATCAAAAATACCCCGTAAAACTTGTTCTATAACGGACGTCATATTAATATAATACGCACTTCCATATACTTCTAGAAATTGCAAATATAGATTCACCACAGTTCCTTTATAACAATGATTGGAAAAATAATTTTTATATTGTGCAAGTTTTTTCTTGTATATTCCAATCTCCTCACGCCCTTGACACTGCAACTTAATACGAGCGCGCAATCGCTCATCGAGTGTTACAAGAAGTCGATTGATAGAATAATTTGGATTTCCCTTAATAAAATCATCATTATTTTTCTGAGACAACAGCATACCTAGTTCTTCATCATACACCACACAATTGCCAAGAATATGCCCTCGCAGTCGTTGCATATGCTGTTCTAATTCTGATGTAAATAGCATCTTACTTTTCCACGCAAGACTTGGAGATGGTGAAACTATCTGATATTTTTTCTTCCATTCCTTCTTTAATAAATGGACAAGCAGTTCATCCATGCGCATATGTTTCACATCATACACGTCTAACTCTGGAAGTCCTCCTGTAATATAATCAATTAAAATGTCACTTCCACCCACAATATAAAATTCATTGGAAGTAAAACGCTCTTTATAATTGTACATAATATAGGAAATGCGATGCATTGCCACTGTTGTCTTTCCACTACCGGCAACTCCCTGTACAATAATGTTATGAAATGGACTTTCTCGTATAATCTCATTTTGTTCTTTTTGGATTGTTGCAATAATATCGCCAAGCACAGCATCTCTATTTTTGCTTAAATATTTTACCAGAAGTTCATCATTTGCCGCTACATCACTGTCATAAAATCCTTGTATACGCCCTTTTTCAATATCATATGTTCGTTTCAAACTTAGGTCAATGCGATATTCACGCCCTTTGCCATCATTTTGACTATCAGGAATGCTGTAAGTTCCTCTACCCAATTCATTCTCATAGTAAACAGTGGAAATTGGTGCTCGCCAATCCACAATTTCCACATCTGTTTTATTGCGTAAAACGCCATGTTTTCCAATGTAGATTGATTCAAACAATCGTTCATCTAAATTGCGATAATCAATCCTGCCAAAAAAAGGCTTCTCATATGCTGCCTTATTTTTATTTAATTGATTTAAACTATGTTCCTCAAGACTACGCGAGGTCATCATTTGATCGTAAAGCTCCACATTGCCGCTTTGCACTTCATCAAACAACGCCTTCGTCTCCTTATGGCGCTCCTCATACTGTCGCTCATACTCCGCAATATTCGCGGCAATCAGCGATCTACATTCTTTAAAATGCACATCTTCCTGTTCCCATTCTTTACTCTTTGTCAATTTTTGATTCGACATATCGTACCCATACCTTTCTAAGAACTTTTGTTCTCTCCCCTTTATTGGGTTTGCATACGTACTTCCCATTACAGGGTTGCGTATTATGATTGTTCGGTTGTGATTTTGTCACGCTTTATAATACATTATTTGTCCTTAATCAATTATTTCTAATGGCTTAGAAACTGTTCAGAAATAATATCTACAATTTGTACAAGATATTTCTTTGAAAATATATCAAAAAAATCCCTAAGATTCCGCTTCACAGAATCTTAAATCAAATGTGAAACTTAGTACCTCTCCACGAAATGGCCTTTGCTGTGAGTGAAAACTGTCATAAGCGCTTAAAAGTACTTCTCACACAAACCCTCATCTGTCCGCTCTTGCGGACATACAAATCAGGATGGTGAAATCTTTAATTTCACACTATAATCTGTATTATTTTTACATGACAAAATTTCTATAAGTGTTTACATTTCATTTGATTTTGACAGGAACTATTC
>ERZ778503.2417-NODE-2417-length-10305-cov-4.877073_pt1 | contig 10305 bp, 8 predicted proteins | sample MGYA00510047_ERZ778503 | MGnify/ENA primary metagenome ERZ778503 (study PRJEB29527, sample SAMN07138965) | mouse gut metagenome | material: feces | host: mouse | place: China:Nanjing | collected 2016-01-25 ... | reverse complement strand
GCTTAGTGGCTCTGGCAATTGTCAGCTTTGAACGCAAGATTGTTTTCAAATTAAAGAACCGTGTGATCAAACTTGTGGAGAACACAGGAAATGGATACCAGAACTTCGACCGGTTCCGCAACCGGCTCCTGTATGTGCTCAGAAAGCAGGCCGCATATGCGGCAGATCCGGTTTATGAGAGCCTGAAGATACCGGCCGATTCCTGGAAAAAGGAAAAGTGGTGACAGACGGATCGGCTAGATCCAGTCGTCACCACTCATGATTTACGTCCTATAAATCTGGAATGTGGTCTGAGACCATACTAAATTTACGTCCTTACAGATTCAGACCACACCTTATTTTATAGAACCAGGAAAAATCCGGGGGGTGTTTGTCTGAATCCGTGTCTGAGGGGAGCGGGCAGGCAGAAGATTTGGGATTGAGCACTTTGGCAGCTAACCACCGCAAAATGGCAGCAAGCCGTTGCTGCCATTCTTTCAAAGCAGGAAGTATTCAACGGATCTTGAATTACCTGTTCTTCCAATGATGTGAGCTGCCATCAGCTGATTCAGGAGGTTTGTGGTTTTGGAACGGGAAAAACCGCAGTGGTCTTCAATGGCCTGTCTCCCGGCAAACTTTTTTTCCATGAGAAACAGATAAATCTTCTGCTGATCCGGACTCAGATCAGTCAGCTGATTTACAACTGGAAGCGTGACTGAAATTGTGTTTTCCGCCGCATGGAAAGACGGCTTGACGATTTCATTTTGATAGCTGTTCAGGATTCGTCTCACACCGGTACCGAAACGTTCGATCAGACCAAGCCGCAAAAACACATAGGCAATATGAGGATTGCGTGGTACGGAGTAGAAATCCTGGAAGTACAGTGTTTCGTTCATGTTTTCGGGAAATCCTCCCGGCGAAATGATTTCTATTCTGTCTTCCAGCATGGCAATCTGGATCCGGGCATTCCCGATGGACCAGTCGCGATGAACCAGAGCATTGGCCAGTGCTTCACGGAAAGCCACCTCGGGGATACGGAGGGATACGGTCCGTTCCATCCCTTCGATGCGTTCTGAAGAGTAGAAGAGAAAGAACAGATCGCAGGCATCATTGTATATATCCAGAACAGACTGTTTTTCCAGTGTTCTTCTTGCAAGGATCTCATTGTGATCAGTTCCGAAGCGGACAATGTCTACTCCAGGGAAACTGTTTTCAGATGAAAAAAGGAGACCCGCATTGGTATATCCGTAGCTTTTATCGTAGAGATCAAAAGTGGTCATTGTATCCTTTCCCAGTGTTTCCAGACCGATTTTTTTCTGAAGCAGCTTTTCCAGTGTGGGAAAGGTCAGGTCCTCTTTCTTGCAGGGAAGCTGATCGAATGTCAGATTCCTGTCTTTCAGAATCATATCCATCAGCAAAGAGCGGTCAATGGGAACTGTGGAAGAATCGCGGCGTATATAGGCCTGGCCCTGATAAAAATAAGGAGCAAAAGGGCTTTTCGAAACTTCGAGTGTGACCGTTCTGTTACCCTCATCAACATGGATATTGAATGCTGGAACAGGGTTCAGTGAATTGTTGATTTTGTTTTCAATGCTTAAAGCGGAGCTGGTCAGATCCCTGAGACCTTTGATTTCCAGTGTATCGGTGACACCAAAAACGATTTTTCCGGTCCTGAAATTTGCGTAGGCAGAGACAGTTTTAAGGAATGAATCTGTTACTTTTTCCTTATATTCCAGAGTGTCTGATTCTCTTTCCATACAGTATTCTCCTTCAGTAAAGTCAGTATAGCAGCTAATCGCGAAAAAATGGTAGCAACGTGTTGCTACCATTTTTTCGCGATTAGCTGCTATTTTCCAGCCGGACCGCCAGCGGAACCTGCCGGACGTGCCCGTCTGCCCGCTGCCAATGTTCGCTCTGGCCACAGCCCGCAGGGCTGGCATTGCCCGGAAAACCCCACAACAAAAGGAGGACGCATCCCTTCAAACTGATGCGTCCTCCTTCTTTCTTTTTATGTAGTCCGCTGTTCTGCGGCCTCAGTCCCGGACTTCCTTCGCCTTCTCCCGCCGGCTTTTCTCCCGTAGGGGCTGGATTTCGCCCAGGTCATAGGGCGTGGTCTGGTAGACGAAATAGTTGATCCAGTTTGCATACAGCAGGCTGGCACTGGACCGCCAGGATACCACGGGGTCTCTGGTGTCGTCGTTATCCGGGTAGTAGTTCTGCGGCATGTCGATGGGCAGGCCCTTGTGCTTGTCCCGCAGGTACTCCTTTTCCAGGGTCCGCGGATCATACTCCGAGTGACCGGTGATGAAAATCTGACGCCCGCCCTGGGTGCTCACGGCGTAGATCCCTGCCTCGGGGCTCGAGGCCAGGACCTTGAGCTGCGACTCATTCCGGATCCCCGCTTCATCGGACTCCGTGTGACGGGAATGGGGCACCATGAAGGTTTCGTCAAATCCCCGGAACAGCATGCTGTTGGGCCGCTCCGTGTGATGCGCAAAGACCCCGAACAGCTTTTTGTCCAGCGGGTGCTTGCCGATGCCGTAATGATAGTACAGCCCTGCCTGGGCGCCCCAGCAGATGTGAAACGTCGAGTGGACATGGGTGCGGCTCCACTCCATGATTTCACAGAGCTCCGGCCAGTACTCCACCTCCTCGAAGTCCATGTTCTCCACCGGAGCCCCGGTGATGATCATGCCATCGAAATACCGGTCCCTGATGTCCTCGAAGGTGGAGTAGAACCGCAGCATGTGTTCCTGCGAGGTGTTCTTCGATTCATGACTCGCCGTCTGCATGAGTTCGAGCTCCACCTGCAGCGGGGTGTTGGACAGCAGCCGGCACAGCTGGGTCTCGGTTTCGATCTTCGTGGGCATGAGATTCAGCAGCAGGATCTGCAGGGGCCGGATGTTCTGTGTCCTGGCCCGGTCCTCTTTCATCACGAAGATGTTTTCGTTTTCCAGCGTCGTGACAGCCGGCAGGTCATTGGGGATGCAGATCGGCATCAGGCCTGCTCCAGCGCCTGGGCGAGGTCGTCAATGAGATCCTGTGCATCTTCCAGCCCGCAGGAGAACCGGATCATGGAGGGGGAGATCCCGCATTCTGTGAGCTGTTCATCCGTCATCTGCCGGTGAGTGGCGCTGGCGGGATGCAGGCAGCAGCTCCGGGCATCCGCGACATGGGTTTCGATCGCTGCAGTTTTCAGCGCCTTCATGACGCGCTCCGCTGCCGCGCGCCCGCCTTTGATCTCGAAGCTCACCACCCCGCAGCAGCCATCCGGCAGATATTTTTCGGCCAGGGCGTGATACTTGTTCCCGGGAAGGCCCGCATACTGCACGGCTTCGACCTTCGGGTGGCTGTCCAGAAACTGCGCCACCGCCAGTGCCGTCTCGGAGTGCCGCTTCATCCGCAGGTGCAGCGACTCGAGCCCCAGGTTGATATAGAAGGCGTTCTGCGGCGACTGCACACAGCCAAGGTCCCGCATGAGCTGGGACGTGGCTTTGGTGATATAGGCGCCGCCCTGACCGAATTTTTCGGTGTACACCACCCCGTGGTAGCTTTCGTCGGGTGTGGTCAGGCCGGGGAAACGGTCATTCTGCGTCCAGTCGAAGTTGCCGCTGTCAATGATCGCCCCACCGATGCTCGCCCCGTGTCCGTCCATGTATTTGGTGGTGGAATGCGTCACGATATCTGCCCCGTGTTCGATCGGCCGGCAGAGAACCGGGGTCGCAAAGGTGTTGTCGATCACCAGGGGAACCCCGCCGTCATGGGCAGCCTTGGCCCAGGTTTCGATGTCCAGCACCGTGAGCGCGGGATTGGCAATGGTTTCCCCGAAGACCGCCTTTGTATTGGGACGGATCGCCGCCCGGATTTCTTCATACGTGCTGTCGGGAGACAGGAACGTCACATCCACGCCCATGCGTTTCATGGTCGTGCCGATGAGATTGAAGGTACCGCCGTAGATCGAACTGGATGCCACGATGTGGTCCCCCGCCCCGGCGATGTTGAACAGCGCCATGAAGTTTGCGGCCTGTCCCGAGGATGTCAGCATGGCCGCCGATCCGCCCTCCAGGGCGCAGATCTTCGCCGCCACGGTGTCATTGGTGGGATTCTGGAGCCGGGAATAGAAATAGCCTTCGGCTTCCAGGTCAAAGAGCTTTCCCATGTCCTCGCTGGTGTCATAGCGGAACGTCGTGCTTTGCACAATGGGGATCTGCCGGGGTTCTCCGTTCCCTGGGCGATAGCCCGCCTGTACACATTTGGTGCCTTGTCTCATATCTGTATCCTCCCTGTTCTCTGTTCCTGTGCCGATGCCTGCAGCCAGGCCCGGAAAATAAAAAAGCGGCTGCCACAGGACGAAAGCCGCGCTTCGTGGTACCACCTGAATTCGCAGGCGTCTGCCTGCCTCGAGGAAATAACGGTTCCTGCCGTTCCGCCGTTTCTTGCGGACTGCTCCCGGGCCATGTTCACCGGGTCCCTTGCAGATCCTTTCACCGCACAGATCCTCTCTGGGGCTCGGGGCTTCGGCTACTCTTCCGTTCCACGCATTTGGTTTATTATAGCAGACGACAGACAGGATGGAATACCGGTTTTGGTGGACGAGAATGGAACAAAAAAGATTACCGCGATAAAGGACTTTCACATAATATCCCACAATGTGGCGATTATTTTACCGCAGGGCTTTTGTATCCTATGAGTGAGCCAAGGATAGAGGCTCACTTCATAATCAAATTCCCTTTCTTAAACTTTCTTGGAAAAGAGGCCGCAAGGTCTCTTTTTCAATTGTACCGGGCAAAACCGCGCATTTTACGGCGGTCAATGATTGACTCGGGTAACCAGAACGCGCATTGGTCTGACCCTTTACGGTGGTAAAAAGGTGAATCGGGTAAACCTTTCAAATGTCAAGACTTTTTAATGAGGTAAAGCGCTTTCACACACTTTCCCACAGTGTGGCGATGATTAAAACATACACCCTTGGTAGACTAAGGACGAGTCAAGGATAGGACTCACTTCATAATCAAATTCCCTTTCTTAAAACTTTCTGCAAAAGGCCCGTGCAAGCGGGCTTTTTGTATTGCGGAGAAAAAACTGCAACGCAGGAAAAGGAGGAATCTGCATGAATGACAGAAAAACGGACACCAGGAATCTGGACGGGACACAGTTTGCGGCGTTCAGCCGGGAGATGGAGCACCGGATGGAGCAGCTGCTGTGTATGAAAAGACTGCTGGAGCAGACGAAGACGGCAATGGATGACTGCCGTGAGCCGGCCCGTACACTGTATGACTGGTATTTCAAAGGCAGCTGGCTGCAGGACAGAGACCGGGAAGAAAAACACCCGCTGAAGCAGCCGGCGGGTGTCTACAGCGAAGACGGACTGTATGACCTGTTTCAGGACCTGGAGGATCTTTGCAGATCAGTGGAAGAGGCAGTCCGTGACTTCCGGCTGCAGATGAATCCGGAAAACGGAGACGGAGAAGAAAGCCGGGGGATTGTGCAGGACGGACAACAGAGCCAGAAACAATAATAAACACAAAAAGTACTGTTGGATTACATCCGGCACAGTCAAACGCTGCTGGATTGAATCAGATACAATCACATCCTGATGCACTTTCAGACTGCTCTCTCATTTGTCAGTTGCGCAGGTGGGCGCAGGCGGACTGTTGCAGAGAATGGCCTTTCACTGGCTCAGGGAAAACAAAACGCCGCCTGCGCAGCTTCCCGGGTTTGGCAGGGACCGGAGAAGCTGCGTGGCGGCATTTATCGTGATTCGATCACATCCAGGGCTTTGTCCAGAATGCGTTCTTTCCTGGCCTGCAGCATATACTTGCAGAATTCTTTCTGAAGCGGACTCAGGACGGGAATTTCATCGATCATTTCACCGATTTCTTTCAGATTGATGCGGGGAAGGACTGTCCGCAAAGCGGCTGTGCACAATGGAAATGCATCCGATGAAAGAAGTTCGTAATAGGAAAACTTTTTTCCGTTGTGCCTGATGGCAGAATCTGGAAATACATTAAATTCTCTGCAGAAGTTCATCCTCATCCTGCATGACTGCCTGCATTCTGACTTCATCAGTCTGCGGATACAGGGAACTTCCCTGATCCCAGAGAGGAGCCAGTTTGATTGCATCGCTTTCCCGATTGTAGAGAAATCCCCAGTTCCGATATGCGAAGATTCGAACCGCCTGGAAGATGATGCGGAATGTTTCTCTGTCTGCACTGATGGCTTGTGTACCAGCGGCTTGCGGCCAGCACTGTGCCGGCTGCTTCGGCAGGTCTTCCTAAAGGACAGTCAGAGCTCAAGATGCATCAGCTGCATGGTGAATATGAATGGTATGGTTCAGCTGCATAGATGTGCTGGATTGAATCCAACACAATCCAACAGTGTTTGATTTAATCAGACAAAATCCATACAAATCTGATTCAGCGCTGCAAAACCGGTCATCGTCACCGGGCCGGCCCGCCCTCCACTGACAGACTCCACAGTCGGAAAAAGACAGAAAACCACCGCCCTTTTGCAGTCTCTTCACCCGGCAAGGGAAGGCAGCTGCAGCAGGACGGTGGTTTTATCATGCAGTCAGGATCACTGCCGCAGGGCAGTCACAGCCGGAATCTTCACGGCACGGGCGGCGGGGAAGAACCCGGAGGCCAGACCGATCGCCAGGGAGAATCCCATCCCCAGCAGCGCCAGCCACCAGGGAATGGCCGACAGCTGCATGCCTGCAACCTGATTCATGCCAAAGGAAATGAGATACGACAGCACGATTCCCGCCGCGCCGCCCAGAAAACCGATGAGCCCGGACTCCGTCAGAAACAGCAGCCGGATGTCCCGGGTCCGGCACCCCAGGGCCTTCATGATGCCGATCTCCCGGGTCCGCTCGGTAATGGACATGATCATCGTATTGGTGATGCCGATTGCTGCCACCAGCAGGGAAATGGCACCCAGGCCCCCCAGCACCAGCTGTATGGTACGGGCCTGTTCATCCATGGATTCCCGCAGGCTCTTGTAGGAATTCGTCATGTACCCTGCCGTTTTCAGCGACGCTTCCACATCCGGGACTTCCTCCATGTCGGCGGTCTTCACATCGATTTCGCTGTAAGTCTTTGACGGAGAAGTCATGCCAAACCGCCGGCTGGCTTCTTCCATGATTTCCTGCAGGGCTTTCTGGTCCATGATGATGCCCTCGGAGGTTTCATACCCCAGGGAATAGTTCTCCTCCAGCATCCCCACCGGCCGCAGCTGGACTTCATAGGGGTCGCCTTCCGGATCCATGGGATTGGACAGAGACAGCGTCAGTTCCGTATTCATGGGATCAAACCACGGATCCGGGGCGTTTTCCGCGGTGAAGTTTCCGCTTTCGTCCATGCTGTAGCGGTCCACCATGTCTTCTCCCTCCGGACGGGCTGTATCCCGGAAACTGTAGGCCGAATACTGCCCCACCAGGACCGGAACCGCCGATGAGGTCCGGGAAAGGTTCAGGCTGCCCATCAGGGGTTTGTACCCCGCGGCTTCCAGCTCATTGCGGTCCACACCCACCACATTCGCCCAGCCAGACTGGTAACGGCCGTTGGAGGCAGTGATCCCGGACATGAAGTCACTCAGGGATTGCTTCGCGATCACGGTCTTAGCCCCGGGAGTCTCCTGAATCGTGCGCAGATCGCTGTCCTGCAGTATGCCGTCTGCCTTGCCCATGACCTGAATCAGCGTCAGGTCCCCCATGCCTGCCATCATTTCTTCGGTGGACTTCGTCAGTCCCACGCCAATGGACACCATCACGACAATGGAAGTGCAGCCGATCATGACGCCAATGGCGGTCAGGATGGTCCGGGACAGCCGCTGGCGCAGATTGTGGATGGCCAGAGACAGGATGTCAGAGGGTTTCATCGCTGTCCGGGCCGCTCTTTGGATCTTTGCTGTCGCTGTTTTCCGGTTCCGGATTGTCAAAGAGAGCCGTCACATCCCCGGGCTTCGCCAGAGTGGCTTTCTTCTTCTTTCTGCTGCGCAGCCACCAGAATGCCGCAGCCGCCAGAACAATCAGGCCTGCCGCCAGCCAGCCCCAGGGAATGGACGGCGTTTCTTCTTCCATGAGCATCATTTCGCCGCCTTCCGGTGCTGCGGGTATGTTTTCCTGCACCGGCAGTGTGAGCTCGAAGGACTTCTTCACTTCTTCCCCGGCAGTGTTTTCCCAGGCTATGACAGCCTTGAAGGTGTGATCTCCGGCTTCCTGCGGGGTCAGAATCAGGTCGATGCTGCCCGAACGCCCGGAGTCGATGTTGCCCAGGTTCTGCTTCGGACTCAGAGTCGTCATGTCGCCCTCCACATAGGCCTCCAGGTTGTACACCGTGCCCTTTCCCTTGTTGTTGTAGGGAACACTCAGGGTGTATTCCTGACCTGCCACCGCCGGGGTCAGATCCTTTGGCGCCTCCAGCTCAAACCGGTCCGGTTCCGTGACCGGGATGGCAATGCGCTCCTGTGCGGTTTTCTCCAGACGCTGGTCTCCGTCCACATACTCATAGGTGAAGCTCACTGTGCAGGAGGGTGAAGAACTCTTGTCCATGTTCAGGGCCTTCATGGGTATTTTCTGCGAACGGACAGCCCCGGCGCCCAGGTTCTCGAAGAAGAATGTGTTGCTGGAATTGGTGATGGTCAGCCCTTCTTCCGTTTCCACGCTCATGAGGATGTTTTCCACAGCCAGGGATTTGGAGGTGTTCCGGAATTCGATGGAGAGATCGAATTTCTTTCCTGCCTGCACAGACTCCCCGCCATAGGTGTACTTCGAAATGATGATATGCGGCGTGGCGGTCTGGATCTTCACCGGCTCCGAACCCTCGCCGCCGTAGGATCCCCCGAAGCCGCCATAGACATCCCCGCCATCTGTTTCGGGATCGGTCTGTGTGCCGTTTTCCGGCTTCTGTTCCGGGTCCTGGCGATCTGCCTCTTTCTCCGAAACTTCATAAATCCGCACATCCTTGCGGGCTGCACCGCCGGCGGTCTCCAGGGTGAAGGCGAAGTTGTCCTCCTTGCCCCGCCAGGCCACATCCTCAAAAGTCACCTCCAGACGCAGGGGCTTGTCCTGCTGTGAAGCCAGTGTGATCACCGGTGTGCCACCCTTGAAGGCATCCGACAGCCGGGTCACGGCCAGGTTTTCCGGATCTTTTCCCGGCTGCGATGGCGTGAAGGCCGAAGTCGGACGGGGAGAAGTCAGAGTCAGTTTCAGGTCGGCTCTCTGCCCCTTTTCCCAGGCATCGGACTCTTTGCCTTCAATGAAGACCCGGATATCGGAAATGCTCACAAGCCTGGCCAGGTTCTCCTTCTGATCCTGTCCGTCCGTTCCCGGATTCTTTGTGTCAGCCGGATCTGTGGCCGGTGTCTTTGTCTCTTCTGTTGTTTCGCGTTCAGGCTGCGGCTGCGCATTCTGTGCCATGACAGGCATGACCGGAACGGCCAGCAGAGCCGCCAGCGCCAGGGCGCTCAGTCGTTTTTGTGTTCTGTATGCTGATTCCATGTTTCCTCCACAATGTTTCCGTCTTTCAGTGTGATGATGTGATCCGCCCAGGCTGCGGCGTCCGGGTCGTGACTGACGATGACGATCGTCTTGCCCGACTGCCGGGAAAACCGGTGCATCATCTCCATCACCGCCCGGGAACTCTTCGAGTCCAGGTTCCCCGTGGGCTCATCCGCGAAAATGATCTCCGGGTCCGTGATGAAGGCCCGGGCAATCCCGGCACGCTGCTGCTGGCCCCCGGACATCTGTCCGGGTTTGTGACGCATGCGGTCTTCCAGACCCACCGCCTTAAGCAAAGCGGCGGCTTTTGCCTCTCTTGTATTCCGGCTGATGCCTTCAAAGAGCAGCGGAAGCGCCGTGTTTTCCAGCAGGCTGAGATGCGGCAGCAGATTGTAGGACTGGAAAATGAAGCCCATGTGCCGTCGGCGGAAATCCGTCAGCTGTGTCTGGTCCAGCAGGTTGATGATCGTGCCGTCTATGCGGACAGCGCCGGACGTGGCCGGTTCCAGTCCCGCCAGCTGATTGAGCAGGGTGCTTTTCCCTGAACCGCTGGGTCCGAAGATGCAGCAGATTTCCCCCCTTGCAATGTCCAGGGAGACATCGTCCAGTGCCACCACCGGATCATCCTCCACCGGGTATTCCCGCCGCAGGTGCCGGACTTCAATGATGGGCTGCGGTGTGTTGTTCATAGTGATCCCTTTCTTCCTGTCTGGTGAGGACGCCGGCTCCGGTGTCACCGGAGGCCGTACGTGTGTCATATACAGCGTACCGTCCGCAGGACCTGCTTTTTCTTAAAAACTTTCAAAGTTTCCGGCATAGTCTGTCAA
>ERZ778503.2408-NODE-2408-length-10374-cov-5.271441_pt1 | contig 10374 bp, 9 predicted proteins | sample MGYA00510047_ERZ778503 | MGnify/ENA primary metagenome ERZ778503 (study PRJEB29527, sample SAMN07138965) | mouse gut metagenome | material: feces | host: mouse | place: China:Nanjing | collected 2016-01-25 ... | reverse complement strand
TTCTTTACTATTTCTTTTGAAAATCTATCTATCTGTATTTTATTCCATTTTTCTTCTTTATCCTTAAATAAAGATCTAATATTATTATCGTAATTTAAGTCATAAGCTCTACATACAAGAATAATTGATATTTTATTTTTTCTTTTTAAATTTATACTTTTTATTTCATCAATAAGTTCTCTACAAACCATTAATGATTCCACTGAATTTGATTGTGTCCACCTTAAAGCATCTAATTGATCTAATATTATAACCGCTTTTCGTTCTTTAGAAATACTATCTATACAATAGCTTAGTGGTGCTGGTAATCCTAAATCTTCTCCCCATATTTTTGTATTTTTTTCTGGTAATCTTTTATCCAATTTAATAGCAATATATGGTACATTGTTGCTTTTGCATTCTTCAACAACAAGCTGAACAATTCCACTTTTTCCATATCCAGCTTTACCATAAATAATAGCTGATTCCCCTTCATCAATTACCATCTTACACTGTAAATATTCTTCTCTTGGTATTATATTACCATCAATTGGGTTAAAAACTGAATCAAACTCCTTATTTAATGTATCAATTCTAGGCAAAATTTTATTATTAAATACTAAATTTCTTAATTTAATGTCTTTACTGTTAAGGTATTGATTGATTTCCATTAAATCTATAGCTTTTCCCCAAATATCATTATTAATTGTAAAATCTAACAAAGCATTATATACTTTATTCTCCTCATCAAGAAATAAATATTTTATTTCTTTCATAATAATATTCTTTAAACCTGTATCAGGAATTTGATGATAATATGTCCTTTGTAAATAATCCATTGATTTTATTTTATCAACTTCTTTATTTATATCTAATTTCATTCCTTCACAATAATCGGAATAAAAATTTTGCATTTCTTTACTAGCTTTTAGTATTTGGTTCTTATAGAAATCATTAGCATCACCAGATGAAGTTTTAACCATATTAATAAGATCTTCTAATAAAATAAATGATATAGGTGAAACCATACTAACATAATTTCTACTATCTCTTTCAAGTTGAAATCTCCAAGTGTCTAAAATCTTATAGGTCTTGATAGTTCCTATTGTCCACTTATCTTTATTCTTATTTCTTCCCTTACATTGTTGTCCCTCTTTAGTTTCATCCTTGTTAACAATCCATATATCTATACCATTTTCATCATCACCTGTTGCTTCAAGCGTTACACTAGATATTTCTTCTCCTATTACTCTTAATAATTGCAATATAAAGTAATTTGTTTCAAACTTATTTCCTGATTTATCAGTTCTTCCCCCACCTTGATATGACATAAAAATCTCTCCTCTCGTCTTGTAAAATTTTATCATTATTTCTGTAATAAGTCCATAATTTTCCTGATATGACAATTTTCGACAATTTCTTTAATATTATTATATTCAGCTTGTCCAAGTTTATTATCAAATTCTCTTGCATTCTGTTATCATTTGTTATATAATTCATATTGTTAACAAATGTATTATTAACCTCCCATCCATAGGTATGCCTGAAAGGAGGTGAAAAAGGTAATGGCTGGGAGTATTGAAAAAAGAGGAAAGAATAGTTACAGATTAAGTTGCCTTGCTGGATATGATTTGCAAGGACGACCTATTAAGAAAACAAAAACAGTTCATGGAAGTAAAAAAGATGCTGAAATAGAACTTGCTAAATTTGTTGCAGATGTTCAAAATGGTATGTTCGTTGAAGGTAAATCTCTAAAATTCTCTGAATTTACCGAAATATGGAAAAGAGATTATGGCTCAAAAGAACTTGCACCTTCCACTTACAAGAGATATTGTAGAATATTAGAAACAAGACTTCTACCCTACTTTGGGCATTTCTACATTAACAAGATTAAACCTACTGACATTATGCAATTCTATGATTTACTTAGTAGAGATACTCAATTAGTTAGAAAGAAAGGTAATAATGGAAGTAAAACTTTAAAACCTTTATCTGGTAAAACTATATTAGAGCATCATAGATTACTTCGTGCAATGCTACACAAAGCTATATATTGGCAATTACTTGTATCTAATCCTGCTGAGCGTGTTCAACCACCGAAAGCTAAAAAGCCTAAAAGAAAATACTATGATGATGAGCAATGTAAAGTATTATTAGAAAATTTAACGACACTTGGTGAAGATCAAATCAAGTACAAAGTTGCAATTATTCTAACAGTATTTACTGGTGTAAGACTTGGTGAGCTAATGGGGCTTGAATGGCAAGATGTTGATTTTAAAACTAGTATTTTATCCATAAATCGTTCTAGTCAATATTTAGCAGACAAAGGAGTATTTACAAAGACACCAAAAACAGAAAGCTCTATCAGAGAAGTAGCAATACCTGATTTTGTGATTTCTTTACTTGAGGAATATAAATTATGGTATGAAGAACAAAAATCGTTATACGGCGAATTATGGACTGATTCTAATAGGTTATTTGTACAAGCTGATGGCAAACCTATGCACCCTTCTACAATAAGCAAATGGTTTGTAAAGTATGTTGCACAAATAGGACTACCTGTAATTAACTTTCATGGATTACGACATACAAATGCTACACTTTTAATATCTCAGAATATTGATGTAGCAGTTGTAGCAGCAAGACTAGGACATGCACAAATTACAACAACATTTAATTTCTACGTACATCCTATCATTTCTCATAATAGAAAAGCGGGAAATGTTTTAGAAAACTTGCTACTACCACAAAAATTAGTCTAAAATCTTTTTTCAGATTTCACTAAGGCAAAACAAAAGCCATTAAACTTTTCACGATAAAAAATAAGTAAAAGACTACTAATAAATGGTTGTGTTAATGGCTATGCCATTTACAAACCATTATATGCAGTAACACTGCAAAAATAATTTAGGTTTCCCATAGTCTTTTACTGAATATTTATTAGAAATATCAACCATTTTGGGAGAGTTATTTCCCCAACTTCTCCCCATTTTGACATAATAGTGCCTTTTCAGTACATTATTGCAACCAATTTTAAGGCATAAAAAAATACCTACAGTCTTTACAACTGTAAGCATTCAATCTTTGGTTGCGGTTAGAAAAATTGTACTCTTTTCAAAGCCTCTATTTCTGCGAAAAATCGAACATACTACATTCAAAAGTAATGCAGTTGTAATGCAATTATTAAAAAATATCCATTAAAAGCCTTGCTATTACTGGTTTACGCCAACTACTCAATGTTCAAATTTATTGTTTTTATATTATCATACTATTCCCTACTGTCAATGTTAATGTTGCCCTCTTAGCATAATTTAAGTAGAGTGAATAGGCACTCTACTTATGATTGATTATATTCAATTATATGTTTTCTTTAGAAATTATCACTTTCTTTAATCATTCCATATCCACTTGATATAGAGGCATTTTGGTTTATCTCCATTAGTTTATTGTTATCTAGTTCGTGTGTGATTTCAATTAGACTATTGATATTCTTACGTTTAGCTTGGGTTTCAACTAATATTTTATGCTTTCCTTGTCCGTGTGATACTCCAAATCCTGTGGCTTTATCTATATTATATTTGTCTATGCGTATTTCTATTTGATTACTTGAATTGTATTCTAATTTGAAGTGTAGGTAACTTTCCTCGTTTAGTTCTATTCTTTTTATAAGTGTCTTCTCTCCATAAGATAGATAATAAAATGTGTCTAATTCCCAATCATTGCTACACGCATTGTTAATCTTTAGTATTTGCTCTTTCTTTATACTTGGCACTTACATTTACTCCTTTCTTAGATTTCCTCTTGCTAGAGGTCATCTTCTTTTATAATCTTGTTGCTGGGGTATCTGCAAGTGCTACATATACATTCCTGCATAATTAACTAAACGTATAATAAGCACCTATTATTAAGGTTTTAAATAAATGCAAAATAAAAGGAATAAATCAGGACAATTTTTTATTTCCTAGTTTATTCCTCTTGATTGATATATTTTAATGTAGATTTTGTGCTACTAAGTATTCGTCCAGTTTTGCAACTTCGGTATCCTTAAACTTATTGAATACTGATGTATATGTGTTTAATGTGGTTTGTATATCCTTATGCCCAAGTATTCTTTGTAATACTACTGGACTTATTCCTGCCTCTATACAACGTGTTGCGTATGTATGTCTAAGCATATGAGTATTTACTGTACTATATTTTAGATTGATTGTTCTTCCATTTCTAATGATTGGGTGGATAGTTTCCCTTATATGACAATCTTTTGCAATACGTTTAAAATGACTATTGATTGTTCCGTGGCACTATAAATCCGTCCGTCTGATAATAGGAATAAGAAGTCAAAGCTATTATTCTTCTTCAATATTCCTTTTAAGAAGTTTGATAGTGGTACGTCTCTCATTCCTGCATAAGTTTTTGTTTTATCTCCTAACTTAATTTTATCGTCCTTTCCTTTAGTTAATGTTCTACGAACGTGTATAATATTATTATTGAAGTCTATATCACTTCTTTTTAATGCTAATACTTCGCCGATTCTCATTCCTGTTTCAATTAGAACGTAGAATACGTCTTTATATTTGTAGTCTTTCTGTGCCAACTGTTGCATAAATATTTTCTGCTCCTCTATTGTTAAGGCATCTATCTTTTTGTCAGGTTTCTTGCTCCTTGGTTTTATAATATTACCTTTAATTTGAAAAGGGTTCTTGTCAATTATTCCAAGTAACATTGCCTTGTTGAATACATTTTGTAATAACATATAGATTTTTGAAATGTACGAGTTTGAATAGCTTGTAAGTTCTAGCAAACAATCGTTAATTTGTGCTGGATTTACTTGTTGTATTGGAATATTTGCTATATACATTCTATTAGAAATTATTTCTCCTGCTTTCTTCTTCCTTAATAGAGTATTTTCATTTACTATGTTAGCTTTTTCGATTTCTTCCAACATTATTTCCATTACATCATTGATTGTTAATTTACTTTTATCAATGTACTTGTTTTCCTTTATGCTGACTAATTTCTTCTGTAACTTCTCTTGAATTTCCTGTCTTGTCTTGGCATACACAGTCTTTCTTTTGCCATAAGCAGTATATTGACCTGTCCACCTATTCCTTTTGGTATCGTGCCATATACTGCCTTCGCCATTTCCACGTCTTTTACTCATAATTACTATTACACTCCTTTGCACCACGAAAAGAACCTACATTGTGATATTGTCATCTCTTGGCTTATGTTCTTTCAGGTATTAGATTTTAAACTGCTAGTGTAATTTACGTATTATAATTTCACTCACAGTTTATTATGTAATAATAATAAATCCAAACTATTACTCTAATCTATTGCTTATAACTTTTATAAACTTCATTATATATTTATCGTCCTTTCGATTGAATTTTATAATAATATAGAAGTCTTTATTTCGACTTTTTAACTGTCGTAACCTTTGTTGCTAAATTTTATCTTTAACTTATAATTTCGCGGTGGTATTGTTTGATTTCGTTGAAATATGTATCATCTTTAACATATTCATAGATTACGTCCTTTGTTGCTTTTTCTTGTCTCTTGTATAATTCATATTCGGCATATCTTTCAAATTCACTTAATATTGGTATTATCTTTTGAATAATTGAATAATCAATTTTGGCTTGTTTATAAGTGTTATACATAAATATTTGCCCAGTTTCTTCATAAGCATTTATGAAGATTTGGTCGTGTTTATCTCTTAAATAATTGATGTAATCTGAATATTCTACTTTCTGTTGTTTAAATCCTGCTAAATATAATTGTAGAAATTCTGCCTTTTGAATATCAGCACTTGTTAATTCTTTGTTGTTCTCAATCTTCAATTTTATTTCATTTGTTATATAGGGTATTATATTTCTGTTGATGTATGCTACTATTATATATATTTGTAAATAATCTAATTGCTTGTTGCCTTCTGCCTCTGGTATCATCTTATCCAATAATAATATTTTGCTATCTCCCATTTTGTGAACAAGACTGTTGGTAGTATCAGATAGTCCATTACTATTAGTAGATGTTTTGCTATTTGATATTCCTAGAAGATAATCAGGGGTAGTACCTAATACTTTTGCTACTTCTGCTAACTCGTCAGCTTTTAAAATTCTTCCTGTTAAGTTTAATTCTGCATACATTATCTTTTCTCTTATTGTTCCTGCCTGTTTTGCTAATTCCTGTTGAGACAGATTCTTCTCATTTCTTAACTTTACCAGTCTATCAGATAATGCACATAAGTATATATTTGTATTTGCTACCTTTTTGTTTTTCACTTCATTAGATGTTGTTTCATTACTTTTCTTCATTATAATATTTCCTTCCTAAAATTTTCTATCGCTTAATCTTTCTTTGGGTTTGTTATTGCTACTATTTTATCACTTATTATAATAGAAGTCAAGCGTTTTAAGCAACATTTTCAAACTTTTTATAACTTTTTGCAACAAAAGTATTGACATATTGTTTTATATCTGTTATTATATATTTGTAGCACGTGATATATTGTTATTCATAATTGCTACAAAAAATAATTTTATAAGGAGGTCATTTATTATGACAGAAGAATCACCAACAATGGAAACTGCAGAGTGTGCTAAGTATATTGGCTGTAAAATTGGTAAATTACGCAAAATGATACACGACAAAAAAATTCCATATAGAAAGGTGGGTAATCGATATATATTCGATAGACCAATGATTGAGTTGTGGAAGAAACAATCTTATTCTAAGGAGGGGTTTAGATATGAATTCTAACAATGAAATAGAGGAACCAACTTTGGCGAGTGCAGTTCCTCAATCAAATTCTATGGAGACAGAGACAACCTCTGTTTCCTCTACTAACGATAATTATACACCAAATGAAACACAAAATCAAGCTACTTCTAATAATAGTAGCAAACATCAAATTCCTAACTTTTTTGACAGTAAGGGGCATTTCAAGCATAGTGTATTTGCTCAATTTGCAAATATACAACGTTTTAATGGTACTAACCATATTTATAAAGGTTCAACTACTGGTATTTATGTATGTGATGATGAGTTAATTCAGTTTGCTATACAGCAGTTTGTAACTAGATTTAACTTTTCCCAAGCTAAAGAAGAAGTAAAACAACTTAGTATTGCAACCAAAATGTCAGAACGTACAGAAAGTCCTAGTAATTTTGTAGGATTTGCTAATGGGGTATATGACATAAATACTTCCGACTTTAAGGAATTTAAGGATTGCACTCCTGCTGATTTTATCTTGACTAATAAATTAAGTGTGGACTATTCCCCCAATATACCTACTTCCAATGAACCAGTAGATACACTCATAAATAAGGTTACAGGTTATGACCCAAAGTTACGGATTGTTTGTATGGGAAGTTTCGGGAGCCTGTTTATGCAGATGTAGTCTTCCGTTTGCTTTTGTGCTAACTGGGGATAGTTCTACTAATGGTAATGACGGCAGAGATGTTTTATTAGATATGATTAAAGCCCCTGCTGGAGAGTGTGCCTCATTTGAAACTGTACAGGAACTTACTACAAATAAAACATTTCATTCTTTATACAGTAAAACCTACAATATTTCTAATGAACAGTCCCCAACTAAGATGTCTAACATTAACAAATTAGTAGGACTTATTCGTGGAAATAAAGTTTTACCTACTAAAGAATTTGGTGGCTTAACTTTTACACCATATACAACTTTGTTATTCAATGTTAGAGATATTAGAGATTTTGACGGAGTATTCTCGGAATTAGGCGAATATTTTAAGGTTATTCCATTTAAGAATCAACTAAATGTGGATAAATCTTTTAAGGACACTTTACTATCTACTGAAAACTTGAAGTATTTTACCGTTAAGGCATTAAGTGCTTTTTCTAAGGTACTACAACGTGGTAATTTTACTATTCCTGCTGTTGTAGAAGAAGCTACTAACAATTACTTATTGAATAATAATAGTGCTAGGGAATTTATTATTGAGAACCCTATATTCCATATTGTGAGGACATCAGATTATTATGATGACTATAAAGATTGGTGCGACGATAGTAACAAAATTGCAGTAGATAACTCTCAATTTGGTAAAGAAGTTTTGAAGTTTGGATATTTGAAGGATAGATATTTAATTAGTGGAGGTAGACGTCCTTGTTATTATAAGGTAAAAGATTTTGATGTTGATAAACTTTTTAAGAAGTATGCAGGTACTATTGAGGCTAATTCAGTGCACATTCTACGTCCTAATGGCACTTATTCAAAGGGAGATTTTATAGAGGCATTTATAGATTTCTTTCGTAACAATACTCTTGAGGATATGAACGAGAAATCTCTTACTGAACAGAATAATGCAAACGATATAATAGAAAAAGCAGTAGCTGGATTAGAAAATGTTACTTTAGCAAAATAAATTTCATTGATTTGTACCGTGGCACCTATGGTTACTATGGCAGAAAAATTTTATTTGTGGGGTTAGGTTTATTCCTAACTCCTTTTATATGTTCTACATTTGGAAATTTTATAATGATGTTTACAGGGTGTTTTGGTATGGTATCAATCTTATTTGGTCTATCTTAATAAATCCTATTACTTTTAATTGCTACACATACGAGGGCATTTCCTTGTAGGTGTCTTGGCTTGGAGAATTTGAGAATAGCAATGTATAACTCCCACCTAAAATTACATTGCTATTCTCTTAATCTTGATTTATCATCCTTGAGATATAACAGGGGAATATACCTGTTTTCTCCTTGGGGAGATTTGAGTTATTTTACCTATTTGAAATCTTTGTATAGTTCTCCCTTATTCATATATACGATGTTTATTATTGTAATTATATTATTTTTATATAAAATTCTAGTGGCGAAGTTGTCCTAGCCATTAAATCTTTTATGAAAAAATTTTTGATACATACTTCTATTTGTTCATTGGGTATAGCATACGTCAATTTTGGGGTAATTTTGGCACTTTTCTATCTAACAAAATAAATAAAACGTAGATTGATAGTTTGTGGGCAAAAAAGCTAAAATAAGCTTAATAAAATATAAATAGAAAGTTATTTTGAATTATAACTTTCTATTATTGGGGGTATGTCTTTTCCTAAGATGTGAAATGGCTGATATTTATATTATTACTTAATTTGTGAATCTTGTCTATTCATTCTTTATTTTAAGAAGCAACATAAACGATATTCTTTCTCTTTACATTCAGTTACTGCTATTAAATCATTTCCCATATTTCGCTCAATTTGATTCTTGTAACTTTCTTGTTTCTGTGGGTAATACATATATTTAAGTTTATATTCTTCTTTTGCTTGGGTTTGTAAATTAACAATTAACCATTCAAACCCTTTTGGAAGTTCTTTATCTTCCATAATTTCTATGTTTTCTATTCTGCCTCTAATTAAATGATATTTGCTATCTTTGAATAGGTCGCTTGATGTAATCTTTTCTATAACTGTTTTATCTGTAATAATTGTTTCTACACTACTGATTAAGTATTCTATGTAATTATGTTTCAGTAATAGTTTTTGAATTTCTATATTGTTTAATTCTCTATTATCTCCATATCCTATATATCTGTCAAATACGTCTTGTGAAGTCATATCTTCTAATTTTACATTTTTCAATCGTTCTTCAACTTCTTTATAGGTTATTATTTTTAATTCTTCTATAATCTGCTTAAATTCAGTTTTATAATTTACTTCATACCAAGCTAACCATAAATCTCTATATGTAAAAGTATAACAGTGGGCTTTTGGAAAAGTATATTTGATATTTTCTAATGATGTAATATACCAGTCTTGAATATTATGCTCTTTCATTTCTGTAACTAACTTATTCCAAGTATCTTTGTTGATTGATATTCTTCCTTTTCCTGCTAGTTCCATTATGTTATAAGCTGTTTCTTGCTTTATTCCTTTATCTATTAGTTGTGTGAATATATCGTCTCTAGTGCATATCAATTCGTTTAGATTGTGTGTACTTATTAGATTTTCGTTGTTATTTCTCCATATATCTGTACCATGTATCATACCATAAATATTTATATAATCACTAATTGTTTGAGGGTTTACCTTTTCTATAATTTGCCTAGCATATATAGAGTTAAATTCATTTAATTTACTTATGTTTCCACTTCTAATAGATTTTAGGGTAGATGTATATTCAAATATGTCAGTATGTTTTATTCCCGTTTTATCTTCTAGTTTCTTTATGATAGATATTTTATCATTTCCTACAAATTTTATATTACTGTTTTTATTATAATTATTTACTTTATCTTGATATTCTTCTATATAGCATACGTATTCTGTTGCTACTTCAAATTCAAAATATGGTTTCTTATCTTCTTTACTTTCTATAATTGGAATATTGTATTTAATAGGGTTTATATTACTAATA
>ERZ778503.2403-NODE-2403-length-10396-cov-5.190214_pt1 | contig 10396 bp, 9 predicted proteins | sample MGYA00510047_ERZ778503 | MGnify/ENA primary metagenome ERZ778503 (study PRJEB29527, sample SAMN07138965) | mouse gut metagenome | material: feces | host: mouse | place: China:Nanjing | collected 2016-01-25 ... | reverse complement strand
GACTTTTCCAATACGCCTTACAGCAGCTCCGAAAAAATAGTTGTTTTCGATGGCTTGAAACTGCCGGCGCCATGCCATGAGCTGACGGCAGAGCGGCTGTCCAATGAAGAAGCCAGAGGCTTTATTCTTGGAGATACACAGATTGCGATTGTAGAAAGGGAAATGGAAGAGGAGGAGCTTGCAGGTACTGTGTTATCGCCGGCGGACAATGGCTTTAAGGGGATAATTGCTTATATCAGCTCACATGATAAGGGGATTGTAACCTGTTTTGCTACTACCTATACCGAAGCGGAATTTGCTGCTGCTTATATTCCCGAATACATCAATATTGACGGCAAGAGCTATCAAATGACGGGAATGGAAAACGTTTCCATATTCGGGAAAGAAAGAGAGTATCCGGCGGGCAGTATTTCGGTTGAAAATACAAGTACGGTATTGACAGAGGATATCAGTGCTGAGCTTGAAGGAAACAATGGCTCCTACTATTTGCAGGTCTCTGACAGTCTGGACGCATATACAGCTTTAAATGCAGGTTATGAGGCAGTCTACAGAGAAGCGCTTCCATCGGCTTCTTTGTGTGTGGACATAGATTTGGTGGACAGGAAAACCAGAGTACCTATTTTAAAAACCGGAAGCAGAAAGCTCAGAGTAACGGTTACACTGCCGACGGGTTTTGCAACAAGCGGATTGCGCGTTTACCAGACGGATAGAAACGGACAGCTTATGGGGCTTTCCTATGCGGTAGAAGGGAATCAGGTTATTTTTGAAACCAATATGCTTTCTCCGGTTGCCATTTGCAGAACGGGAAGTGCTGCGACGGGCCGTATGGATGCTTCTCCGGACACGGGAGATGCGCTCCAGCCCAAGTATATCTGGGCAGCCGGACTTGCAGGCATGGCGGCTGCAATTCTGCTGATAAAGAAGAAAAAGTGACAGGTAACAAAAGAAGCCTCCGGCATATGATAGAGAAAAAGCCGGAGGTTTTTTGTGTGTACAGAGTGAGAGAGCAGACTGGATGCAGCAGCATGGTACAGTCTGGCGGCGGAAAAGGAATTACGGTTGCTGTACTGGATACAGGAGTGGCAAGGCATCCGGATTTGACAGACAGAATTCTCGGGTTTCAAGACTTTGTCAATCATGGTACGGGAGTATATGATGATAGCGGACACGGTACGCATGTCTGTGGGATTATTGGCGGAAATGGTTATTTGTCCAAAGGAAGATACCGGGGAATGGCGCCGGAGGCAGGACTTGTGGTAGGAAAGGTGTTGGATGAGAAGGGCGACGGAACGGTGGACGCCATGCTTCAGGGAATTGACTGGGTCTGGAAGAATATGGATCGTTACCATATTCGGATTCTAAATATATCCGTTGGAATTGGACAGCTTATAGACGAGGAGAAGGAAGAGGTTTTAAAAGAGAGACTGGAAATGCTTTGGAATCAAGGAATCCTTGTTGTATGTGCGGCAGGGAATAATGGGCCGGCATGCGGCTCGCTTTCCTCTATCGGAAGAAGCCGGCTTCTCATTACGGTAGGCTGCAACGACGGAACTTATTTCCAGAATAAGCCTAATCGGTGCGCCGCCTATTCAGCACGTGGAGGTCGTTTTGATACCATGAAAAAACCGGATATTGTGGCGCCCGGGACGGAAATTATATCTTGTAATGGAATGTGCAGAAAGAACAGGACAGGATATGTAAATGCATATGTAGCCAAAAGCGGCACCTCCATGGCAACGCCGGTGGTATCCGGTGCGCTGGCACTGCTTTTGCATAAGCATCCGGAATACGATAATGAGACGGCGAAGCGAAAACTTCTTTTTAGTGCGGATGACCTGCAGGAACCGTGGTATCAGCAGGGATGGGGAATGATTAATGTGGCGAGGATGATGGAAGGATAGCCATTATCATTGCTTTTTGACTTGTCTCATAACTTCACAATAAAGCTTGACATACCTCGTATGATTGTATACAATTATACGAGGTAATTGTTTGCAGGTACGGTAACGGCAGGCACACAGATAACTTACACAAAATGATTGCCTGTATACAATATTGGTGCCACTATCAGCATGATGGCAGAGAAAAGAGGGTTTTTGGAATGAAGGATAAGGATACGTTTCAGTACAGACCAATTAATATGAATGCAAGAAACAATCTTTTGGAAATAGAGGAGCACATGTACATATTGGATGATGTGGAAAAGCCGAATGTATTCCGCAATATGTTTCCCTACTCAGAGATTCCCAAAATTCCTTTTAATGACAGGATTGTGCCGCATAATATGCCAAAGGAAATCTGGATTACCGACACGACCTTCCGTGACGGACAGCAGTCCAGAGCGCCTTATACTACGGAGCAGATTGTGACAATATATGATTATCTGCACAGGCTGGGCGGACCGAACGGCATGATTCGGGCTTCCGAATTTTTTCTGTATAGCAAAAAAGACAGGGATGCCGTTTATAAATGTATGGAGAAAGGGTATCGGTTTCCGGAGGTGACAAGCTGGATTCGGGCAAGCAAGGAGGATTTTAAGCTTGTCAAGGAGATTGGCATGAAGGAAACCGGCATTCTGGTGAGCTGCTCGGATTACCATATTTTCCTAAAGCTTAAAATGACGAGAAGGCAGGCAATGGAGCATTACCTGAGTGTTATCAGGGAATGTCTTGAGGAGGGCATTAGTCCGCGCTGCCATTTAGAGGACATTACGCGGGCGGACATTTACGGCTATGTGGTGCCTTTCTGTACGGAACTGATGAAGCTGCAAGAGCAGTATGGAATACCGATTAAAGTACGTGCCTGCGATACGATGGGCTATGGGGTCAATTATCCGGGCGCCGTGATTCCCAGAAGCGTACAAGGCATCGTTTATGCCATTCATACACATGCGGGAGTACCGCATGAAAATATTGAATTGCACGGACATAATGATTTTTATAAGGCGGCTTCCAATTCGACGACAGCGTGGCTCTACGGATGCGCGGGTATCAATACTTCCCTGTTTGGCATTGGAGAGCGGACAGGAAATACGCCTTTGGAGGCGATGGTGTTTGAATATGCACAGCTGCGCGGCAATCTGAATGGCATGGACACCACGGTGATTACGGAACTTGCGGAATATTATGAAAAGGAAATTGGTTATCACATACCGGAGAGAACGCCCTTTGTGGGTAAAAATTTTAATGTCACCAGAGCAGGTATTCATGCGGACGGGCTATTGAAAAATGAAGAAATCTATAATATCTTTGATACAGAAAAATTTTTGAACAGACCGGTTCTATGTGCCGTTTCCAATACCTCAGGGCTTGCGGGTATTGCCCACTGGATGAACACCTATTACAAGCTAAAGGGAGAAAAGCAGGTGGACAAGGGGAGTGAACTGGTAAAGGCAGTCAAGCAGTGGGTGGACGAAGAATATGCGGGCGGACGTGTTACCGTGCTGACAGACGATGAGCTGGTGGCAGTGATTGAAAAAAACTGTGAAGAAATGGGAATTTCCTTAGGGTAAAGAAAAGCGAAAATCCGTGGAGGCAGCAAAAGTGAACAATTATGATGTAAAGCAGGAAGTGACCGACAAGTATTCTCTGCGCGGCAGAGTCTTCCATAAGCTCAGAGAAGACATTTTAAACGGTAAATATGAGGAGCATGAGGAATTAAAGGAAGTGACTATCGGAGAGGAGCTTGGAGTCAGCAGGACACCGGTGCGGGAGGCATTCAGGCAGCTTGAACTGGAGGGGCTGATTCAGATTATTCCCAACAAAGGCGCGTATGTGACAGGCATTACAGAAAAAGACGTTAAGGATATTTATATGATACGCTCTCTGCTAGAAGGACTCTGTGCCCGCTGGGCGACGGAGCATATTACCAAAGAGCAGCTTGAGGAGATGGAGGAAAACGTATATCTTGCAAAATTTCATGCGGCAAAAGGGCATATGGAGCAGATAGCGGAGCTTGACAATCGTTTTCATGAGATTTTATATGAGGCGTGCAATTCTAAGATGCTGGAGCATCAGCTTAAAGATTTTCATGCATACGTGCTGCGTGTCAGAAGGAAAACCCTTGCCAATCAGGTCAGGGGAACAGCCTCAAATGAAGAGCATGAGAAGATTATGGAGGCCATTAAAGCACATGATGCGGACAATGCGGAGAAGCTTGCACATCAGCATATGATAAACGCCTATGAAAATATGGTAAAAAACGGGCTGCATGAAGCCTATGAAAATAAGAAGCTGCCTTCGGAACCGAAAGCATAAAAATGCAGCGGATGTGCCATGAAGAAAAAGTTGAAGTATGTTAAAAGTATGAAAGTAAATGCAAGAATGATAACAAAAAAGAAGAAAAATGGAGGAAAAGATGAGCAAAATTCAGATGACGACACCGCTTGTGGAGATGGACGGGGATGAGATGACAAGGATACTCTGGTCCATGATTAAGGAGGAGCTTCTGCTTCCCTTTATTGATTTAAAGACAGAATACTATGATTTAGGGCTTGCCTACCGCAATGAGACGGATGATAAGGTGACAGTGGATTCTGCCAATGCGACTTTAAAATATGGTGTTGCTGTAAAATGTGCGACGATTACACCCAATGCTGCGAGAATGACAGAATATGATTTGAAAGAAATGTGGAAAAGTCCCAACGGAACCATTCGCGCCATTTTGGACGGTACGGTTTTCAGAACGCCTATTGTGGTGAAGGGAATCGAGCCCTGTGTAAGGAACTGGAAAAAGCCTATCACACTGGCGCGTCATGCATATGGCGACGTATATAAAAACACGGAAATAAGGGTGCAGGAGGGCGGAAAGGCAGAGCTTGTATTTACTGCCGCCGACGGAAAAGAAACCAGAGAGCTGATTCACCATTTTGACGGTGCGGGTGTGCTGCAGGGTATGCACAACACAGACAAATCCATAGAGAGCTTTGCAAGGGCATGTTTTGGCTATGCCATCGGCACAAAGCAGGATTTGTGGTTTGCCACCAAGGATACCATTTCCAAAAAGTACGACCATACTTTTAAGGATATTTTTCAGGAAATTTACGATGCAGAATATAAGGAAAAATTTGAAGCGCTGGGAATTGAATATTTTTATACGCTGATTGACGATGCCGTAGCACGGGTTATGAAGTCGGAGGGCGGTTTTATCTGGGCGTGCAAAAATTATGACGGTGATGTCATGTCAGATATGGTTTCTTCCGCTTTCGGTTCTCTTGCCATGATGACCTCCGTGCTGGTATCCCCCAGCGGTGTCTATGAGTATGAGGCGGCACACGGCACGGTGCAGAGACATTATTACAAGCATTTAAAGGGAGAAGAGACTTCCACCAATTCCGTGGCGACTATTTTTGCATGGACGGGTGCGCTTAGGAAACGAGGCGAGCTGGACGGCAATAAAGAGCTTATGGAGTTTGCTGATAAGCTGGAACAGGCAACTCTTTCCACCATTGAGAGCGGCAGAATGACAAAGGATTTGGCGCTGATTACCTCCCTGCAGGATGTAACGGTATTAAACAGTGCGGAATTTATTAAAGAAATCCGCAGGACTTACGAGGCTATGTAAAAGCTTGTTTTTCTGAAAAGAAATGATAGAATCCATGTTTCCTGCGTTTTTTAGCGATGAATCAAGGGGAAAGCGCCAGCCGCTTTTCCCTTTTCTATAGCTGTTTTTACTGCGGTATATGTATGACACAATACTTAAAGCGCAGGAAACCCGTTCCGGCTCCACAGCCAGAGCGGTGTATGGACGTCGATGGGGCAAAGCATTGTATTTTGCAGCAATTCCTGCCACCTGTCTATAACAATCTGTTGTACATTTCCTGAGGCAAACTCTTCATCGTCAATTAATCCCAGTTTGTGCGAAGCTTTACATACATGCGTATCAGGAGCGACGGTCAAATTTTCCATATTTTGATAAACCCTGTCGGTATATTGGTAAATGACATACAGCCAGTAATTGCAAATCTTAGTGCCTGACAAATAAGGAAATTTATATTTCGGCAAGGCTTCAGCCGTCAGGACGGCGTCACCTACAGAAAACAAAACAACCTTACTCCGCCAGCTCTTCCCACAGCTCATAAAGCCCGTTTAACGCTGTGTCAATTTCTGCCTGTTCTTTGGAAATTTCCTGTAATCTTGCCACATTCACCGCTACATCGGGCTTTTCGGTTTCCGCATCCAGTTCCCGCATCCGTTCCTCCAGTTTCGCAATCCGTTCCTCACATTTCTTTAAGTCATTTTCCCGTTTGCGCAGGCGCGCCTGTTCCTCCTTTTGCTGTTTCCAGTCAGCCTTACTTTCGGAATCGGCAGTAGAAGAGGCGGGCTGTGCGGCAGACTTCCCAGTCTGCGGCACATTCTTTTTTTCCAGATAGTAGTCATAGTTGCCAATATAATTGACAAAGGTTTTCCCAGTCAGCTCCAAAATGCGGGAAGCAGTCCGGTTGATAAAATAACGGTCGTGGGAGACATAGAGGACGGTACCTTCATAGTGGTTTAAGGCGTCCTCTAAAATTTCTTTTGACATAATATCTAAATGGTTTGTTGGTTCGTCCAAAATCAGGAAATTGGCGTTGCCAAGCATCAGCTTGGCGAGACTTACCCGTCCCCGTTCCCCGCCGCTCAAATCGCTGACCTGCTTGAAAACATCGTCTCCGGTAAAGAGGAAAGCAGCAAGTACATTGCGGATTTCTGTGTTGGTGAGATAGGGATAGTCGTCGGAAATCTCGTCAAACAGCGTTTTTTCAGAGTGGAGTACGTGATGCTCTTGGTCGTAATAACCAATTTCCACATTGGCGCCGAGACGAAAAGAGCCGCTATCGGCAGGCAGGAGCCCGTTTAGTATTTTTAACAGTGTGGTCTTGCCGGTGCCGTTGTCTCCGATAATGGCAACATGCTCGCTGCGTTTGATTTCCAGACTGACATCGGCAAAAAGCTTCTGACTGCCAAAGGCTTTGGAAAGACCTTCTATAGAGAGGACGTCGTTGCCGCTTTTTAAGCGGGGCGTCAAGGACAGATGCATGTCAGCCTGCACTTCTATGGGCTTTTCCAGCACATCCATTTTATCCAGCATTTTTTCGCGGCTTTCCGCTCTTTTGATAGATTTTTCCCTGTTAAAAGAACGCAGTTTTTCAATGACTTCTTCCTGATGCCTGATTTCCCGCTGCTGGTTTAGATAGGCATTCCATGCAGAAATCCTTAACTGTTCTTTCTTTTTGGCATAATCAGAATAATTACCGGCAAAAACAGTTGCACGGCTTTGATCCAATTCTATGATTTTGCCGGCGATGCGGTCCAGAAAAAAGCGGTCGTGAGAGACAATTAAGACAGCACCTTTGTAATTGAGCAGGTAAGTCTCAAGCCATGCAATAGACTGCATATCGAGGTGGTTGGTGGGCTCGTCCAAAATAATCAAATCGGGGGACAGCAGAAGAAGCTTGCCAAGTGCGACACGGGTCTTCTGTCCGCCGGAAAGTGTTTCGATGGATTTAGAGAAGTCTTCTTCAGAGAAGCCAAGCCCTTTCAGCACGCCAATCAACTCACTTTTATAGGTATACCCGCCGCCGGATTCATATTGATGTGTGAGAAGGCTGTATTTTTCCATCAGGGCTGCAAGCGCCGCATCGCCGGCATCCTTCATGGCAAGCTCTGTCGCCTGTATCTGTTCTTCGAGCAGCGTCAGATTTCTTTTGACTGAAAGCAGTTCGTCATAGATACTGTTTTTACTTTGCAGACCGGCATTTTGTGCAAGATATCCAAGTGTTTTGCCTTTTGAAAGAACAACTTGTCCCAAATCAGGCGTAAGTTCTCCCACGATAATGCGCAAGAGAGTTGTTTTGCCGGCACCGTTGATACCGACAACAGCAGCTTTTTCATAATCTTCTATATGAAAAGAAACATTGGAAAGTATGGTATCTTCAACAAATTCTTTTGAAATATTCTGACAGGATAGTATCATCTGTAAACTCCTTTTTGTGACATAACTATAAACAGTTTAAATGCAGGGCTTTCGGTTGTCAATTCCTTCATTGACATTATTTTAACATTTATATATAATAGAAAAGAGCATATTTGGGAATTTAAGGATTGCGAGGCAGGAGGAGAAACAGTTGGACGGGAAGGGAATTTCACAGGCTGTAATCGGGCGGTTACCCCGCTATTTCAGATATCTGGGAGAGCTTAAGGACGAAGGCGTGGAAAGAATTTCTTCTCAGGAGCTTTCGGAACTTATGCATGTGACGGCATCGCAGATTAGGCAGGATTTCAATAATTTTGGCGGGTTTGGACAGCAGGGCTACGGTTACAATGTTGAATATCTTTATCGGGAAATCGGAAAGCTTTTGGGGCTTTATAAAACCCATCACTTGATTATCATTGGCGCGGGCAATCTGGGACAGGCGCTTGGTAATTATATGAATTTTGAAAGACGTGGTTTTATCCTGAAAGGGATTTTTGACAAAAATCCGGACCTGTACGGGAGAAAGGTACGCGGAATCGAGGTACAGCCTATGGAAATGATAGAACACTTTGTAAAAGAAAACGATGTGGACATTGCGGTGCTGACGATACCAAAGACGGGGGCGGTTGCGGTCGCGGAGATGCTGGTTGCGAATGGCATCAAAGCAATTTGGAATTTTGCACATGTGGATTTAAATGTGCCTAAAGGGATTCAAGTAGAAAACGTACATTTGTCCGACAGTCTGATGAAGCTGTCCTATAATCTGGAGAGATACAGCCAAATGAAAGAAATCTGATAGATTGCTAGCTTAGCTTGGGAGGCGAAATACACATGGGACGAAAAGAAGAGGAATATGAGCATATATTGCAGGATAAGAAAATTCCTTTGCTGACACTGGATAACAAATGGCATATGCTTTTTGGAACGGCAGAAACAACGCTTACCATTAAAAGACTGGAAGAGCAGTTAAATAACCTGCTCAAGAAGCAGGGCAGGCTGAATACGGAGACAAAGGACATCCGGCGTTTGAAAAAGAGACTGATGGATGAAATTGTACCGACTGTGGACGAGCTGGGACAAGGGCATGATGCCGCTCTGGAAAAAAAGCTGGATGACAACAAACGCCTGATTAACGACTGCAATGCCAAGCTTGCTGATTATAAGGACGAATTGATGGAGCTTCCGGGGGAAATCGAGAGGGTTAATTACAAACTGATGCTTGCCACAATGGATGTCTGCTATGAGAAGCTAAAAGAAAATACCGCGGAAATAGATGAGATTGGGGACTGGATTACAAAGATTCGGATTGAATTAAAAAAGAAAATTATCAGGAAACAGGAAAAGGAGCAGCAAAATCAGGAGTTGTACCATTACATGCACGCTATTTTTGGTGCCGAGGTTATCAATATATTTGACATGAAGTATAATCCTGAAGAGCGTGCAGCCAGAATTGCCGCAGAAAAAGAGAGAAAAAAGAAACGGGCAAAAGGAAATGAGTCATTAGAATGATATGCCGGCTGCCTTTAAAGGACTGTTGCGTTTCAACAGTCCTTTATCATATGGAAGGATTAGGGAGGTTTCATGGAATATCTTGTAACAGGAAGCGAGATGCGGGCATATGATAATAATACGATACATCAAATCGGCATACCCGCACTTGTACTGATGGAGCGGGCGGCGCTTGCGGTGTCCGAAAATGTGGAGGCGGCGCTGCGAAAGTTAGCCGCCACGGGGCAAATGGGAAAGGTGCTGTGTGTCTGCGGAACAGGCAATAACGGCGGGGATGGCGTTTGTGTGGCAAGGCTGTTGGCAGAAAAAGGAATACCGGCAGAAGTCGCGCTTTTAGGGGAGCAGAAGCGGCTGACGGAGGAGACGAAACACCAACTGTCCATACTTTCGCATTATGCAGTTCCCATATATCAAAATGTGCCAGAGGGAACATATGATGTGGTGGTGGATGCTCTTTTTGGCACGGGTCTTACAAGGGAAATTACGGGCAAGCTGCGGGAGGCTGTGGAAAAAATAAACAGAAAACCGGCGTACCGCATTGCGGTTGACATTCCTTCCGGCATAAACGCCGATACGGGAGGCGTTATGGGCGCAGCGGTAAAAGCGGATAAAACGGTCGCGCTGGCGTTTCGAAAAAGAGGACATTGTCTGTATCCGGGCGCTCTGTATGCGGGAGAAATCGTAATTGCCGATATCGGTATTACGAAACAGAGTTTTTTGGGCGGGCAGCCGGGTATGTATACCTATACGAAAGCGCCGGCGGCTTATCTGAAAAGGAGAAGAGCGGACGGCAATAAAGGAACCTTCGGAAAGCTTCTGCTTGTTGCGGGAAGTGAAAAAATGGCGGGAGCTGCACTCTTGGCGGCAAGAAGCGCATACAAGGCAGGCGCTGGCATGGTGAAACTGGTGATACCGGAAAAAATCAGGGAAATTG
>ERZ778503.2394-NODE-2394-length-10439-cov-3.698190_pt1 | contig 10439 bp, 9 predicted proteins | sample MGYA00510047_ERZ778503 | MGnify/ENA primary metagenome ERZ778503 (study PRJEB29527, sample SAMN07138965) | mouse gut metagenome | material: feces | host: mouse | place: China:Nanjing | collected 2016-01-25 ... | reverse complement strand
GACTGTTGCAGTAAATACTAAACAGAGATATAAAAGAATAGTTATTTTTTTCATCATCGACTTTGTTCGTTACTTTTTCTTTTCATACTTTTCATTGTCTCCTCAAGATCCTCAATCACTTCTTCTGCTGAAGCAAATATTTTATCCATTGTAATATTAGCACTTCCTGGTGCAAACCGAGAAAATTCACACGTATCAAGCAACTGAATGAAAGCATTTACAGAATTTTCATTTACCCCTCGCTCGTATAAAGTACCTCGCACATTATCTTTATTCAAATCAGCGACTGCTATTGTAAGTCTATCGCTTACATATCCCCAAAGAGCTTTTAATATTTCATCATAGAATGCTTCCTTTTGATTGTTTCGAAGTAAACTCTTAGCATTCTTTAAATGCTTTGCAGCAACTTTGCCTGCTTTCTTACCACGTTGTTTAGCTACATTTGAGTTTTCTATGGCCTGTTTTCGGAATATAAAAATCAATCCTGTAAATAATAAGAATGGAACAAGATAAGCCATTCCATAAGCTTTCGTTCCATAGAAGAATGTATTCCGTTCTCTCAACTTAGTAGGCCCCGTTTTAATATAGCGGATATCACTACCTAATAACTTCAAGTCCTCTTTATCTGTAGAGATAGTACGTACCGTACCGTTATCTTTACTTTTAGCCACATCTATTTCATATGATTCTGTTTTTGCTGTTTTATAGGAACGACTATCTGGATCGAAATAGCAAAATTCTACTGACGGAATTTTATATTTTCCAGCGTGACGAGGAACCATCAAATAATCAAATATTTTATTCCCTGACGTTCCTAATGCACTTACATCGGTTTTATCTGTTACTTTTGCATCATATGTTTCAAAGTCTTTCGGGATATTGACTGTTGGTGCTGTAATGAGTTTCATGTTTCCCTGACCCGAAATGACAACACGCAATGTAAGAGCATCATTAGTTTTGGCTTGCTGGGGAGAAAGTGTAGCACTGATGTTATACTTACCAACTGCCCCGGAAAAATTAGATGGACGGGATGGTAACGGATCTACTTCAATACTTAGCGAAGGGGCTACTATAATACGTTTTACTTCTGATGCAAAATTTTGTCCTCCGAAAAAGGCCTCAAATGGATCTATATCCCGATTTTGAACTAAAACTAAGCCCTCAAATTTGATAGAGGGAATGGTCAATTTTCCTGTTTTTTGTGGAAACAACACATACTGCTTCCATATAACTGTACGATAATTTTGTCCATTGTGATGTTCCAGTTTCATACTTTTTTCCTGTGGCAATGGTATTTCCTGTGTATGAAATCCATCCATATCCGGCATGTCGCCTGCCAATTGACGTAAATCTACCTGCGAAAAAACTTTGTATGTCACAAGTACGGCTTCTTGTTCAAATATTCGCTTTTTGCTTGCTGATACCGTCATAAACAAATCTTTCCCTGAAGCCGTTTGTTGCTCAGAAGAAGAATCTTTCGATTGTGAAGTATTACCATTTACGGAGCGTCCCGATGGCAATACTTTTATCTTCAATGAATTAGAATAATATTCTTTTCCTCCTACTTTAATTATAGCAGGAGAAAGCGTAAAAGATCCTTCCTGAACAGCGCTAAGAATATATGTCAATGTAACGGATGCTGTTCTTGACGTCTTTCCATTTATAATCTGGACACTGTTATATACAGAAGAACTGGGTCCTGTAAGGACCTCAAAAGCTGATAAATCAGGAGCTTTAAAATCATCAATGCCCTGTTCGTTTATGGTATAAGACAATCGGAAGTCCTCCCCAAGTACTACTGTTTCTGGCGCTACGGCCTTTATTCTTATATCCCCCCACACACTTACGGAAAGCAAGCATGTAAGAGCTATGATAAATATTCTTTTCATATATTTTTTCTGATATTGATAAAGAATGTTACTACCATTCTTTCTGTAACCGTTTTCGATTAGGGCGTGTCATAGCTTTTTTCACTTTCTCTTGCGTTTTCTTCTCATCTTGCATAGCAGCTTGTAGCATTTGCTCTATGTTTTCTTTTGACATACCTTCATCCTGATTTTGAGATTGAGATTCCGATTGCTGCTGTTTGTTCTCCTTTTTCTGCTGGTCTTCCTCTTTCTTTTGTTGATTTTGTTTGCCTTGCTCGTCTTGTTCTCCTTCTTGTTTATTCTTGTCCTCAGAATTTTTTTGCGGTTCGTTCTTCAATTGATACTGGCACAATACCATATTATAACGGCTTTCGTCATCATACGGATTATTACGCAAAGCATTCTTATAACACTCTATAGCCGGAGCAAACTGTTTTTGACTTTGCAAAATCACTCCCATATTATGATAAATTTTAGAGATCCGAGATTTGTTGACTTCCACTTTGGCTGCCATTTCATATGCTTCCATTGCTTCTTTTCCTTTCCGTTGTTGAAGCAAAGTATTTCCTAAATTGAAATAAGCCTGAGAAGAACGAGCATTTATTTCTATCGCCTTTCGATAATCTGTTTCTGCTTTAGCATATAAACTATCTTTGTATAAACGATTTCCGCTTCGGATATAATCTCTATCGTTTTTTTGCGCTGAAACCGTTGCTGTAAAGAATAGCAATATCACGATCATATATTTCATGTTCAAATCCTTTCTATTTATTCATGAAAAAAGTTTGAACCCCTTTCAATAAGGGATTTTTCCGCTCGCGAATCATTCCATCCAATACGAGCACTAAGATTGCCAAAATAACAAAAGCAGGGAATTGTTCATCGTATTCCGAATAAATGGTACTTTCTATTTCTTTTTTTGCCAATCTATCCACATGCTTTAATAAAGCGGATTGGGCCGATGAACTGTTATCAACATAAATATACACTCCGTTTCCTGCTTGGGCTATTTCATTACACATAGCTTCATTCAATTTAGAAATAACAGTATTTCCCTCATTATCTATCACATAATGTGAAGCTCCCTGAATGGGAATAGGAGCTCCTTTGGGTGATCCGATTCCTAATACATACACCCTAGCTCCTCGCTCGGCTGCAACGCGAGCCGCATCTACAGCACCTCCTTCGTTATCTTCTCCATCTGTAATTACAAAAATAGCTTTACTGGCTTCCTCATCAGTTGTAAAACTCTTCATTGCCAGCTCTATTGCTGTTTGTATATCAGTACCTTGGGTGCTGATCATATTAGGAGATATAGCATCTAGAAACATCTTTGCCGATACATAATCACTTGTTATAGGCAACTGAATGTATGCCTCACCGGCATACACAATTAAACCGATTTTATCATCTTGCATTTTATCCACCATTTTGCTGATTAGCAATTTGGCTTTATCCAGACGGCTGGGCATGACATCTTGTGCGAGCATGGAATTAGACACATCCAATGCAATAATAGCTTCTATTCCTTGGCGTTTTTGAGTATCCACTTTAGTACCGAACTGGGGACGGGCTAAAGCAAATATCAGGAAAACTAAAGCCGATATAGTCATCCAAAATTTAATTTCCGGTCTGGAAAAAGAAAAATCCGGCATCAGTTCATTTAGCAATCGAGGATCTCCATAGCGACGTAAACGACTGCGACGAACAAAATTCATATAATAATGTATGACGGCTAGTAAAACCACCAAACCTAATATATATAGACAAGAAGGATTTTCAAATCGGAACATAATCGTTACTATTAAGGTATTTTTTTCAAGATAGTATTACGAAGTAATATTTCGAGCAACAAACTCAATACGGCTATCCATGCAAATAAGGCATATGCCTCATAACGTTTGCTGTATTTTTTTACATCGTATTTTGTCTTTTCTAGCTTATCAATGGATTGGTATACTTCATATAAAGTTTTATTATTCGTAGCTCTATAAAATTCTCCATCTGTTTTCCCTGCTATTTGTGCCAAAGTCTTGGTATCAATCTCTACAGGCATTTTTATACGTTGGATTCCCCCGGCTACTGGCATGGGATAAGGAGCTAAATCGTTGGTTCCAACACCTATTGTATACACACGGATACCATAACTTTTAGCCATTTCCGCAGCTGCTAACGGTGAAATTTCTCCTTTATTATTAGTTCCATCCGTTAGTAAAATAATGATTTTGCTCTTCGCCTTACTATCTTTTAATCGTGAAACAGCATTAGCAATACCCATACCGACAGCCGTACCATCTTCTATCATACCGCGTTGTGCAATATCACATTGGATGCTATTAAACAGATTCAACAACACCGCATGATCGGTTGTCATAGGACATTGCGTAAAAGCTTCTCCGGCAAAAATAGTCAAACCTATATTATCATTCGGTCTACTTGCAATAAACTCTGAAGCCACTTGTTTGGCTGCTTCCAAACGATTAGGCCGCAAATCTTCTGCCAACATACTTGTAGAAACATCCACCGCCAACATAATATCAATACCTTCCACTTTGGTATTCTGCCAACTGTTACTTGTTTGAGGACGCGCCAATATAATTATGCACATAGCTAAAGTCAGTATACGAAGTGCAAAAGGCACATGAAGCAAATAACTTTTGTAACTTTGAGGAGTGAATCGGAACACGTTCATATCTGAAACACGCAAAGCAGGTTCGTTTTGCTTATGCTTCAATACATACCACATAATATATGGTATGAGAAGAAGAAGAAGAAACAGATATTCTATATTAGCAAATGTCATCATATTTTCTTTTGGTTAGAATCCTAACAATTGATATACAGACCATCCGATTTTAAGCAATAGTCCCATTATACAAACGAATACAACTAACATTCCCGTCCGTAAGACGATCACATACGTGCGAGAACGTTTTTCTTCAACAGTTATTTCTTCTTTCTGAGGAAGTATATTCGAATCATTTTCCACTTTTGTCTGGTTTATGAATTCTATGGCATTGACCAGATTCATGTCGTTCTCGTTTATCAAAGTGTTGTATTTTGCAAACTTCACTAAATCTGCCGTATAAAACAAATTCTTTAATTCATCCAAAGCCGTATCGTCTTTACGCTGAAGAAGATTATCGATAATTTCGGTTGAAGTCATCTCCAAAGCATTAAAACCATAACGATCTTGTATATAAGTACGTAGAGTGGCTGTAAGCAAAGTATAATATTCTTTGGAATCCTCTTCAGCCCATTTCTTCTCCGCTTTTATTTTATTAATTTCCTGCATGGCCAATTTATGCGGCGGAATTTTGGGAACTCGCTTAATAATCTTAATAACAGGTTTATTATCGCGGTTACGGACATATAAATAAATGAATAACACGGTCAAACAGAGTAAAGCGATCGATAGCCACCATATACCCGCCCAATCGAACCATGAAAATGGAGGCTCCATAATATCTTTTGGACCGAAAAAGCGATCTGTATGCACCGTATCTATCGGTACCGTCAATACATTTAAGGCTAAGTTCTTGGATTTATATACACTATCATTTACACGAATGACAAATGGAGGAATATAATAACAGGCACTGTCAAAAGAAGTAACCGTGTAACACTGGCTCACCAACATACGCGATCCGTCGTTTAGCTGTTGGGTATCTAAAGGATTTATTTCGACAATCTCTACCCCTTGAGTCAGCATTTCTCCCTTTTTAAAGGTTGGCATCTGTAATTTGGCATTAGATGCACAACTGACATCCAAGGTGATACGGGCTTGCTGCCCTACCAATAAAGTCAATGTATCTATATTAACATCTACCGTGACCTGAGCCGAAACTGATGTCGTCCCGATAACCAGCAACAAAGCAATTACATATTTCAAAAGCGTATACCGCATAGTTGTAAATATATTCATATTCTAATTTCTCTTGGCAAACAAAGTCATCAACGCGGAGACATAGTCTTCGTCCGTTCTGACGGAAACGTAGTCAACATTGCTCCGTGTGAAAGTTTCCATTAGAAGTTTACGTCTTGTCGTCCACCATTGCTGATACGCCTGTCTTATTTTACGACTGGAGGTATCCACATACTGTTCATAACCCGTTTCGGCGTCCTTCATTTTCATCAGTCCAACATTCGGAAGTTCTGTAGCTCGCCGATCGTATACCTGAATGGCAACTACATCATGCTTTTGATTGGCAATCGTCAAGGCATCCTGAAAACTGCTACGATCCAAAAAATCACTGATAAGAAATGCAGTACATTTACGTTTGATGACACGGGTAAGATACTCCACAGCCTGTTCTATCTTCGTACGGTTACTTTCCGGTTTAAAATCCAGTAATTCCCGAATAATATAAAGAATGTGTTTTCTTCCTTTCTTTGGCGGAATGAATTTCTCAATTCGATCAGAAAAAAAGATAACCCCAATCTTATCATTATTCTGAATAGCTGAAAAAGCCAGTGTGGCGGCAATTTCCGTCACCATATCCCTTTTCATCTGAACTGTCGTACCGAAATTCAAACTTCCCGACACATCGATTAACAGCATCACCGTCAGTTCGCGCTCTTCTTCAAACACTTTTACGTAAGGCTTGTTGAATCGAGCCGTTACGTTCCAATCTATATCACGAATGTCATCTCCGTATTGATATTCGCGCACTTCGGAAAATGCCATTCCCCTTCCTTTAAAAGCAGAATGATATTCACCAGCAAAGATATTATTGGATAAGCCTTTAGTTTTAATTTCTATCTGCCGGACACGTTTTAAGATCTCGTTTGTCTCCATCAAAAACGATTAAGGTACTTCTACTTTATTTAGAATCTTGCTAATGATTTCCTCGCTGGAAACATTATTGGCCTCTGCTTCGTAAGTCAATCCGATGCGGTGCCGTAACACATCTTGAGCCACAGCCCGCACGTCTTCCGGTATGACATATCCGCGACGTTTGATAAAGGCATACGAACGAGCGGCCAGCGCCAAATTAATAGAAGCACGCGGGGATCCCCCGAATTCAATGTAGTTTTTCATTTCCTTCAAGCCATACTTTTCAGGATAACGAGTGGCAAAAACAATATCAGCGATATATTGTTCTATCTTTTCATCCAGATATACCTGACGCACGACATTGCGGGCTTCTGCTATCTCTGTTGTGGATAAAATAGGCCTTACCGCTTTTTTTTCTCCCGTTATATTCTGGCGGATAATCTTTTTTTCTTCTTCCAGACTCGGATAATCGATAATTACTTTGAGCATGAAACGGTCCACCTGTGCTTCAGGTAGCGGGTAAGTACCTTCTTGTTCGATCGGATTCTGCGTAGCAAGTACCAAAAACGGGTCTGGCAATTTAAATGTCTCCTTGCTGATGGTTACCTGACGTTCCTGCATCGATTCCAGTAGCGCACTCTGCACTTTCGCCGGAGCACGGTTTATTTCGTCCGCCAATACAAAATTAGCGAAAACCGGTCCTTGCTTTACTATAAAACGTTCGTCTTTTTGGCTATAAATCATCGTACCGAGAACATCGGCCGGCAATAAATCGGGAGTAAACTGCACCCTGCTGAATTTTGCATCTATCAAAGATGACAAGGTTTTTATAGCTAAAGTTTTCGCCAATCCCGGCACACCTTCCAAAAGAATATGTCCGTCACTCAACAATCCGATCAAAAGTGCTTCTACCAAATGCTTTTGTCCGACAATTACCTGATCCATACCTGTCATCAAATTGGTTACAAAAGCACTCTGACGTTCTATACGCTCATTCAGCTCACGAATATCTATCGATTCAGCCATAATAAATATGTGTTATTTGGTTTTTCAGTCCGTTTTATCTCTAACGGAGGCCAAAATTACTGCTTTTACAACGTTTCACCAATATAAAAGCATTAAAAAAAGTTTCTTAAATACGTATTTAAGAAACTTTCATGCTATCCTATTCTTCCCTTGTTTGCAACTCCGGTAGTTTTAATACCATACCTTCCTGAATAGTATTCGGATCGGTTATATGGTTGTATATCACAATATAATCGGTATATCCTTTCGAACCATATTCCCGCAGTGCTATGCTTCGAAGCGTCTCTCCGGCTTTCACCGTATGTGTTCTTCTCGTCCCGATAATTACATATTTCCCTTTTGCTACCTGGGGAATCACCGGCTTTATCTTTTTCCGTTCCACTTTTTGAGGAGGTATCTGAACGGCTGTTTCGGGTTTTACCGTATCTTTAGGCGAAGTCTGATCCTTGACAGTTTTTTCTACCTTTTGCTCTATAACCGAAATCAATGTATCTGCATCTGTGGTATCCCGAACCTTATCCATAACAGGTCTGTCCGCTACAGAATCCGGTGAGGAGATAACCGGTTGGAGTACCGGTCCCTGTTCCTTATTGGTGTTTAAGAAATCAAAATTGCACGGGCAGAGTAACTGGTAATAACCGGCAAAGTAGCTTCCTATCATCAATATCAGTATCATGAAAGCCAAAAACAGAATCCCTGCACAGGAAAGACGAATGCCTTTGGTAGGGTTCTTTTCCGTATGTTCTTGCACAATATGTTGATTTTCGACGGTCTGGTGTGCTATATGTTGTGTATCTACTTTTTGGTCGGTTACCTTTTGATCCTCAATTTTCTGATAGTCGGTTTGCTGGTTCTCTATATGATAAGTCCTGTTTTCTTCGCTTGCTGCTACAGGGGAGGTATCGGATTCCTTTTCCACACAATCGTCAGGTTCCGATGTCAATGTCATGAAATCATCCGTTATACCTGTTTGTTGCGGTGCTTCCTCTACAGGGATGTCGGATATCCTATTCCCTGCACGCACTGTTTCTGAATACATGTTCTCCGTTTCTGCTTCACCGGTTCCTTCATCCGTTTCCGCTTCTATTACCGGTATATCGGATGGCTCTGTGACCTGCAAGGAGATTTCTTCAGTATTTAGCGCGCTCTCTTCCGTTTGCTCCAGCTCGTTTTCCGGCAACTCAGTGAAGTCCATGTCTATCCGTTCCATTTCTTTCAGATCAATATCTTCGCTCAGCACTACGGTTTCGAATTCTGCAAAAGGTTTGTTCACCTGATCACGCAATACAGCATCGGGAGTAAAAGATATTTTGGTATGTCCTTTGATGCGGATCCGTTCGCCTGTATTGACATTGATGCTTTCACGACTATCCACAGACACCAGTTTAAACGTACCAAATCCTTTTATCTTCACTATTTTGTCCGTTTCCAGATACTGTTCTATCACTTCAAAAAGGACACGGATAAAATTTTCGGCATCTTTCTTGGTCACGTCTTTACGACGCGACAATCCCTCTGCCAGTTCCTGTAAAAGTACCTTCTTATTCATAATCCCTTTTTATTGCATTTTCTCTTTTAATAATGCACTTGGCTTAAAATTGATTACCAATTTGGGAGGAACCAGCATACGTTGCTGGGTGGTAGGATTCACCACCACCCTTTCCAGTTTTTTCTTAACCTCAAATGTACCGAACCCCTGTATGGAAAGTACATTCTCGTCTTCCAGGTTTTCCGTAACCTCCGCAACAAAAGCCGCCATCAGCGATTGCGTATCTTTTGTCGTATAGTCCATCCGACGGGATATTTCAGATATGAATTCTTTATTGTTCAAAATACTTGCTTTATTTGATGCAACATCCGTAAAGATCAAAATCGTCTGCTTTCTCAATCTTCACCTCATAAAAACAACCGATTTGCAGATCATTGTCTGCTGCCGAAAGCAATACTTCGGGATCTACCTCGGGAGAATCGTACTGAGTGCGTCCCACAAAATAATCTCCTTCTTTCCGATCGATGATTACTTTCAGCACCTTACCGACTTTCTGCTCTGCCAATGCAGCGGATATGTCTTGCTGCAAAGCCATTAATTTGTCCAGCCGTTTTTGTTTTACTTCTTGAGGAATATCATCGATATAATGCAGGGCCGAATAGGTGTTTTCTTCTTCCGAATAAGCAAAAGCCCCCATTCTGTCGAACTTCACTTGCCGTACAAAGTCCAATAGTTCTTCAAAATCCTCTTCCGTCTCGCCGGGGAATCCTACCATCAGTGTCGTTCTCAAATGAATACCGGGGACTTCGGCCCGGAATTTTTCCATTAAGCGCAAAGTCTGTTCTTTAGTGATAGGACGGTGCATTCGGGCAAGTACAGCATCACTTATATGCTGCAAGGCGATATCCATGTATTTGCAAACATTATCGCGCTCTCGCATCACACGAAACAAATCTTCCGGGAAATCCGTCGGATAGGCATAATGCAAACGAATCCATTCCACTCCGGGTACATCGGATATTCTTTCGATCAATTCGGCTAATTTGCGTTCTTTATATAAATCCACGCCATAGTAAGTCAACTCCTGTGCGATAATCTGGAATTCTTTCACTCCTTGGGAGACCAGATACCGTACTTCGTCCAGAATTTCCTCCATAGGGCGCGACACATGGTGCCCCGTGATGATGGGAATGGCACAATAAGCACATCTGCGGTCGCATCCTTCCGATATTTTAAGATAAGCATAATGGGACGGTGTGGTCAGCCCCCGCTCCAGACG
>ERZ778503.2392-NODE-2392-length-10448-cov-6.413355_pt1 | contig 10448 bp, 9 predicted proteins | sample MGYA00510047_ERZ778503 | MGnify/ENA primary metagenome ERZ778503 (study PRJEB29527, sample SAMN07138965) | mouse gut metagenome | material: feces | host: mouse | place: China:Nanjing | collected 2016-01-25 ... | reverse complement strand
TGCTGCAACGCGGGCACCACATCGCGTTCGAACCACGGGTGCGCGCCGAGCCAAATGCCGTTGCGTGGCGAAGGGTGCACGATTGGGAAGAACTCGGGCAGGTAGCTGCGGTAATCCTCGACGATGTCGGTGAGTTTGACCGACGACTTGAGATGCAGGTAGTGGTGCGTGGCGTACTGGCCCACGAGGATCGTCAATTGGATGTGGGGCAGGTCGGCCAAGATGCGCGGATGCCACTTCTCGGCGAACCCGCGCCGCGGCGCCAGGTCGCCTGATTTGCCTTTGCCCGGAAAATAGAAATCCATCGGCAGGATCGCGAACATGCCCGAATGGTAGAACGTGTCGCGGTCCACGCCCATCCATGCGCGCAGGCGGTCGCCGCTTGGGTCGTTCCAGAACAGCCGCGTCTCCTGCGCGCGCACGCCCGGCGCCTGCCCCACGATGTTGATGCGCGCGGTCGTGGGCGCACTGAACAGCGGTGGAATGCCCCGCTCGGTGTAGCTGCGGTTGGCCGGGTCGGCCATGATCTCCTGTGTGATGCGCTCAATCGTTTCCATCGGTCACCTTTCCATGTAGGGGGCAGGGCACGTCACTGCCGCGCGTCGATGATCCCATGCACGCGTGTGCGCAGTGCGGGGATCACGCGCTCGTCGAACCACGGGTGCTCCGTGCGCCAGATGTTGGTGCGGCCCGAGGGGTGCACGATCGGGAAGAACTCGGGCAGGTACTGTTCGAAATGCTCCACGGTCTGCGTTTCGCGCGCCTCGGTGTTCTGGTGCAGGTAGTAGCGCTGCGCGTCTTCGCCCGCCAGGATCGTCAGCTGCACATGCGGCAGGTCCGCGTTGATCTGCGGATGCCATTGCGGTGCGACCCACGGGCGCGGCGTGTCCCCATGGCCGTCCTCGCCGTCGCCGAGGAAATAGAAATCCATTGGCACAAGCGCGAACAGGCCGGAGTCGTAGAACGTCTCGCGGTCCACGCCGAGCCACTCGCGCAGGCGGTCGCCGCTGCGGTCGTCCCAGCATAGCCCGCTGCGCTGCGCGTCCGCGCTCGGCGTCTGGCCGACGATCGTGATCACGGCGGTGGACGGTGCGGAGAACACCGGCTTCCACCCTTCGGCGGTGAAGCGCGCGTTGCGCGGGTCGTTGATGATGCTGGTTCTGATGTCTTCGATACTTGCCATATGCGGCCTCCCATCGATCTGGCTTCCGATTGTAGGCGCGCCACGCCGGTGGATGGCGGGTCTCGCTACGGGGAAACAGGTTGCGCGCAGGGGGTGTCGGTGCCGCCGGACGGTGGATATACTCGTGAGCTATGGCTGAAGGATTCCAGAAAACCGACATGAATGACGCATCGCTGTTCGACCGCGTGCCCCCGCACGACGACGACGCCGAGCGTGCCGCGTTGGGTGGCATGCTCGTCAGCAAAGACGCGATTGGCGAGATCTCGCAGGCCCTCGACCCCGAGGACTTCTACCAACCGAACCACCAGACGATCTACGAGACGATCCTGGCCATGTTCAGCGCCGGCGACCCCGTGGACAGCGTGACGGTGGCCACGAAGCTCGACGAACGCGGCGACCTGCAGAAGATTGGCGGCGTGAACTACCTGCACGACCTGGCGTCGGAGGTGCCGACGGCCGCGAACGCCCTGTATTACGCCGAGATCGTGCACCAGCGCGCGCTGCTGCGCCGCGTGATCGCCACCGGCACCAAGATCACGCAGCTCGGCTACAACGCCGGCGGCGCGCAGGCACAGGACGTGATCAACCTGGCGCAGGCCGAGGCCTACGAGATGGGCGAAGGCAAGGTGCACCAGGACTACGTGCCGCTGCGCGATGCCGTGAACACGGCGCTCGACCAGATCGACCGCATCCAGAAAGGCGAGATCGAAGCCGGCATCCCCACCGGCTTCCGCGAGATCGACGCGATGACGAAGGGCCTGCAGCCCGGCCAGATGGTGGTTGTGGCCGGCCGCCCCGCGATGGGCAAATCGACGCTCGGCGTGGACTTCGCGCGTTCGGCCGCGCTCAAGCACCACGAGCCCACCGTGATCTTTAGCCTCGAGATGAGCCGCATCGAGCTCGCACAGCGCATCATCGCCGCGGAGACGAACATTCCGCTCGCCGCGATGCGCAACCCCGACGACATTGACCCCGGCCGCTGGAACGTGCTCAACGACTTCTACGGCAAGCTCGAGAGCGCCCCGCTGTACATCGACGATTCGCCGAACATGAGCCTCATGGAGATCCGCGCCAAGTGCCGCCGCCTCAAGCAGACGCAGGGCCTCAAGCTCGTGGTGATCGACTATCTGCAGCTCATGAGCTCGGGCAAGCAGGTGGAAAGCCGCCAGCAGGAGGTCTCCGAGTTCTCGCGCGCGCTCAAGCTGCTCGCGAAAGAGCTCGAACTGCCGGTCGTGGCGTTGAGCCAGCTCAACCGCAATTCCGAGATGCGCAACGACCGCAAGCCGCAGATCTCCGACCTGCGCGAATCCGGCTCGATCGAGCAGGACGCCGACGTGATCTTCCTGGTGCACCGCCCCGACGCCTATGATAAAGAGGACAGGCCGGGCGAGGCGGACATCATCATGGCGAAGCACCGCAACGGCCCCACCGCCACATTCCAACTCGGGTTCCAGGGCCAGTACTCGCGCTTCAGCGACATGGCCCAGAACATGCAACAGGGGGTCTGACATGACGCAAGCACCCACCGGCACACCGGCGCCGCGCGCGCCTTGGTACGCCTTCGCCACGCCCGCAATCGGCAAAGGCGTGCGCTGGGCCTCGCGCATCACGCACCATGGGGGCAGCGCGTTCCCCGGCAAGGTCGTGGAACGCGTGGATCCCGGCTTCCTGCGCCGCACGCTCGCGCAGCTGCCGCTCGGTGTGGTGCTTGTCTCGGGCACCAACGGCAAGACGACCACCACGCGCATGGTTTCGATGATGCTCGAATCGTTGGGATTGCGCGTGTTCACGAATCCCACCGGCTCCAACTTCACGCGTGGCGTCGTCTCCGCGCTGTTGCAGGAGGTCTCGGCGGGCGGCGCGCTCGACGCCGACATCGCCGTGCTCGAGCTCGACGAGGCCTACGCCGTGCATTTCGTGGAGCAGGTGCGCCCCGACTACGCGCTGCTGCTCAACGTGATGCGCGACCAGCTCGACCGCTTCGGCGAGATCGACAACACCGCGCGCCTGCTGTCGCGCGTCGCTGCCGCCACGACCGGCACGGTGGTGCTCAACCGCGAGGACCCGCGCATCGCCGCGCTCGCGCAAGTCGTGCCAAGCGGCACGCGCACCGTGCACTTCGGCCTGTCGCAGGCCCTGCGCCGGTTCTTCCCGACCGACGACGACATGGCCACGACGTTCGAGCGTGACGCCGCACCCGCAGTTCCGGCCGCCGAACCGGCCGCGGGCACCGTGGCCGACGTGATGCTCACCGGCGTGGGCGACCACCGCGCGCAACTGCTCATCGACGGCACCGAATACGACTCCGAGGTGCGCCTCGAAGGCGTCTACAACCTGTACAACGCGGCGGCTGCGCTCGCCGTGGTGCGCGCGGTGCAGGCTAACGTACGCAACCCGCAGGCGATTCGCGAGCGCGCCGCGCGCCTGCCCGCCAAGCGCCGCGACGGCTTCGTGATGCGCGCCCAGCGCTTCGCCGGCGCCTCGACCGACGCGCTCGTCGATGCGCTCGCGCAGGTCACGCCGGCGTTCGGACGCGGCGAGGTGATTGACGTGCAGGGCTCGCCCGTCGAGCTGCTGCTCGTGAAGAACCCGATGGGGTTCCGTCTGGCGCTCGCCTCATTCCCGCCGGCCGGCTGCAACACGATGATCTGCATCAACGACGAATACGCCGACGGCCGCGACATGAGCTGGCTGTGGGACGTCGACTTCACGAGCCTGCACGCCACCGGCGTCGACGCCGTGTCGGGCGTGCGCGCGTGGGACATGGCGCTGCGGCTCGAATACGACGGCGTGGCGGCGCGCGGCGTCAACACCGACCTCGAGCAGGCAGTGCGCGCGTTCGTGGGCATCGACCCGGGCACGCGCAAACACATCTACTGCACGTACACGGCGATGCTCGCCGTGCGTTCGATCCTGGGCACGATGGCCGACGTTGCGGACGCCGGCGTGGGCAAGTAAAGGAGTGCGTGATGGCACGGCAAATCGACATTGTCTCGCTCTACCCCAAAGACATGAACATCTACGGCGATTCGGGCAACGTGCTCACCGTGGAGCGCCGGCTCGCGCTCTACGGCTATGAGCCGCGCATCCACGCCATCAACCAGAACGACCCGTGGCCCGACCATGCCGACATCATCCTGGGCGGCGGCGGCCAGGACAACGGCCAGCGCAAGATCATCGAGGACCTGTTCCGCCGCGCCGACCTGCTGCGCTCGCTCGCGCAGGACGGCGTGCCGATGCTCATGATCTGCGGCCTCTACCAGCTGTTCGGCGAATACTTCGAGACGGTGGACGGCTCGAAGCTCGAAGGCATCTCGATCATCGGCGCGTACACGGTGGGGCGTGATGTGCGCATGATCGGCAACCTCACCGAATCGAGCGAACAATTCGGCCGGATCGTGGGCTACGAGAACCATTCGGGGCAGACGTTCCTGCGCGAGCATGTGCAGCCGCTGGGGCATGTGGACGCCGACGGCTGCGGCAACAACGGCGAGGACCATACCGAAGGCGCCGTGGTGAACCATGTGATCGGCACCTACATGCACGGGTCGCTGCTGCCGAAGAACCCTGCGATCAGCGACTTCCTGATTCGTGCGGCCGCCGAACGCCGCTACGGCACGTTCGCTCCCGAGCAAAGCGCCGACATGCGTGACGAGCTCTCGAGGCTCGACACACTCGCGGAACACGCCCGGGCGGTGGCCGAGGTACGCCCACGCTGAAACCGCGCCGCGGCGCGCGGGCGGCCGGCGGTGAGCGTGTAGAGTGGGCAATGACAGTCGTTTGAACCCGGGAGGTATCATGACCGACAACAACACTTCCAACACCAACATGCCCGACTTCGGCGAAGGCCTGCGCAAAATCTTCCTCGCGGGCGTCGGCGCGCTCGCCGCGACCGCGGAGAAGGGCCAGGAGCTCGTCAACAATCTGGTGGCCCGCGGCGAACTGACCGTCGAGCAGGGCAAGAAGCTCAACAGTGAGCTCGCGCACAAGGCCAACGAAAAGTCGGCCAGCCTCAAGGAGCAGGCGCAGGAAGCCACGCAGACCGTACGTGACGCCGCCGCCGGCATCAAGGACCAGGTGCAGCAGACCGTCAAGTCCGTCGTCGAACCCGATGACGAGGCAGACGCCGAAGCGCCCGCCAACAGCACCCCGGTCGACCCTGCGAACGCCGGCTCCGCGAAGTGAGCCGCCCCGGCGCGGCGCCCTGCGTGGCCCGCGCCGCAGCCAATCCCGATGAGCGTGCGATGACGTGCACAAGCTCCCGATGACACGCGCCGCCCGAGCCGGTATGACCCGGGCGGCGTTTTGGTTTGCCTATGAACGAACACAATCCAGATGACCGCAGCGAGGCGCGCGAACTGCGCCGCGACGAGCGGGAGGCCGCGCGTGCGCGCCGCAGCGCGGATGAGCAGGCCGCGCGCGAGGCGCGTAAACGCCGCATGCGTGAAGACCGTGAAACCGCGCGGATCATCGCGCTTGACGACGCGTTGCAGGACCAGGAGGCGGCGTCTGATGCGCCCGGCGCGGCGGGGGAGCGCGACGCCCAGCTGCGCGCGCAGGCCGAGGCGCGCGAGGCGGAGCGGATCCTGCAGTTGGAGGACGACGAGCGGCAGGGCGCGCAGCAGCACAGCGGTCCGGCGCGCCGCCAGCCGCTGCCCGAGGACGTGCCGCTCAACCGGCATGCCGAAGACGAGACGATCGGGCTGTTCGGCGCGCGCAAGAAGTCGTTCTCGAGCGAATACCACCTGACGCGCCGCAGCAAGGTCAAGCGCCTGCACCAGATTGGCAAGATCGCCGTGCAGTTCGACGCGCTCAAAGGCCTCACGCCGGTCAAGATGCGGCTCATGTTCGAGGCGCTCGGCCCCACCTTCGTCAAGGTCGGGCAGATCCTTTCGATGCGGTCCGAGATCCTGCCGCAATCGTTCTGCGATGAGCTCGCGAAGCTGCGCGCCGACGCCGACCCCATGCCGTACTCGATCGTGCTCGAGACGCTCGAAAACGAATACCGGCGGCCGGTGGACGAGATCTTCGCGAAGATCGACCCCACGCCGCTCGGTTCCGCCTCGCTCGCACAGGTGCACCGCGCCACGCTGCTCACGGGCGAAGACGTGGCGGTCAAAGTGCAGCGGCCCGGCGTGCGCGAGACGATGGCCGAAGATGTGTCGATCATGCGCTCGCTCGCACGCGGCGCCACCAAGATCATGCACAACGCGCAGGTGGTGGACTTCCAAGGCGTCGTGGAGGAACTGTGGGACACCTTCGACGAAGAGACGAACTTCCTCAATGAGGCGCGCAACCTGTGCGAATTCAAACGCTTCTGCGAGCACTATGCCTATATGGACTGCCCCACGCCGTACGTGGACCTGTGCACCGAGCATGTGGTGGTTATGGAATACATCGAGGGCATTCCGATCGCGCACACGCGCGAACTGCTCGACGACGGCTATTCGCTCAAGGAGATAGGCACGAAGCTCGTGGACAACTACGCGTCGCAGATCCTGGACGCCGGCTTCTTCCACGCCGACCCGCACCCGGGCAACATCGAGATCCGCGGCGGCAAGATCGTGCTGCTCGACCTCGGCATGACCGGCCGGCTCAACGCGTCCACGCGCGCCGCGCTCAAACAGATGCTGTTCGCCGTGGCCAAGCAGGATTCAGCGGGGCTCGCCGACGCGCTGCTGCGTTTCGCCGGCACCGAGATCAACCACACCGACTACCCGTCGCTGCTCGCCGACCTGGACGGCATCATCGACGAATTCGGCACCGTGGACCTGGCGGACCTGGACTTGGCCGCGTTCCTGGCGCAGCTGACGCAGATGGCGCGCCGCCACGGCATCGAGATCCCCAGTTCGGTCACCACGGTGGGCCGTGCGCTCGTGACGCTCGAAGGCCTACTCGACAAGTTCATCCCGAACGTCAACATGATCCAGATCATCTCGAAGCACATCGCGGCATCGAAGACGAACGTGGAATCGGTGACCGACGAACTCAAGACGCTCGCAGTGGAAAGCCACGAGGCGCTGCACGGCGCGCTCAAATCGATGAGCGAGGCCAACACCGCGCTCCACATGCTCACGCGCGGCGAACTGCGCATGAACCTCGAGCTGGTCTCGTCCGAAGAGCCGATGCGCCAGCTTTCCGACATGGTCAACCGCCTGACGATGGCGCTCATCGTGGTCGGCCTGTTCATCGGATCGTCAATCGTGTATTACGCCGGCATGAAACCGATCATCTTCGGCATCCCGGTCGTGGGGTTCCTGGGCTATCTGGCGGCCTTCGTGCTCTCGATGTGGATCGTGTTCGACATCTACTCGAAGAAGCGCCAAGCCAAGCGCCGCGCCCGCAAATGACGCGCGTTCGCTGACAGCAACGGCACGGGCGTGCAGTAGGCTCGGGTAGTGGAACTCCCAAGGAGGAAACATGGCCAAGACCGTACAGAAAATCCTGATCGGCGCCTCGCTCGCCGCAGGTGTCGGATTGTGGGCGATGGCGCCGCGCACGTTCGGCAACAAGCGCAAGAACTATGTGCCCACGCTGCCGCAGATCCCGTACGCGCACCGCGGCCTGCACGACGCCGGCTCCGGCCTGAGCCAGCAGTATGCGGGCGAAAGCGGCGAATACATTGCGCTCGCCCGCCGCATGGCGATGCAGGCGGGCTACGGCACACCGAATGAGCCGGGCCCGATCGCGCCTGAGAATTCGCTCGCCGCATTCGCCGCGGCCGCGACCGCCGGCTACGGCATCGAACTCGACGTGCAGATGACGCTCGACAACCAGATCGTGGTGCTGCACGACCCCGACCTGCTGCGCGTTGCGGGAGACCCGCGCCGCGTGGCCGACCTGACATACGACGAGCTCGTGCGCATCCCGCTGTTCCCCACGGCTGCACCGGGCGCCTATGAGTCGCCGCTGCTGCCGGGGGCGAGCGCCGACGACCCGTCCGCCGTCGCCACACCGGTCACCGCGCCGAAGGGCTATTACCAGCATGTGCCGCTGCTCAGCGACGTGCTGCGCGTAGTGGACGGCCGCGTGCCGATCATCGTCGAATTCAAATTCGAAAACCCGCGTTCGTGGGATGCCCGCGACGAGGAATTCATGACGCGCGCGGCGGATCTGCTCGAGGCGTACCGCGGCCTGTATGTGGTGGAGTCGTTCAGCCCCGCCGCCATGAACTGGTACAAGTCCAACCATCCGGATGTGTGCCGCGGTCAGCTCGCCGAAGACGTGCGCTTCGGCGGCGCCGATGCTGTGACATGGGCCGCCGGCAAGCTCGCGTTCAACTGGATGTCGCGCCCTGATTTTGTGGCGTACGACTACCGCAACGGCAGCAGCAAGCTGCTCGCCTTCGCGCGCAAGATGGGAGCACTCGCCGTGGCGTGGACCGTGCGCAGCTCGGCCGAACTGAGCCAGAGCATGCCGTACTTCGACCGCTACATCTTCGAGGCGTTCGTGCCGGGCGAGCTGCCGGCCGCGAACATGCAGCTGTAGACTGATGCGCGCATAATGCGAGCGGGCCGCGGTGTTCACCACCACGGCCCGCTCTTGCATTGGGGGTTTTCGCTGTTTGTGCCACTGTTTTCGCTGTTATCGTCCGGCTTTTCGCTGTTTTTGTCATTTTTTGGCTGGATTTATGACCAAAACGGCGAAAACAGTGGCACAAACAGCGAAAAGCCCGTCTGTGCGTAGGGTGTGTGTCAGTCGATGACGCCGTACAGGCGGTCGCCGGCGTCGCCCAGACCCGGCACGATGTAGCTCTTATCGTTGAGGCCTTCGTCCACACCGCAGACGACGACGCGGAACGAGATGCTCGGGTCGATGTTCTCTTCGACGAACTTGATGCCTTCCGGCGCGGCGATGATGCAGATCGCGGTCACGTCTTTTGCGCCCTTTTCGGCCAGGTAGTGCGTGGCGGCCACAAGCGTGCCGCCGGTGGCGAGCATCGGGTCGATCAGGAAGCACTGGCGGCCCGAAAGGTCGTCGGGCAGGCGGTTCGCGTAGGTGATCTGCTGGGTGGGATGCTCTTCGTCGCGCTTCATGCCCAGGAATCCGACCTCCGCGCTTGGCATCATGCGGGTCATGCCGTCGAGCATGCCCAGTCCGGCGCGCAGCACCGGCACGATGATCGGGCGAGGCTTGGCGATCGTCTTGCCCACCATGGGGGCCACAGGCGTCTCGATCGGCTTGTCCACGACCTCAAGGTTGCGGGTGGCCTCGTAGGCTTCGAGCGTGACGAGCTCGGAGACGAGTTCGCGGAAGATGGAAGAAGGGGTGTTCTTGTCTCGCAGCACGGTGAGCTTGTGCTCGACCAGCGGATGATTGAGTACTTGGAGTTCCATACCTCCTAGCATAGCCTGCGCATGGAGCGCGCGTCTGATTCAGCGATGGACGCACACCGGGCGATGCGCCGATGTCCATGCGGGTGGCACAATCGTGTCAACGCGCATGCCTTTTCAGCTATGAGATATCGGTGCTTGCCATCAGCTAAAAAAGCAATACTCACCATTATCGGCTTCGTATATTTATACCTACCCACATTCTTCGCGTTAGGAAAGGAGTACTATTATGCATTGGATATGGGTATTGATTGTAGGAGCCATTATTGGCGCAATCGCTGGTGCCATCACCCGTCGCAGTGGGGCGATGGGCTGGATCAGCAACATCATCGCCGGCTTGGTTGGCTCGGCGATCGGTGAGGCCCTGCTGGGACATTGGGGTCCGCAGCTCGCAGGCATGGCAATCATCCCGTCGCTCATTGGCGCGATCATTGTCGTTGCCGTCGTTTCGTTCTTCCTCATGCGTTCAAGCAAGTGACGTCACGGGGTTGGTTACCGTCATACGCCGGTGTGGGGCATGCGCCTTGCACCGGCGTTGCGTTTTTGCCCGAATGCGGGGGCGCAGGGGTGAATGACGGGCCGGGCCACTCCCGCGGCCGGCGCACATGCGGAAGCATAGTTGGCTAGCCTGTGCGTTGCCTGATTTTGCCGTAGTAGCGTAAAACCGCGTGATTTCAAGGAAATCATCGTGCGGTCCCGTACAGTGAAGGATAGTTCAAGGTTTCTTCCCGAACTTTGAAAACCAAGACGTAAGGAAACATCATGTATTGGATTTGGACGCTTATCGTTGGAGCAATCATTGGAGCCATCGCCGGAGCCATCACGAACCGCAGCGGATCGATGGGTTGGATCGCCAACATCATCGCAGGCCTTGCTGGTTCGGCGCTGGGCCAGGCGCTCTTCGGCAGCTGGGGCCCGCAACTCGGCGGCAT
>ERZ778503.2390-NODE-2390-length-10460-cov-8.071024_pt1 | contig 10460 bp, 9 predicted proteins | sample MGYA00510047_ERZ778503 | MGnify/ENA primary metagenome ERZ778503 (study PRJEB29527, sample SAMN07138965) | mouse gut metagenome | material: feces | host: mouse | place: China:Nanjing | collected 2016-01-25 ... | reverse complement strand
TATCTGGCTGCTGGCATAGAATGTATCTATTTTGATGTACTTCCTCCCATTCCACTCTGACTTATACTTTAACTGCCTTGTCAGCTCATACCATGACACATCAGATATGGATTTTGCCAAATCCAATCCTATGTTTCCCTCTGTATACGACATTTCCACATGTTCTGTTTCTACCAGCACTGACACAAAACACTTCCCACTGGATGCCTGTGAAACCGTGACTGATTTTATTTCCCCCTTAAATTCTCTGTGCAGCTTTGATTTTACTGTTTTTCGTTTTGATAATTTTATCTTTCCTTTCTCAAAATCTACCACAATATTCCCATTCGTGAAATTTGTCCTGTAAGAGTTATGGCTGTCATGCTTGCTCTTGAACTTTGGATATCCTGCATGTTCTTTGAAAAATTTCTGGTATGCGGAATCCATGTTATAAACTGCATTCGTCAGGGCAAATTTGTCCACTTCCCTTAACCAATCATACGCCTGCTTTAATTCCCTGTTGCAGTAATTATTGCAGTCTGTTCTGCTGACAGATTTTTTCTCTTTCTCATAAGTTTCTTTCCAATATGCCAATGTCTGATTATAAACAAACCGGCAAGAGTTTTTAATTTTGGTAAATTAAAAAGTAATCCTTTCTCTCAAACTATTCTGTTGTGATCACCATTTGTTTAAATATTATCTGCTTGTATAAATCTGTTATAAAACTATCTAAATCCATTTTGTCTTGAATCACATACGCTTCGCTTAATCCCTCAATCCATTGATTCCCAGAAGGATATGACAATAGATTGCTAGCAATACAAGCCAGCCTTCGTCCCTGTTTAATAGCATATCGGACAGTGTGCATTGTACCGCTATTATATAATGCCTCTATCACAAGTACTCCATCACTAATTCCACTTTGTAAACGGTCTCTCTCTACATATTGATACGCCTGCGCTGGTGTTGAAGGAAGATATTCACTCACTAAACAACCGCCATTTAACAACAGTCTTTTTGCAAGCTCACAGTTGGAATATGGTACAATCTGCTCCAATCCACATGGTAGTACTGCAACACAGTTTCCGCCTGCGGCAAGTACTCCATGTAGTACGTGTGTATCACAACCCAGAGCAAGTCCATTCACCACATTTATTCCTCTCTCTCCCAGCATATAACCTATCTGATATGCTATTTTCATTCCTTTTTCGGATATATGTCTACTTCCAATCACTGCAATATTTTGTTTTTGATTGATAATTTCAATATTACCTCTATAATATAAGTATGTAGGTGCTCTTGTAATAGAACCTAATCGTTGGGGATACTCCTTTTTTTTCATTTCAGTCCGTTTGATTGCATATTGCTGTGATATCCCTACCATCTCCCAACTAAAATTTATAGCAATTTATATATAAACTGTCACTAAAATATTATACTTATTTTTTCTCAAATGATTGACACCATTTTACTATTTGGTCAAAATAAATTTGTAACTTTTTTTCAAAAATATAAATTGGAACAGGTTGTTTCAAATCATAACTTTGTGCATAAATATCACACTCAAAGAAAAAAACTATTAGCTCTTTTTTGTAAGGGTCAAAAATCCAATACTCACGCACTCCGGCATTCTCATATTTCTCTAGCTTTCTGAAATAATCTTTTCGTTTTGTAGCAAAAGATATGACCTCTAGCACAAAGTCTGGCGCTCCAAACACTTTTCCCTTTAATAATTTTTCATTATTGCATAGAATAAAAATATCTGGTTGCACCATAGTTTTGTTGTCACAGTCAAGCTGCACATCAACAGGAAAGATACCTACCTCACAATTCCTATTATTTTCTATCAGATAATTTGCAATTTGCCTGTAAATCTCTCCTACAATCTTCTGATGGTCAAACGTTGGAGTCTTCATATCATACATTACACCATCAATTAATTCCACTCTAATTTCATCTGAGGTGATAAAATAATCTTCCGTCGTATATTCACCCTGTTTCTTCTCCTGTGGATTTCCATAGGAAAAAATAGTGTTATCTTTCAAAATGATATTATTATCCTGCTCTGTTAATGCTTGCTCTAACGCCTGAAGCGTCGCATAGCGTGGATGTGCTGTCTCCCCGGAAAAAATTTTTTGTACAGTGCCAAGTGGAACTTTCGATAAACTGGAAATCTGAGCATAGCTATATCCTTTCTGCAATTTTTTCTGCCTCATTTCCTCTATTGTCATAGCATCCTCCCCAAATTTCTAAGTAGATTCTTAAAAGTTTTTATGCTTAAAATCTATAAAAGGATTCTTAAAAGTTACTTTAATAAAACACTGAATAATTTTATTATACCTGTTTCAATCCGTTTGTCAACCGTTTTGTTTCCAGATATCCAATTTATATTCTTTTTTTATCCATTTTCTCTTGTTCATAAGCACGCTTTTTTAATTCTTCTTCTGACCCCAGATAAATATATTTATTTTCTGAAATGGGCAATGGTTTCTTTTCTGTAACTTCAAAAAGCTTATCAATCATAGGCGGATTTTCTTGTTCAAATTGTATTAAACTGAGTTCATGATGTCCTCGCATCGCATGGTCTGATGGACGTGTATGAACAGCTGTAAAAAAACACAAAATCTTAGAATGACATCTTTGAATCGAGTTTGGCTGTATCCTAAAATTCTTACTAAATGCAATCGCCTCATATTCCTGGTTGATTGGTATATCTGTCTCCGCATATAGATGATGAAAGTATAGGCTATTTTTTGCAAATTTATTTTTTTGAAAAATATCATAAGCAGTTTGTGACAAAATACCAAATTCTGTACAATATTTCTCAATCTCAGGAAATAGCTCCTGTTTTACAAACAGTGGATTATAACGTGCTATTAAAATAAGACAATGATTCACTAGTTCTCTCCCTCTTTTTCATAAAATTTTGCATTGATGAAAAATTTATGAAATGCTCAATGATATATTTTTTCTTTCTGTGTTTTGTCAAAATAACCAAACATAATAAAAAACTTTTAGTTACGCATTAATGGCACACCTTTGGAAATCTGTTCGCGCGCTACATATAGTATACTGTCAGACCGAGCACTCATACTCCATTTAACTAACATCATGACACCTCGTTCGATTTCAATACAAGTAATGCAGCGTGGATGGACACAACTGCCTGTATTATAGTAAAAAGAAGGCTCCTCTGGCATTACTGGACGATGTGTATGTCCCGTGATAAGAATATGTTTGTTCTCTGAAGCCCAATCATTCAGACGCATTTCACATTTGTTTTTCACATAATAATTTTTGGCTGCACTAGTCGGATCGAGCACACCTAAATTTTCTAACGGACTCCACACATATCGAACAAGAAAACATGCCACCCGCCAGAATGTTGAGTTGAGTAGACTCGCCTGGTGTCCATGTGTCAAGTAAATTGCACGTTGTGACATGTTATATGGATTTAATATAATTCCCTCATAAAAAGGATATGGAAACAAATTATTTTTTTTCTTTTTTATAATATCATGATTACCATAAATAAGATATAGTCTATTTTGTCTATGTAATTGTGCAAACATCTCAAAAATATCATCGTGAACCTCAATAATATTTTTCATGTTGCGGTTCTCCCAAAGTTCATCTCCATCGCCAAGTTCAATATAGGTAAACCCTTTTCTGTAATAATATTTTAACGCTGCAATAAACAAATGTTGATTTTTCAAAAAATTATCAGAAGAAGTTCCAATTCCTCTATGGCAATCACTCATCAAAACATATCGTGAGCGATAAGTCAATGGCAGGACTGGAGCATCTTGAAAAGCATGCTCCAGCCGTGATGAGACACTCACAGTCGCCCTTTCTTGCAACAACGTTTGCAGCAATAACGCTCTTTCCGATGGCAACGCTTATTGAAACGACGCATCCGAAACAGTCGCCGAAATGCTATTGGAATAAAATAGTACAAGCATAAAACTCTATCCTCTGTACATTGAAATGGCTTTGTCACCCACAAATACAATTTGCAAAATATTTTATTTTTCCATTGTGAAAAGCGACGCCAAAAGCGCGTACACAACTTGTAGTGCACCTTACATGACCGATTGAAATAAATCGTCACGCAAAAGCCATTTACTAAGAAATCCTGCGATCCATATCCCGCTTTGCGCAATCCACTGATAAAAGCAAACTGCATTTTTTTGTCATGAAATCGTATTGTCGCCTTCATACTCAAATCCGACGGCCACACAAAACTGCCTGTAAAAAATGCAGTGAGCCACCAATGATTTTGAGCAATCTTAACACAACTGCCATTTTTTCCACAGAGCACAAAAGAGCAATTTAACAGTTCTGCGTTTGATGCCGCCTCAAACCGCGTTGTCTTATACTCTTTCTCTGTAAGAATCCGGTTCGCATGATAAATGCCAATCTCAGCTCCGGCATTAATGCCATATTGACCTTTCCAAAACTCAATCAGCCAAGTTTTACCTTCATAGTCAAAATAGACTGGCAATGAGTCAAAAACCATCTGGAAGCGTGGCGCCATATAATCATAAATCCACGCGTATCCTGCCTCTCTTTGCCATGCGTCCAGTGTACTTGAAAAGAATCCGCACTCGTCATGAAAACAATAGCCAAACGGCTTGACAAGTTCCTTTACCTTGCAGCATTTCTGGCATTTGTCCATACACTGAATCTTGCAGATAATTTTCTTTTTCCGAAAATGAAAAAAGGTACAGAAAAAAAGTGCAATAAGTAATAGAATAATTAGGAAGAAATACATAAATCATATTCCAATCTATAAATTTATTATAATTTATGTCGGAATATGAATGGTTGTGTAAAATTTTATGAAATTTTATGAAATTGAATGCTGTACTATAGCAACTCCTTAAGCATTTTATTCACCATATTAGGATCAGCCTTTCCCTTCATCGCTTTCATTGTCTGTCCAACCAAAAAACTAATCGCTTTTTCCTTGCCATTTCGATAGTCCTCCACTGACTTCGGATTTGCTACAATAACGTCCTCAATCGTTTTTTGGAGTTCTCTTTCGTCATTAACAGTCTTTAAACCTTTTTCTTCCACATATTTTTCAGGGTCAATATTCTTGTCAAACATCACCTCAAAAACTTCCTTTGCCACAGTAGAGTTTATTACTTTGCTGTCCACTAGTGTAATCAGCTTTGCAAGATTTTGCGGAGAGAAACAAATGTCTTGAGCATCTATGTTCTTCTCTTTCAGCAGTCGAAGCGTCTCCCCCATCAGCCAGTTTGACACCTTTTTTGGCTGTCCGCAGATTGCCACAGTCTCCTCAAACAAATCTGCCAAATGTTTTGAATCAGTAATGATACTGATATCATATGCAGGAATATCAAACTCCTTTTTGTAGCGTGCCATCTTCTCCTCACGAAACTCTGGTTGACTATTACGTATCTGTTCCAACCACGCATCACTAATATAGACTGGAACCAAATCTGGATCTGGAAAATAACGATAATCCTGTGCATCTTCTTTTGAGCGCATAGTATAGGAATATTCCTTCGTATCATCCCAACGTCTTGTCTCCTGCACCACCTGCTGCCCTGCTTCAAGAAGTTCTATCTGCCGTTCGCGCTCCCCCTCTATTGCATGTGTAATTGCCCGAAATGAATTGAGATTTTTCATCTCTGTGCGTGTTCCAAATGCCTTTGTACCGATCTCTCTGACAGAAAGATTAACATCTGCACGCATAGAACCTTCATTTAATTTGCAGTCGGAAGCGCCAAGATACTGCACAATCATACGCAACTTTTCCAGATATGCAATGACTTCCTCTGCACTTCGCATATCTGGTTTTGAGACAATCTCAATTAACGGCACACCAGAGCGATTGTAATCCACAAGAGAACAATCCTCCCACTCGTCATGAATCAACTTTCCAGCATCTTCTTCCATATGAATCTCATGGATTCCAACTGCTTTTTTTCCTGTGGAAGTCTCAATATTCACATACCCATTTCTGCATATTGGCAAATAAAGTTGACTAATTTGATAATTCTGTGGATTATCTGGATAGAAATAATTTTTCCGGTCAAATTTGCAGTGCTGTGTAATTGTGCAATTCATAGCAAGTCCAACTGCTACTGCATAGTTTACTACTTGTTTATTCAACACTGGAAGGGACCCTGGCATTCCTGTGCAGACAGGACAGGTATGGCTATTTGGTGCACCGCCAAACGCAGTGGAACAACCACAGAATATCTTTGTCTTTGTCGCAAGTTCCACATGAACTTCCAGACCAATCACAGTCTCGTATTGTTTTGCCATTTACTTTCCCTCCTTACTCTGTTTTTCATAAGTATATGCTGCCTGTATCAATTTCTTTTCCTGAAATCTATCTGCAATGAACTGCAATCCAATTGGTAGTCCTTTTGCATCTGTTCCACATGGAAGTGAGATTCCAGGCAAGCCCACCAAATTTACTGATATCGTATAAATATCCCCAAGATACATTTTTAAAGGGTCTGCAAGGCTTTCTCCAAGTTTTGGCGCAGTGGTTGGAGCAACAGGACCAAGAATCAAATCATACTTTGCAAAAGCTTCGTCAAAAACTTTTTTAATCATTGCCTTTACCTTCAAAGCTTTTAGATAATAAGCGTCATAGTAACCAGAGCTTAAAACGAATGCTCCAAGCATAATTCTACGCTTTACTTCCGCACCAAAGCCCTCAGAACGCGTCTTTTTATACATGTCATGAAGTTTTTCAAATGATTTTGTACGATAACCATACTTAATACCATCAAAACGTTCTAAGTTTGAGCTTGCCTCTGCTGCTGCAATTGTATAATACGTTGGTATTGCATAGTCGACAAAGCTCAGATCGAATTCCTCAATTATCGCACCCCTTGCTGCTAATTTTTTTGCTGCTGTAAGTACTGCATTTTTCACTTCAATGTCAAGTCCTTCTCCAAGATAATCGCGTGGAATACCAATTTTCATTCCTTTTACATCATCAATTAGCGCCGCAGTAAAATTTGTGTCGTCTCTTTTGATAGATGTGGAATCCTTTGTATCATGAGATGCAAGCACCTCCATAACAGTGGCACAGTCTGTCACATTTTTTGTCAATGGCCCTATCTGATCGAACGAAGATGCATATGCAATCAATCCATAGCGTGAAACTGTTCCATATGTTGGCTTTAATCCTACCACGCCACAAAACGACGCTGGCTGCCTGATTGAACCTCCTGTGTCAGAACCCAGTGCAAACAAACACTCTCCTGCCGCCACTGCTGCCGCGGAACCACCTGAAGAACCTCCTGGAACATGGTCTGTATTCCATGGATTTCTAGTTATGCCATATGCGGAAGTTTCTGTTGTGGAGCCCATCGCAAATTCATCCATATTGGTTTTACCAATTATCACTACACCTGCCTTTTCAAGATTAAGTACTGCCTCCGCTGAAAAAGTTGGAATAAAATTTTTCAATATTTTTGAGGAACATGTGGTTAACATTCCCTCTGTGCACATATTGTCTTTGATGGCAACTGGCACCCCAGCAAGAGCTCCTGTCAACTCGCCTTTTTCAATCTTTTTCTGCACATTTGTTGCTGCCTGCAATGCCCGTTCTTTGTCAATCGTCACATAGGCGTTGATGGTGCTTTCCTTCTCATCAATCTGTGCAATCACCGCTTTCATCGCCTCTACTGCGGTGATTTTCCCTTCCTTAATTATCGTGGAAAGTTCCACCGCGCTGTATTCTAAAATATTCATCTTAATCCCCCATGCCGCCGTTTGACGGCTCAAATAATGATAAACTGCTAAATACTCACGACAACAGTATCTTGAAAATAGTTTTTGGACAATTTCTAATCAAATGTTTTTGGTACCACAAACATATTGTCTTTCTCGACGGGCGCATTCTTCAAAATTTTTTTGCTCTCGTCACCATTTGTCACCACATCTTCTCGGAATACATTCTGTACTGGAAATACATGAGACATCGGTTCAATATTTGTCGTGTCCAACGCAGCTAACTTGTCAATATAATCCAACATCCTGCTCATATCCTTCTTTGCTTGCTCCTTCTCCTCTGTAGAAAGCGCAAGCTTAGTAAGAATCCCCACATGCTCGATGGTTTCATCTGTAATCACATTTGCCATATTCAACCTCCTGTTCTTGTAATACTTCTTTTTAAATTTAATGATAGTGAAATCTTTGATCTCACACGAACTCCCATCTGCCCGCTTTAGCGGGCAGACAAATCAGGAGGTGTGAAATTTTAATTTCACACTAATCCCTTATTTTAATATGTACTTCACGTAACTGCTGTTCTGTGACATCGTTTGGTGCACCGCACATCAAATCCTGCGCAGAACCACTCATTGGGAAGGCTATCACTTCCCGAATATTTTCCTCATTCTTCAAAAGCATCAACATTCTATCAATTCCTGGCGCCATGCCTGCGTGTGGTGGTGCTCCAAACTGAAACGCCTGATATAATGCGCCGAATTTTGATTTTAGCATCTGTTTGTCATACCCCACAATCTCAAATGCTTTCACCATAATTTCCATATCATGATTTCTAGCAGCACCACTTGACAATTCAACGCCATTACATACGATATCATATTGATACGCTAGAATATCTAATGGATTCTCACTATTCAATGCCTCAAGACCACCCTGTGGCATTGAAAATGGATTGTGTTTAAAACCAATCTGCTTTGTCTCAGAATCACACTCAAACATGGGAAAATCATTAATATAACAAAAACGATATGCATTTTTCTCACAAAGCTCTAACTTCTCCCCAAGCTCAGTGCGCAATTGCCCTGCATAGTAGCTTGCGCGTTCTTTCTTGTCTGCAATAAAGAAAATCGTATCACCTGGTGTAAGTCCTGCAATTTCAGCAAGTTCTGATTTAAGCACATCTGGAATAAATTTGTCAATTGGTCCCTTATAGTTCATATCATCATCAACTTCAAGATATCCAAGTCCACTCATTCCCATATCAGTTGCAAAACACAAAAGCTTTTCATGGAATCCCTTTGACATCTCAGCATGTACTTTGATTGCTCGTACTATTTTACCGATAAAGGGCTTAAATAAACACTTCTGGAAAAAATCTGTCAAGTCAATAATGCGCAGCGGATTCCTTAAATCAGGCTTATCTGTGCCAAATTCCAATATCGCTTGTTCGTAACGAATAACTGGATAAGGTGCCTTTGTCACTACAAAACCCTCTGGCGCAAATTTCTCAAATACTGCTGACAGCACTTCTTCGCCAACTTTAAATACATCCTCCTGTGTCGCAAAACTCATTTCAAAATCAAGTTGATAAAATTCTCCTGGAGAACGATCTGCACGCGCATCCTCATCACGAAAACATGGTGCAATCTGAAAATATTTATCAAACCCTGACGCCATCAAAAGCTGTTTATACTGTTGTGGTGCCTGCGGAAGTGCATAAAACTTCCCCTTATATTTTCTTGACGGAACAATATAATCCCTTGCGCCTTCAGGTGATGATGCACACAAAATGGGTGTCTGAATCTCCAAAAATCCCATCTCTGTCATTTTTTGTCTTAGAAAGCTGATTACCTGCGAACGAAAAATAATATTATCCTTTACTTTTTTATTTCTAAGGTCTAAATAACGATATTTTAATCGTACATCCTCTCTTGTCTCTTTTGATGTCATTATCTCAAAAGGAAGTTGTTGATATACCTTTCCAAGTATTGTTACCTTTTTTGCTTCAAGTTCAATCGTTCCTGTTGGAATTTTGGGATTGTATGTGTCCTCATCTCTCTTTTCCACAGGTCCTTCGATGGAAACACACATCTCCTTTGTAATGCCATTTAAGAGCGTTGTATTTCTCATAACCACCTGCAATACACCATACATATCACGCAGATCGATAAAAGATACACCGCCATGGTCACGAATATTTTCCACCCAACCTGCAACTTGCAATATTTGACCAATATGCTGTTCACTGATTTCTTTCATTGTAATATCTCTGTACATTTCATATCCTCCTATTTTTTCTCTGTGTTTATACGCAATTTGCTGCCTTAGTGACTTATTTCCTCTTGCGTATGGACGTGGAGGCTGCTTTCGCTGCATAGCTCCTCTCCGCGTCCGTATGCAATCGAGTAGGAAAGGTTTATCTTCCCCCTACTCGCACGCCGGGCACCCGTCAGCGAACCGATAAATCGGTTTGATGACAAATTTCACTTGGGTGCCCGTGTGCATAAAAAAATCCCAGAATACAAAATGTATTCCGGGACGGATAATTGAAATATATCCGCGGTACCACCCGCATTGACAAAACGTTCAACAATATAATCTTATCGTTTTATCCTCTCTTGCATTTAACGCACGCTCACGTATTACTCTACTAAAATTGTTTTATTTTTTCGAGTAATCTGCTCCAGAGTGTTCCCTTCGTCAGCTTCCGCGGACAGCGCTCTCAGTCGGTGACGCCGTCTTCCTGTCGTTTTCAT
>ERZ778503.2388-NODE-2388-length-10465-cov-4.987800_pt1 | contig 10465 bp, 8 predicted proteins | sample MGYA00510047_ERZ778503 | MGnify/ENA primary metagenome ERZ778503 (study PRJEB29527, sample SAMN07138965) | mouse gut metagenome | material: feces | host: mouse | place: China:Nanjing | collected 2016-01-25 ... | reverse complement strand
TCCATACGGACAAGGGTTCCGATCCGATTTGACCGGCACCTCCTCACCGCCGGTCGCAGAAAACATTTTCCTCTTCCCTACACCACTGTACTGCGCGATGCGGAGGAACAAAAAGAAAGATGTACACCATTTCCCAAAAAGATGTACACCTTATTTCGTTTTGGTGTACACCTTTTTAAAATAAGGTCTACACCTTTTTCTCTCGCCCTGCCCGCCTCCGCCGTTATTCCCCTACGGACCGGTCATCGGACATGCCCGTCGGCACGTCTCTTTCCGGGCAATGTGTATCCGTCAGTCTTCCGTCTCGTAGTCCGTACAGGAACGCCGGACAATGTAGGGCTTGATAATGCCGGCTGCCGCTACGTGGTCGGGATGGACGGCATACGTCCGTACCTCCTCCAGCGACCCGAACTCGCTGTAAAGCGCTATATGGAACTGCTCGTCGGGATTCGCATTGAAGCCCACCTCGATCTTACGGATAAAAGGTATACGCTCCGGCAAGGCCATGATCTTCTCCCTGAAAGCCGTCATCAGTTCCGCACGCCTCTCTTCCGGCAATTCCGCATCCAATTGAAACAACACGATATGTTTAACCATTTTCTTTGCTTTTTTTCCTATTATTTATCTATCTTTGCATAAAAGCAGATTCGGCGACAAAGTTACTCCTTTTTCGGAAAAAAACTTTATTTTGCGATATTTAATAAAAAGAATATGTATATTATCGGTATAGCAGGCGGCACGGGATCGGGAAAAACCACCGTAGTCCGCAAAATCGTGGAAAGTATGCCCGACGGCAAAGTGGGCCTCATTCCGCAAGATTCTTACTACAACGACAACACGGCGCTCACTATGGAGGAACGCCATAAAATCAACTACGACCATCCGTCGGCTTTCGACTGGGATCTGCTCGTACGCCACATCCGGGAACTGAAGAACGGGCATGCCGTGGAACAACCCACGTATTCGTATCTGGAATGCAACCGCCTGCCCGAGACCATCCATGTGGAGCCTTGCGAAATCCTGATCATAGAAGGCATCATGGCCCTGTACAGAAAAGAACTGCGCGACCTGATGGACCTGAAAATTTTTGTAGATGCCGATCCCGACGAACGCCTGATACGCGTCATCTCCCGCGATATGGTGGAGCGCGGGCGTACGGCGGAAATGGTGATGGGGCGCTACACGGAAGTGCTCAAGCCCATGCACATGGAGTTTATTGAACCGACCAAGCGGTATGCCGACCTGATCATACCGCAAGGAGGCAACAACCGCAAGGCTATTGAACTGATGCGCAGTTACATCACCCACAGGCTGCATCCTTAATCCCGATTACGTACACCGGACAAACCCTCCGCCTGCATGAAAAAGAGAAAGGTGCCGCTTATCGCCTGTCTGATGACCGGAACAGCTGTTGCGGGTATCATCGTCGCCTGCACGCAGGAACGGGAAGAGCCCCTCACGGCTTCAGGCATCCGGTACGCTGCGGACACGGAGGCATACGACCTGCCCCGGATTCAGGAGGCCGGAGAGTTGATAGCCGTTACCTTGTCCGGTCCCGATACCTATTATGAATACCGGGGGCAGGCATTCGGTACGCAGTTCGTACTGGCCGAAGCGTTCGCACGCTCCGTGGGAGCGCGTCTGCGCATGGAGACGGCACGCGACACGGCCGAACTGCTGCAACGGCTGGAACGGAACGATGCCGATCTGATAGCGCTGGAACTGCCCGTCGAGCGCTTCCGCCGGAAAGCCTATACTTTTTGCGGTCCGTTTTCCGACAGTACCGCAAACGGGCATCCCGCCCCACACAGCCAATGGCTGGTTCGAAGCAACGCCCCCTTGCTGAGCCAAGCACTGAACGAATGGTTCACGCCATCCCTCAAAGCCCGACTGACCGCCGATACCCGCAGGCCGACAGCGGAAAGTCACGGCGTCCGCCGGCAAATGCGGGCTCCCCTCCAGTCGCAACGACAGGGAATCATCTCCCCTTACGACGCTCACTTCATCCGCCACGCCGCCTCCCTGGGTTGGGACTGGAGGCTGATGGCCGCACAATGTTATCAGGAATCGGGATTCGATCCGCAGGCCGTATCCTGGGCCGGAGCGCGCGGACTGATGCAGATCATGCCCGCAACAGCCGCCCACCTGGGGCTGGCCCCGACAAAAATAAACGACCCGGCCCAGAACATACAGGCAGCAACACGCTATCTGCGTGAGCTGAACCGGACCTTTGCCGACATACCCCGAAACGACGAGCGGATTAGTTTCGTGCTGGCTGCTTACAACGGCGGTGCCGGACACGTGCGCGATGCCATGATGCTGGCCCGAAAGGCCGGAAAAGACGAGACGCAATGGAATGAAGTGGCGCCTTTCGTACGGTTGTTGAGCCAACCGAAGTACTACAACGACCCTGTGGTGAAATACGGCTTTCTGCGCGGCGAGGAAACATATACTTATGTCAAGTCTATCCGGGAACGGTGGCACTATTACCGGAGCCGCATACGTAACACACCGGCCGGCTCCGTGCCCTCTCCGTCGAAGAAGAGTTTGAGAAACGGCGCGTACCGGAGCAAGGTAGTGCGGCCCGGGCAAAGGGACACCATCGGCAACAGCGGACAACACTGACGAGCATGGAACAGGCTAACGAATTATTTCGCGAAGTGGAAGCGATCGTGCGGCATACGGCAGACACGGCTGCCCGCTACTACCGCCTCGACCGGCTGCTGGAACGGGCCATACTGGACAGAACAGCCGGTTTCACAGCCGATTTCACCCATTCGTCGGCACGCCTGCACACCTTGTGCCGCATGGCGCGGATCAATCCGTATCCCGTGGCCTTGTTCCGCGCCCACGCCCGACGGATTCAGCAGGGCGAATACCTCCCCACAGAAACAGACGCCCGATACGACCTGAAAGCGCTGTGCGAAGCCCTGTCCGCTTTCTACAACACCCCGCTACCGGACCGTCTGCGCAAACGGCTGCCGGCTCATTGGCGTTCCTTTCAGCATCCCGTCTTCGCACCGGACAGCGCCCGACGCATCCGGCTTACCGTCGTACGGTGGGACCGCCGGTTCCTGTACGGCTTCGATGCGGAACATCCCACCGAACAGCCGCTTAAAGTACAATACGCCGACGACCGGCATACCCTCTTCTCCGACCTGGCGGAACAGCTGTATGAAGGAGCACAGGTAAACCTGCTCACCGTGCGTACGGAAAACGGGTGTCTGCATCCCGAAATCATCGTGCTCGATCCCGACTTTCTGATCGACATAACGGCTTTGTGCGCTTGTCTGAAGCCGTACGGAACCACCCCGCTCACGCATCTGATCCGAAAATTCACACCGTCGGCACGCAGCGCGGCCATCTGCCTGGGTAACACTGCCAATCAGTTCCTGGACGATTGCGTGAACGAAACGTCCGACATTTCCCTCACCGACGAAGAGGAATTATACCGGCACTCCATGCAGAAAAGCTTCCGCCATTCGGCGCTGGACTTCACCACGCTGCCCGGTATCGATGCGGATTTCTTCAAGAAAGCGCGTACGCAGTTTCGGAACATCCGGCAAACGGTACGCGAAAAGTTCAGCGCAGCCGACATTGACATAGAAAAGACCGCCGTGCAACTGGAGCCGTCTTTTCTATGCGAGGCGCTCGGATTGCAAGGGCGTATGGACCTGCTCACCCACGACTTCCGCAAAATAGTGGAACTGAAAAGCGGGAAAGCCGACGAATATCCTCATACGCATCCCCACGCGGAGCACACCCTGCAAATGGCCCTTTATCAGGAGATGCTTTACCACACCAAGGGCATCCGGCGCAACGGCGTACAGACTTTCCTGTTTTATTCGCAATACCCGCTTTTCTACAACATCCGCATGCCTCGCGACACCGTACGCCGGGCGTTGGCACTGCGCAACGGCATCGTGCATCTGGAACGGCGCCTGCGCAGCGGGGATTCGAAGGTGCTGTTGAAAGGCCTCACCGAAGAGATGTTCAATGTAGACGGGCGTAACGATCTGTTCTACAAACGCTATCTGCAACCGGACATCAGCCGTTTCCTGCATACCGTACAACATGCCGACCCGCTTACGACAGCCTATTTCCACACGTTCCTCACCTTTTTGGAACGGGAACAGGCCCTGGCAAAAACAGGTGACGGGCAACCGGATTCGGGGCGAGGGTTCGCCGAATCCTGGAACAGCGACCCGCAGACACGGTTGGCCGACGGAGCACTGCTGCTCGGCCTGCGCCTGCATCCCGTGGCCTCCGCCGACGGATCCGTCAGCCGTCTTGTGCTGGAGATCCCGCCTTACGATGATGGCGTCCTGCCCAACTTCCGAAAAGGCGACGCCGTGATGCTGTACGAACGTAACCGGGACGGCGACAACGTGACGAACCAGCAAATATTCCGCTGCTCCGTCGAACAGATCGGCACCGACGAGATCATCCTACGGCTGGCCTTCCCGCAACGAAACGCCCGCATGTTCCGACCGGAAAGCCGCTATGCCCTGGAACCGGGCTACATGGACGCCTCCTATACGCACGCTTACCGAGGCCTCTACGCCTTGCTGACAGCACCCGCCGAACGCCGCGACCTGCTTTTGGGCCGACGGCCTCCACGCATCCGTACGAACGTCACGCTGAAAAAAACATTCCCCCAAGCCGAAACGGCACACATCGTACGACAAGCCAAACAAGCCTCGGACTACTTTCTGCTGATAGGTCCGCCAGGAACGGGTAAAACGTCGGTAGCCCTAAAAGCGATGGTCGAGGAATTCACAGCCGACCGTCCGTCGGCCAACCTGCTCATCATGGCCTACACCAACCGGGCTGTCGACGAGATATGCAGCATGCTGGAAAGCATCGTCCCCGCACCGGCTTATGTACGCATCGGACAGGAATTATGCTGCGAAGAACGATTCCGCCCCCGATTGCTGAACCGGCTGACGGACAACGCCACCAGCCGTAAGGCGCTGTTCGAGGCCCTGGCTCCCCTGCACATTTTCACCGGCACCATCGCTTCCGTCACGGCCTATTCCTCTTTGTTTGAACTGAAACGCTTCGACACCGCTCTGATCGACGAAGCCTCCCAGGTATTGGAACCACAACTGCTTCCGCTGCTGTGCGCCACCACCTCGTTGCCGTCCGATGATTTCCGTTGTCAGCCCTGCGCCATTGCGAGATTCATCCTTATAGGCGACCACAAGCAATTGCCGGCTGTCGTCTTGCAATCGCCGGAACTGTCGGAAGTAAGGGACGAACAACTGCGGGCCGTCGGGCTGACCAACTGCCGCAACTCGCTCTTCGAACGGCTGCACACCCTGCAAGGTATCCTCGGCACTGAAAACACCGTAGCCATGCTTCACCGACAAGGCCGTATGCATCCGGCGCTAAGCGATTTCGTGAACCGCCACTACTACAACAACCGGCTGAAAGCCGTCCCTCTGCCCCACCAAACGACGCCCCCCGACTTTGCCGCTTTCAGCGGAACGGACCCTTGGCTACGTTATGTGGCCACCACTCGTATGGGATTTATCCACACGAAGGCTCCCTTTTTCACGGAGAACAACAAAATCAACCGGGCCGAAGCCGAAATCATCGCCCGGCTGGTGCAGGGCGTCTATCAACTTTGCCAGGACAGCAACGTCCCTTTCCAGGCGGACAAACGCATCGGTATCATCGTCCCGTTCCGCAGTCAGATAGCCATGATACGCAAAGAGCTGGCACGACTGGATATCCCCGATACGGAACAACTCACCATTGATACCGTCGAACGTTACCAGGGCAGCCAGCGCGACATCATCCTGTTCAGCACCACCGTCAGCCAACCTTATCAACTGGACATGCTGTCCGTACCGGTACGGATCGACGGACAGCCCACAGACCGCAAACTCAATGTAGCCCTGACCCGGGCACGCAAGCAGTTCTTTCTCACCGGAGACGCCAACCTGCTGCGCCGCAGCCCGTCGTACGCCGCTCTGCTGGACTACATCAGCCGCCTGCCTCAACAGCCCCTCTCCGACTGACAGCCGCCATGGAAAAAAAGGACAGTTACGGATAAAACCAACCGTAAACTTCTTACGGGAAACCTTTGCCGCCCTCATACAACAGCCCCGTACACACCGACAGATCACTGTAGTGCGTACGGGGCTGTTGCATACGGTCGGCCACATCCGATGCCGCTGGAGTTATCTGCGGATGAACCCTACCTTCAAATTCAATTTCAAATAGTATGCCCGATTCTCCCGTTCCAGATAACCGTATTTGTCTTTATCGGGCAAACCTTTTTCCAGTCGCGTATGCGTAAACAAATAATCGGCCATCGTCTGACGGTCGGCCTTCTGGTAACAAAGCAGTTCGCCGGCGGCCCCCACCGCAATAAACCCGGACACGGCCGTCTCCTCTCCGTTGAACATCTTGGCCGGGCGCAGTCCCAATGCCAAAGCCACCAGGAACTGCTTTACCTTATACCGGTAAAAGCCGTGTTTATGCACCAGTTCATCTTTTATCTTCAACGGATTCTGCTCTTCAACCCGTGCCGTCAACTCATCTATCCGGGCCACGTTGTCCAGATGCAGCATCCGCAACATGGCAGCCAATACGCGCGGAAAATTAGAATCGATCATCAACAGATTGCTGCGAAATATCTTATCCGCCACATCATTGTATTTCAGCACACCGCCCATGCTCTCGATGTACAGCATGCGACGGGCCACCTCCGCCGGATTGTCCGGTGCCTCGGTATAGTTGATCTTGTTCACCGCCGGACCGGAAAACCGCACGCCCGTCTGCTCCCACTTCAGGTTAGCCGTGCGTCCGCCGTCCAGCAAAGGCGTCATACCGCATAGGCGCGACTGTATGCGGAAACCTACGGGAGGCGCATCGGCGCTGTAGAACGACAAATAAAAATCCGTACGATCGTCCGTCACAGCCTCCATATCATAGATACGTACGGCGTCCAGAAACTCTTCCACGCCCGGAGCCGCCTCTATCTCCGCTTCCCGCGATACCGACAGACCGCTCAGAATCAACGAGGCCACCGCCCCGAAGTCCTCGCGCGGAAAACAGACGTCCATCTGCTCACCCACTACCCGTATCCGCTCACCCTCAACATAATAGCGCTCTCCGTCGTGTTCCCTCCGTGTGAGCAAGGCTATGGGCAAGGGGGTACCGACCGGTTCGCCGGCTGCATTGCCCGCATCCACCGCTCCCCGGGCCAATAAAGAAAATACGGTATATAACTCACTCCATTCTTTGCGCGATGCTGTCAACATATTTTTTGTTTTTAATACGGTTTCGTTCTTCTCTTCGGAATCTTTCTTTCCCAATTCCATGCAAAAATACGGAAATCTTCTCGGAATGCCGAAAAACAGTCCGTCTTTTCAAGAGCAGACGACGAATAAATCGTATATTTGCTACAGAATCCCAAAAAACAAATTATGATTACTTTAAAAGAACTATACCGCATCGGTTACGGGCCTTCAAGCAGCCACACGATGGGCCCCCGGAAGGCCGCTGAGATATTCCTGGAACGGCATCCCGAACCGGATACCGCCTTCGAAGTGACGCTCTACGGCAGTCTGGCGGCTACCGGCAAAGGACACATGACGGACTGGGCAGTGGAAAGCGTACTCGGCAAGGAACGGACCCGCATTGTGTGGGAACCGAAAATATTCCTCCCTTTCCATCCCAACGGAATGAAGTTCAAGGCACTACGCCCCGACGGACAGTCCACCGACGAATGGACGGTGTTCAGCGTGGGCGGCGGCGCACTGGCCGAAGAAGGCATGCCTACCGTGGAATTTGAAGAAATCTACGGCATGAACTACGCCACCGACATTCTGAGCTGGTGCATCCGAACGGGCAAAAGCTATTGGGAGTACGTCAAAGAATGCGAGGATGCCGACATCTGGGACTATCTGGCCGAAGTATGGGACACCATGAAAACCGCCGTACGAAACGGTCTGGAACAAGAGGAAGTGCTACCGGGTCCGCTGAACCTGCGCCGGAAAGCAGCCTCTTACTATGTGCGTGCCGAAGGCTATCAACGCTCCATGAAGACCCGGGGCCTGATATTCTCCTACGCACTGGCCGTCAGCGAGGAAAACGCCGGCGGCGGACGCATCGTAACGGCCCCCACCTGCGGCTCGTGCGGCGTACTTCCCGGTGTACTCTACCACTTGTACAAATCGAGAGAAATGAGCGACACGCGCATCATCCGGGCGTTGGCCACAGCAGGCCTGTTCGGCAATATCGTGAAAAAGAATGCTTCCATATCCGGGGCCGAGGTGGGATGTCAGGGAGAAGTCGGTGTAGCCTGCGCCATGGCCGCAGCGGCTGCCAACCAACTCTTCGGAGGCACACCGGCGCAAATCGAATACGCTGCCGAAATGGGATTGGAACATCATTTGGGACTGACGTGCGACCCGGTGTGCGGACTGGTACAGATTCCCTGCATCGAACGGAACGCCTATGCCGCCGCCCGCGCCGTGGATGCCAATTCATACGCCATGCTCACCGACGGCATGCACCGTGTCTCCTTCGACAAAGTGGTGGAGGTCATGAAGAAAACCGGACACGACCTGCCCTCGCTCTACAAAGAGACCAGCGAAGGCGGACTGGCCGAGGACTTCCACCAGATGTGGCACTCGGGCGTGGAATAAACAGAACCGGACAAAGGAACGCCTGCATCTCAGGATTGCAGGTGTTCCAGCAGACCGGCACAGGCATCTTCCAGAATGTCGAGCACGTTTTCAAAGCCCGAAGCACCGCCGTAATAGGGATCCGGCACGTAGTCCGCCACCTTCCGGCGACAATAATCGGTCATGCGCACCACCTTTTTCTCTTCGTCCAGACCGGGAGCCAGTTCGCGCAGGCGTTCCACATTTTGATCGTCCATCCCCACAATCAAGTCGAACGTAAAAAAATCATCGTAACATACGGGACGCGACAGATGCGTGATATGCACACCGCGCCGCTCGGCATGAGTCCGCATACGGGCGTCGGCTTTCTCCCCTTCGTGATAACTGCTTAATCCGGCGGAATCCAGCCGGAACTCCGCTTCAAGTCCTGCCTCACGCACCTGCATACGCATGATCTCCTCCGCCGTACAGGAACGGCAAATATTGCCCAGGCAAACAAATAAAATCTTTTTCATCCTGCAAAAATAACCGGAATCCGCCATATATGCAAACCGCCGCATCCCGGCACCTGTTTTCCTAAACATTGTTAAACCTCTTTTTATCCGAACGGAATCCGCAGAAAAAAGAGTAATATTGCAAAAAATAACCTACAAAACATAAATTATCAGCCTATGAAACATTTTACTTTTCCCCTGTTGCTGGCTGCCGCACTAGCAATATCCGTTCCGGCATCGGCCTCTAAGAAGAACAACAAGAAGCTGTATATCAGCACCTATTCTGCAACCATACAAGTACCGGAGACTGTAGAAACGGCTTTGGACATCACCCTTTTCCGCAGTCTGTATGCCGGATACAACAGCATTTGCCTGCCATTCGACCTCACTGCCGACGAAGTAAAAAATTCATTCGGCGACGTACGTCTGGAACAACTTACCGGTTGCAAGCAAAACGGCAACGCACTGGAACTGTATTTTGCCGACTGCACCGAACAGGGGCTTAAAGCCGGAATGCCTTATCTGATTTATTCACCGGTGAAAAAATCGGTTTGGGTGAAACAGAACGGTGTGCGCTCGGCCACCAACACGCCGGTTCCCGTTACGATAAACGAGGCCGGCGGCAACCGTGTCACCTTCTGCGGAGTATTTGAAAAAGTACAGCCCGTAGGCCAGTACGGCATACCGGCTTCGCAGGCCCTCGAAGGCGAGGTAAAAAGTATATTGGTACGCACCGACGGGAGCAAGTTCTTCCTGCCCACCCGTTGCGGTCTGGAATGGGAAAGCCAGGCGAACGGAGCCACCGAGCTGTTGATCAAGCATGTGGCTACGGCCGATGCCCTAGGTAACGTCACCGGCATCAGCACACTGACGGCACAAAACGCTCCCGTTGACGTTTATTCGCTGAACGGCGTACTCGTGAAACGCCAAATACGCATCTCCGAGATTTCCCGTACACTGGACAAGGGTATCTACGTGATAAACGGCGAAAAGTTCCTGGTAAAATAAACCGGACCTCGCCCAAAGAAACTTTCCCGCAGGCCGACGGTTTCTCTCCGTCCCGCCCGCGAAAACTACATACCGCGTCTTGGTTTATACAAACCGAGGCGCGTTTTTTACATATCCTGTCACGAACTGTAAAAACCGCGTCACGAACCGAACTCGCATCCGGCAAAGCCTCCCCTTGGATGGCACGGCGCAGCAAGTTTCCCTTACGGAGAGTTGCTTTTTCTCTTTTCTCCCCTCCGCCCGTCGCTGCCCGGTGGGGCCGGTTACTGTCCCCCAGTGCACCGACACGCCCCCCCAGCTATGCCCCGCACCCCGCCGCCT
>ERZ778503.2377-NODE-2377-length-10514-cov-4.158237_pt1 | contig 10514 bp, 7 predicted proteins | sample MGYA00510047_ERZ778503 | MGnify/ENA primary metagenome ERZ778503 (study PRJEB29527, sample SAMN07138965) | mouse gut metagenome | material: feces | host: mouse | place: China:Nanjing | collected 2016-01-25 ... | reverse complement strand
AGCACACCGCCGCCGAAGAGGTGGCCGCCATGCTGCAGCCCGCTCTCGAAGGGCACGACATAGGCGTAATCAGCGAAGCAGGCTGCCCTGCCGTGGCCGACCCCGGCGCCGACCTCGTTGCCGCGGCACAGCGCGCCGGCGTGGAGGTTCTGCCGCTGGTGGGGCCGTCGAGCATCCTGCTTTCGCTTATGGCATCGGGGTTCAACGGGCAGAGTTTCGTTTTCCGGGGCTATCTGCCGGTAGAGGCAAGAGCCAGAGCTGCGGCATTCAAGGAAATGGAGCGCGCCATAGCACGCAACCGCCAGACACAGATTTTCATAGAAACACCTTACCGCAACCGCCGGCTGCTGGAGGAACTCACCTCATCGCTGCCGGCGACGATGCTTCTCTGTGTGGCCGTGGACATAAACGGCGAACACCAGAACATAAGCACACGCCAGCTGCAATGGTGGAAAGCAAATCCACCGGCTCTGGAAAAACGGCCGGCGATATTCCTCCTCTACAGCTGACATCATGAGCCGAAGGATGAAATTCAAACGCCGCCTTGCCGAAGCCGACCAGCCCGACCTGTTCCAGATTGCCGACAACGGCGAGGCAGACACGCCCGAGCCACAGCTTCGCCCGAGCCACGAACAGTTGCGCTTCATAAGTTTCGGCAGCGGAAGCAGCGGCAACTGCGCATACATAGGCACCGAGAGCTGCGGGCTGCTGATCGACGCCGGCGTGGACAACAACAGGGTAGTTACCGAACTTGCCGCCAACGCCATATCGCCACAAAACATCGCAGGCATAGTCATAACCCACGACCACAGCGACCATGTGCGCTTCGCATATTCGCTTCTCCGCCGCTACCGCCACATGAAACTCTATGCCACGCCCAAGACCATGAACGGTCTTCTGCGGCGACACAGCATATCGCGGCGCATCCAGGACTACCATCAGCCCATATTCAAGGAATTTCCATTCCGCGTCGGGGACCTCTCGGTAACAGCCTTCGAGACCAGCCACGACGGAACCGACAACTGCGGCTACTGCATAGAAGGTGGTGGAACATCGTTTGTGGTAGCCACCGACACCGGAATAGTGACACCGCGCGCCGACCACTACATACGCACTGCCGAGCATTTGATGATAGAAGCCGACTACGATGCCGCAATGCTGCGCAACGGGCCATATCCCGAGCGGCTGAAGGCGCGCATCGCATCCTGCGAGGGCCATCTCGACAACGCTGTCACTGCCGCCTATCTGGCCGGAATAGTACCGGCATACCGCCTGCGCACAGTGTTCCTATGCCATCTGAGCCACATCAACAACACTCCCCAGCTTGCATTCCATTGCGTGCGCACAGCGCTCGAAGAGGCCGGAGCGAGAGTGACCGACATCGCCGCCTCCGCTCTGGATCCGCGGCTGCGGCTGGCGGTGCTTCCACGCCTGGAATCGTCGCCTCTCACTGTGCTGGCACCGGCACCCGATGCCAACCACGGCATTGATTCGATTTGAAATGTTATATTACTGCAACCAACCTCACCAAAAAGCATATGAAAGTCCACAACTTTGCCGATAGCCCCTCGCTCGTGAGCCAATACCTTGCGGAAATGCGCAACCGCAATCTGCAGACCGACCGCATGCGTTTCCGCCGCAACCTCGAAAGAGTTGGAGAGATAATGGCATATGAAATCAGCAAAACACTGAAATACAAGAACGAACCCGTATCCACGCCTCTTGGGGTGGAGGCCATATGCCAGGAAATCGACCAGGAACTGGTGCTTGCCACTATTTTCCGCGCCGGCGTTCCCTTCCATCAGGGTTTTCTCCGCTATTTCGACAATGCAGGCAACGCCTTCGTGTCGGCCTACCGCAAATACAAGGAAAAGGAAAATTTCGACATCTGCATCGAGTATCTGGCCTCCCCGTGTCTCGACGGCAAGACGCTGATACTTTGCGACCCCATGCTTGCCACCGGCGCCTCGATGGAGCTGAGCTACCGCGCGCTTCTCACCAAAGGCACACCTGCGAAAGTTCATGTGGCATCGGTTATAGCCTCACGCCATGCCGTGGACTACATGGAATCCGTAATGCCACAGGACTCCGAACTTTGGGTGGGCGTAATCGACGACGAAATCAACTCCCACAGCTATATCGTACCCGGTCTGGGCGATGCCGGCGACCTGGCCTACGGCGGAAAGGACTAACCCCATGGACGCGCCCTGCTGGCTTGAACGGACAGCTATCGTGGCCGGCCCGGAGATGATGGACGCCCTTGCCAGGACGTCCGTGGCTGTTTTAGGCGTCGGCGGTGTAGGGTCGTGGTGCGTCGAGGCTCTGGCACGCACCGGCGTGGGTGCCATTACCATTGCCGACCCCGACTGTGTGGCTCAAAGCAACATCAACAGGCAGCTGCCGGCTCTTGTCACTACCGTTGGACAAGCCAAAGTGGATGTTCTCGCCCGAAGAATTGCCGACATCAACGCCAATTGTGCCGTAAAGGCCCTTCAGAAACGGTACACACCGGAAACAGCAGCCGATTTCGGCCTTGACAACTATGATTACGTGGTGGACGCCATCGACAGCCTGGCCGACAAGGCATCGCTGATTCTGCGCTGCACATCGGCGGCTACCGCTCCGCGCGCCGGCTTCGTGTCGTCGATGGGAGCTGCCCGCAAACTCGACCCTGCACGTGTATCTGTGGCTGAATTCTGGAAAGTGGAAGGCTGCGCGCTGGCACGCGCCCTGCGCACGCGCTTCCGCCGTAGCGGCGAGTTTCCCGGCTGTAAGTTCCAATGTGTATATTCCCCCGAGAGCATTCCGCAATGCGGCGACGCAGGCGCCAACGGCACGTTCATGCACATTACCGCCACATTCGGCCTGCGGCTTGCTTCTCTGATAATCGAGGACATCTACCGCCGCACACACGCGAACAAATAGCAGGCCGCCTGCGTTCTACAATCAGAAACCAGGCCGGTAAGATTGCCGCGGAGGGATTGTAATCCGCACTATCAGGCAGCTGAAATCGCCGCCACCGCCATATGTCAGCACCTGCCCGGAACAAAAATAATCAACTCCATTCCAGACACAAAAAAGGCTGCGCCGAAAATCGACGCAGCCTTCATTATAGCTGTGAATCTGCTCAGAGAACGACTTTGCTTACGCTGCTGCCCTGACGACGGATGAATACACCGTTTTCGGGATTGGCAACGCGGATGCCCTGGAGGTTGAAGTATTCCACGGGAGCGTTTTCGTCTTCCACTACGATGTCGCTGACGCCAGCACCGCCGTTGAAGCCTTCTTCGGCGAGGAGGAAGCGGGCAAGGCCGTTACCGGTTTTGTAGGAAAGGATGTAAGCGCCCTGCTTGCCGGCTTCGTCGGTAACGACATTGGCCTGCAGGATGTGTGTACGACGGCCTGCGCCTTTGTGTACACCCATACCGATCTGGGGGAAGTCATACATTTTGGTAATTGTGGACATGTCGCCTACAGTACCGTATTTCACGATGCGTGCACGGTTTGCACTGGGTGCGGGATCGTATTCCTCGTAGGGGTACATCAGGAAGGTGTTATCGCCTACAGTGAATTCGAATGCACCGTTGGGGTTTCCGTGAGGTACGATTTCCTTATCGGGATCTTCAACATCGGCGAAGCTGGAAACCATCTCGCCTTCGTTGCCGTAGAGAGCGGGGAGATAGTTCATGGCGTCGATGTAAGCCAGAGTGCCGCTGTGCTCTTCGTCGCGGAGAATGCCTACGAAAGCGCCGCCGCCCCAGGGGCCTTCAGCTGCGGGAAAGCATTCGCTGATTTCCAGACCGATGTAGCTGCCACCGGCGAGGTGACCGTAGAATTCGTCGCTGCCCTGTTCGCAAGCCCATGCGTAGAGGTAACGCTTGTCGGCGTGTGCGGAGGGTGCTGCCATTACAACGCAGCCGGCCTGCTGGCGGGTGATGTCACCGACAACGTCGATGTGGTCGACACGGCCGTTCATGTGACGGAAGTCCTCGTCGAGTGCGGGAGCGGCAATCAGTGTGAGAGCGCCGGTGGTGGTATCTACCAGGTAGATGTTCAGAGGATTGGGTTCATTTTTAGTATCGTTCCAGGTGCTGGCCTTGTAACCGAAGAGGTACACGTTGTTGTAGTCGTCGGTTCCGATGTGGTTGGCGCAGAGCAGACCGGTGAGGGGCTGGCCGTCGATAGTGAGGGCTACGTTACGCAGGTATGCGCCGGTATTGATGTCGAAAATGATAAGCTGACCCTGGTCAACCAGACCGGTTTCGCCTTTATCGTTCACACCGAAGCTTTTGGAGGATGCTACGATGGCCTCGCTTGCCGAGCCGGTTGCGGTGGCAACATAGTCCATAGAGGGAATCTGTTTTTCGGCGTAGCTTTTCCATTCGCCTTTGGCATTACAGTTCACCCACAGGTTGGTGAAAGTGTAGCCTTCCTTGTTGGGATAGGTCACACCCTCGGTCTCTGCGAATGCAGATGCGCCCATCATAAGCGCAGTCGCGAGAAGTAAAGATTTTTTCATGGAGTTGTGTTGGTTTATAAATGGTTGGAATTATTCTTTGTGTATGTTGCCGGCTGGAAATTCCGCAAGGAAAACCACAGAGCTGTTTCGCGCCGTAAAGTTATGGATATTTTTTGAGTCCCGAACCTTTGTCAATGCTAATTTTTACGTTGACAAATGTTAAAGATTGATTCTGAATCAAAAACCCACAACACCGGCTCCGCATTTACATGCACGTGCAATAAAAGCCTGCCGCCGGCGTTTAATATATGTATTATTGTGCACTTGCTATGTTCAGACACCATATTTTCTCTCCCCTACCTTTCCTTTTCAGGCTTATGCCGTTGCTTGCGGCAATGATATTGTCGGCCTACACCACGCCTGCGGTCTACGCCTTCGAACCAGGGCACTATCCGGAGCAATCTGTTCTTGCCAATGGGCGGTGTATGCGCGTGAGCGTCGATGCCGACGGCGTGTACCTGCTAAGCAACAGCACGTTGCGCTCGTGGGGATTCTCCGATCCTACGCGTGTGCGAGTGTACGGAACCGGAGGCCGACGCATGCCCGACCTTCTTTCGCCCGACAACTATCCGGGCGACCTGCCGCTGCTTCAGAGCGAAGTAACCCAGCAGGGCGTCGTGTTCTACGCCCAGGGGCCCGGAGCATGGGAGGAGACAGTCAACGCCCGTTTCGTCTACCGCGCCAATGTGTACACGGCAAAAGCCTACTATTTCGTTACCGAAAGCGATGAACCGGCACGCGAGATTCCCGTGGTGGACTCGTCTTCGGAGGCGACTGAACCCGCCGACTGGTACTACCATTTCCAGCATTACGAGAACGAGGTTTTCAGCCCCGGCGAAGCCGGTCCGCTACTGCTGGGCGAGGATTTCAGATACACCCGCAGCAGGAATTTCGACTTTCCGGTCGAAGGCACACCTGTAACCGGCAGCGGAAGCGGCTGGTTCGAATGCTCGTTTGTTTCCAACTTCCAGAAATCGGCACCGCGCCTCAGCTTCGAGGTCGGCGGCAAGGAGGTGGCGTCCAACAGTTCCGACCAGATTTCGCCGGCAGGCTCAAGCAAGTACACGCACGGCATCGAAACCGTAACTCGCCATAATTTCGACATGGAAGGAATCACCGGAGGCAAGCTGCGCCTGACGGTGGCACTCGGAGCCGGCGGCTCGACCGATATCGCCGCACTCAACTATATCAGCATAGGCTACAAATGCCGGCTGGCGCTTCCTGCCAGGGAGCCACTGGTATTCCACAGCCCGCAGCGCGCGCTTTCCATGGAAGTTGCCGATCCCCAGTCGCTTACAATATGGAATGTGAGCAACCCGCGCAACATCGCCAGAATAGGATTCTCCACATCTCCCGGAAAAGCGGTGTGGAACATGGGAACAGCCGTAAACCGCCGTTTCGCGGCATGGAGCAGCACCTCGCATCTGCCCTCTCCCAAGGCCGAAGGATTTATAGCCACGCAAAATCTTCATGGCCTCGAGTCGCCCGACATGGTGATTGTCTCCCCCGAGGCATTCAAAGCCCAGGCACAGCGTCTGGCGGAGCTCCACGCCAATTCGTCGGACAGTCTTGTTGTGGCCGTTGCCATCCTCGAACATGTCTACAACGAATTTTCCGGCGGCCATGCCGATCCGGGTGGCCTGCGGAATTTCTTCAAAATGCTTTACGACCGTGGCACCGCCGGCACCGGACGCCCTCTGCGCTATGCCCTGCTGATGGGCAGGATGACTTTCGACAACCGCCACCTGCTTGAGTCGACAGGCAGCCACCCCACCATTCCGGGATGGACACCCTGGTCCGTTCGCGCCTCGCTGAGCGACAATGAGGGCTACTTCTCCGACGACATCGCCGCAATGCTCTCCGACGGCAGCGGAACAACACTGGGCAGAGACAAACTCGACATCGCCATCGGCCGCATACCGGTGACAAGCGCCGACGAAGCCCGCGACGTTGTCGACAAGGCCATAGAATATGCCGCCGGCAACCGTCGCTCGCCATGGAAGCAGAGAGCGCTGTTCCTTGCCGACGACGGCGACAACAACATACACCTCAACCAGACAGAAACCATGATTGCCGGCTTCGACAGCAGCCCCGACAATTCTCTGGTTGTCCGCAAGGTATATCTTGGAGCGTTCACCCGCGAAGGCGGCGTGTTCCCGAGTGCCCGCGCACGCATGTTCCGCAGCCTCGACGAAGGTGTGGTGTGGTGGAACTTCATAGGCCATGCCAGCACCACCGGCTGGACCGGCGACGGCCAGCTCAGCTACACCGACATCAACAATCTGTATCTCCGGCACGTGCCGTTTGTCTACGCTTCCACCTGCGACTTTCTCCGACTGGACGGTAGCGTGGTGAGCGGTGCCGAGATTCTGTACAAACAACGCTATGGCGGCTGCATAGGCGTTATAAGCGCCACACGCCCGGTATATATAGCCGACAACGGCCCGCTCTCGGCTGCTGTGGGACGTGCCATGGCCATGCGCGACAGCAATGGCCGCCTACTCGCTCCCGGCGAGATTTACCGCCGCGGCAAAAACGACATCCGCGATTCCAAAGGCAATCCGGTGAGCGACGAGAACCGCCTGCGCTATGTGTTCGTGGGCGACCCCGCCCTGCGCCTGGCGCTGCCGTCGAACACCGTGCGTATCGACAGCATCAACGGCAAAGCCGTCGACCCCGAAAACCCGGTGGAAATCGCCGCGCTCTCCACAGCCCGTATCAGCGGCAGCATCATAGCCCCGGACCAGACTCCCATGAGCGGCTTCAACGGTGTTGTCGTGCTTGATATCCTCGATGCCGAACACAGCACCACCACGGTGGTGGCCGAAAGCAACCCCGAAACCGTATTCCAGGAACTGGGCGAACGGGTGTTCACAGGAGCCACCAAAGTCGAAGGCGGCAAATTCACCATCAGCGCCTCCATTCCCGTCGAGCTCAGCCAGAACTACCGGCCGGCCACAATGTGCACATTCGCATACGCCGAGAACAGCAACGACGAAGCCGCAGGAATATTCCGCGATTTCTATCTCTACGGATACGACGAAAACACCAGCGCCGACGAGGAAGCGCCCGTCATAGAATCGATGGTGATGAACCACAGCGACTTCCGGAACGGCGACACCGTGAACGACAGCCCCATGCTTATCGCCCGCGTGACCGACAACCGAGGCATCAACGTGTCGACAGCCGGCATAGGCCACCAGATTACGGCCACCCTGGACAGCACCAAGACATTCACCGACCTCGCATACTACTACACGCCCCTCGACGACGGCACTCCCGGAGGCATTATAAACTATCCTTTCGAAGGCCTTACCCCAGGCCAGCACACGATGCGGCTTAGAGTATGGGACACTTCGGGCAATTCCGAAACCGCCGAACTCGACTTCGTTGTGGCACCCGGTCTGCAGCCCCGGATATACGACTGCTATTCCGACTGCAATCCGGCCTCTACCTCAGCGAATTTCTATCTGCGCCACGACCAGCCCGACGCCATGGTGGATGTGGAAGTGACCGTATTCAACCTTATCGGGCGCCCCGTATGGACCGGTCGTGCCAGCGGAAGGTCGGACATGTTCCTCACCGTTCCGGTGAGCTGGGATCTTACCGACGGTGCCGGCCGGCGCGTCGGCCGCGGAATATATCTGTACCGCGCCTCCATAACCACCGACGGCCAGACATACCAGACCGCCAGCCGCCGCATAGCCGTGACAGCGCAATAAAACCGTAAGAGGACAGCATCGCCATCCTCCACTCTACGAAACATCACACAGTTCAGATTTGCCGCAGTGCGGCCATCCCGGCTCGGAAATAGCCGGAGGCGGCATCGGCCGGTCGCAGCACAAGGTCGTCGAAAACCACTATGTCGATATCGATTGCAACACCGGCTTCACCGGACGCCTCACGGCATCGGTCCTGGTATTCCTTTGTGAGAGCACGCAACCGCGAATGCTCAAGGCCGGTGCGCAGAACAACGACACGGTTGGCATACGGCTCGGTTCCTGCCGGACACCCCTCGGGAGGCGTGGGAAAGCACCCGGAATCGGCCACTACGGTTCCGAGTGTGGCCACAAAGCGGCAGGCCTTAGCCACCTGCTCTTCCTTGTCGGCGACATTGGCGCCTATACATAATGTGGCAGTGCTCATGGCTTGCTGTTTTCCAATGCAAGACTGATGCGCCTGCGTTCATTTTCAATGGCTTCGACCCGCACATCGACAATCTGCCCCAACCGGAGCACTTCACCCACACTCTTCACCCGCCGGCCAAGGCGCGAGATGTGAATCAGACCGCTGTGGTGTATTCCCAGATCCACAAAAGCGCCGAATGCGGCTATGTTCTCCACTTTTCCCTTAAGAACCATACCCACCGACAATTGCCCGAACGAGGTGATTTCCGGGCTGAAGGTCTCGGCTGTCTCCTGCCGGGGATCGCGCCCCGGGCGTGAAAGCTCGGCAAGGATATCGGTTATGGTAGCATTTCCGCCCAAACCTTCCGCCGCCAGTGCAGCGGCGTCGATTCCCGAGGCAAGCTGCGGATTCGCGGCGAGTGTGGCCGTATCGGTGCCGGCACGTGCGGCGATGGCAGCTACAACCGGATAGCTTTCGGGATGGATGCCGGTACGGTCAAGCGGATTATCAGATTCGGGAATGCGGAGGAAGCCTGCCGCCTGTTCGAATGCCTTGTCGCCGAGGCGTGGCACTTTACGCAGCGCCCTGCGGTTGGCAAACGGCCCGTTGGCCCGGCGATAGGCAACAATATTACGCGCCAGCACGGGGCCGATTCCGGAAACATAGGTCAACAGGCGTTCCGAAGCGGTGTTCAGATCCACGCCAACGGCGTTCACGCAGCTGCCGACCGTGTAATCCAGCGAATCAGCCAGGCTGCCCTGGTCGACATCGTGCTGATATTGGCCCACCCCTATGGCCTTGGGGTCTATCTTTACAAGCTCCGCCAGGGGGTCGATGAGTCTGCGCCCTATGGAAACAGCCCCGCGGATGGTCACATCAAGCTCGGGAAGCTCCTCCACCGCGACTTCGGATGCCGAATACACCGATGCGCCGCTTTCGCTCACCACTTCCACTGGTGTTGCCGGCACAATCCCCTGACGCTTCAGAAAATCGGCAGTCTCTGCCGACGCAGTACCATTCCCCAGGGCTATCACATCCAGACTGTTGTCCGAGATAAGCTTTTTAAGGCACCGGCCTGCGGCATCTTCCTTGCCGAAAGGATAAACCACACAATGCGCCAGCACATTGCCGCATGCATCCAGTGCGGCGACCTTGCATCCATTGCGAAACCCGGGATCAAGGGCAAGGACACGATGCCCTTTCATTGGTGGCGCCATAAGCAGCTGCCTGAGGTTGGAGGCGAACACGTCGATGGCCTGCGCATCGGCCTGCTCCTTGAGCTGCGCATGGATTTCCGTTTCCGCTGCAGGCATAAGCAACCTGCCGAACGCATCGGCCACTGCCGCGAAGGCTATCCGCCGGTTCTCGCCCTGCACCCGCGCCGGCACAAAGGCTTCGGCAAGAGCAAGAGAGAAAGCCTGCCTGTCGGGCAGGCCGACAGTGAGACGCAGCAGTCCCTGAGCCTTTGCGCGACGCAACGCCAGCACCTGATGCGACGCAAGGCGCCGAAGCGGTGCCTCAAACGATGCGTAGCCGGCAAAAGGAGAAACGGCAAGTTCCGCCTCCCTGCCTTTCGCAGGAGCGGAGGAAAGGGTTCCGAAGCGCCAGAGGCGTCCACGCAACATCGAACGAAGCCGCGAACTGTCGGCGGCCCATTCGGCAATTATGTCGGAAGCTCCGTCCAGAGCGTCGGAATCCACATGCCCCAATGCACTTCCGGCCATTATGCGTTTTGCAAGAGGTTCGTATCCTTTCTCGCGGGCTATGGTGGCGCGTGTGCGCCGCCGTGGCCTGTATGGGGCATATATATCGTCGAGCACAGCCATGGAATCGGCATCGGCAATGCGCCGGACTATGTCGCCGGTAA
>ERZ778503.2376-NODE-2376-length-10516-cov-5.351400_pt1 | contig 10516 bp, 9 predicted proteins | sample MGYA00510047_ERZ778503 | MGnify/ENA primary metagenome ERZ778503 (study PRJEB29527, sample SAMN07138965) | mouse gut metagenome | material: feces | host: mouse | place: China:Nanjing | collected 2016-01-25 ... | reverse complement strand
GCTGTCGGGATTTTCCGGCGCAGGAAAGGGCACTCTTATGAAGGAGCTTATGAAAACGTATGACAATTATGCGCTTTCCGTTTCCATGACGACCAGAAGCCCCAGACAGGGAGAGATAAACGGCAGGGAATATTTTTTTTCCACGAGAGAAACTTTTGAAGAAAAGATTGCACAAAACGGATTAATAGAGTATGCTGAGTATTGTGGCAATTATTATGGAACGCCGCGGGATTATGTGGAAGAGCAGCTTGCAAAAGGAAAGGATGTCATCTTAGAGATTGAGATTCAGGGGATGCGTAAGGTAAAGCAGATGTTTCCCGAGGTGCTTGCACTGTTTGTGACGCCGCCTTCGGCAGCCGAGCTGGAGAGGCGGCTGCGGGGCAGGGGTACGGAGACGGAGGATGCCATAAAGAAGAGACTTATGCGTGCGGCAGGCGAGGCGGACGGCGTGGAGGATTATGAGTATATCATTATCAACGACGATTTGCAGGCGTGTGTTGCACAGATACATGGCATTGTGCAGGCGGCAAAACTGTCCACCATGAGAAATGCGGCATTTATCAAGAATATCAGAAAAGAAATAGGCGATTTATCGAAAGGAGAATAATATGTTACATCCATCTTATACCGACTTAATGAAGGTTGTCAATGCAGATGTGGAGCAGGGAGAGGAGCCGGTAGTCAGCAGCAGGTATTCCATTGTGATGGCGACGTCAAAGAGGGCGCGTCAGATTATCAGCGGCGATGCGCCTTTAGTTGACGGCAGGGGGAAAAAGCCGCTGTCCGTTGCAGTAGAAGAGCTGAACGACGGGAAAATTAAGATTTTAAACGACGATGAAGAAGAGCAACAGGCATAAAAGGCAGACAAGAGAAAGACCGGCTTCGGGATTTCTCTTTCTTGTCATATAGGAAAGTACATTTTATCTATAAAAAAGGGAAAACATATGAAACTGACTTTTGTTTCCTTGGGCTGCGACAAGAATCTGGTGGACACCGAGATGATGATTGGTATGCTGCAGGGTGCAGGCTATGAGTTTACGGATGATGAAAACGAGGCGGAGATTGCGGTAGTCAATACCTGCTGTTTCATTGGCGACGCCAAAGAAGAGAGTATCAACACATTGTTGGAGCTGGCAGAGCTGAAAAAAGAAGGAAATTTGAAAATACTGATAGCGGCAGGTTGTTTGGCACAGCGCTACAGACAGGAGATTTTAGAAGAAATTCCGGAAGTGGATGCGCTGGTAGGCACCATGGCGGTCGACGAAATTGTGCAGGCAGTGGAGGAGACGCTTTCAGGAAAGCGGTCGGAGCATTACCGTGATATCAATGCGGCGCCGGTATATGGAAAAAAAAGAAGCCTGACTACGGGCGGGCATTATGCCTATCTGAAGATAGCGGAGGGCTGTGATAAGCATTGTACATACTGTATCATTCCGAAGGTCAGGGGCGGCTATCGCTCGATTCCTATGGAGAGTCTGGTAGAGGAGGCGGAGGAGCTTGCAAAAGCAGGCGTGCGGGAGCTGATTCTGGTGGCGCAGGAGACTACGCTGTACGGACTGGATTTATATGGAAAAAAGAGCTTGTCCGCACTTCTGAAAAAGCTGGCGGCAATACCGGATATTTACTGGATTCGGCTGTTATACTGCTACCCTGAGGAAATAGACGGGGAGCTGATTGCGGTTATGAAGACAGAGCCCAAAATCTGTCATTATCTGGATATTCCCATACAGCACGCTTCTGACACCGTCTTACGGAGAATGGGAAGACGTACCACAAAAGCGGATTTGCAAGCCGTCATTGGCAGGCTGCGCAGGGAAATTCCTGATATTTGTCTCAGAACTACGCTGATTAGCGGATTTCCCGGAGAGACAGAGGAGGAACACGAAGCGCTTTGCCTGTTTGTGAAGGAAATGGCGTTTGACAGGCTCGGCGTTTTTCCTTACTCGCAGGAAGAGGACACGCCGGCTGCGCTGATGGAAGGGCAGGTAGCGGATGAAGTAAAAAGAGAGCGCCGCGGGGAGCTGATGGCGCTGCAGCAGGAGATTGCGTTTGCAAAGGCGGAAAATATGGTAGGCAGGACGCTTACCGTAATGATAGAAGGAAAGGTTGCGGACGAAGACGTCTATGTGGCGCGTACCTATCGGGATGCGCCGGAGGTGGACGGCTATCTCTTTCTTGCGTCGGATGCGGCGTTTATGAGCGGAGACTTTGTGAAGGTCAGGGTAACCGGTTCCAATGAATATGATTTGATAGGAGAAATAGAAGATGAATTTACCGAATAAGCTCACTGTTTTTAGAATGATTCTGATTGTGCCTTTTGTACTGCTGCTTTTGGGCGGTCTTTACCATTGGGGCTGGTTTACCGCTTTGTTTGGCGGTATTTTGGAATATACGGACTACATTGCGCTTGCCATTTTTATTATTGCAAGCCTGACGGATTTGCTGGATGGCAAAATTGCGAGAAAGTATAATCTGGTTACGAATTTCGGCAAGTTTATGGACCCTCTTGCAGATAAGCTTTTAGTCTGCGCGGCGTTAATCTGTCTGGTGGAAATGGGACGTATTCCTGCATGGATTGTGATTCTGATTATCAGCCGTGAATTTATTATCAGCGGCTTCAGGCTGATAGCTTCTGATAAAGGCGTGGTGATTGCAGCAAGCTACTGGGGCAAATTTAAGACCACCTTTCAGATTGTCATGGTCTGCCTGATGATTGCAAATATAGATAAGCTGCAGCTTGTTACGGATATCATGATGTGGATTGCACTGGCGCTGACAATGATATCGCTGGTCGATTATGTGTGGAAAAACAAAAGTGTGATGGCGGATGTGAAATAAGCCGAAAAGAGGTCAAAAATGACGGTAGAATTGATATGTGTGGGAACGGAGCTTTTATTAGGCAATATTGTAAATACCAATGCGGCTTTTCTGGCAGAACAGTGCGCGGCATTGGGACTTTCCTGCTACTACCAGACGGTAGTGGGGGACAATCCGGAAAGGCTTTTGCAGACTGTGCGCACGGCGTTTTCCCGCTCGGATATCATCCTTTTGTCGGGGGGACTGGGACCAACGAAGGATGATTTGACGAAAGAAACCGTGGCGGAGGTTTTCGGAGCGGCGCTTTTGGAGAATACGGCTTCCCGTGAAATGATTGCGGCATATTTTCAGACGAGGGGCAAGATACCCACGGAAAATAACTGGAAGCAGGCGCTGGTTCCCGAAGGAGGCAGGGCTGTGGCAAACCGCAACGGGACGGCGCCGGGGATTATCATGGAAAAAGAAGGACGGCATGTCATACTGCTGCCCGGACCGCCCGATGAGCTGAAGCCTATGTTTACGGAAGAGATAGCGCCATACCTGCGCAGGCTGAGCGGAGAAGTGATTTCTTCCGTTACGGTAAAGATTGCCGGCATAGGGGAGAGCAGTGCGGAGACCAAGGTTGCCGATTTGATGGAAAAGCAGGGCAATCCTACGCTTGCGCCTTATGCCAAGTTGGGAGAGGTTCACTTTCGGGTGACGGCACGTGCCAAAACCGAAGCAGAAGCGGCAGCATTGAATGCGCCGCTTGTGGAAGAGTTGAAAAAGCGGTTTGGAAGCTTTGTGTATACCACGGACGAGACAGTCACGCTGGAAAAAACAGTTGCCGATATTCTGCAAAGGAGAGGACTCACCATGACCGTGGCGGAGTCTTGTACAGGGGGGATGCTGGCGGCAAGAATGGTAAATGTCGCCGGCGTTTCCGAGGTTTTGAAGGCAGGCTTTATAACCTATGCCAACGAGGCAAAAAGCAGTCTGCTTGGGGTGAAGGAGGAAACCCTGCGGCAGTTTGGGGCAGTCAGCAGTCAGACGGCGGGGGAAATGGCGCAGGGAGCGGCGAGGGCGGCAGGCGCGGATGTGGCTGTTGCCATAACCGGTATTGCAGGACCGGACGGCGGTACGGCAAAAAAACCGGTGGGGCTTGTCTATATAAGCTGTTATGTGTGCGGCGAAGTGAATACACAGGAGTATCATTTTATAGGCAGCCGTATGAAAATCAGGGAATATGCGGCGGTGTCGGCATTGACGCAGCTTAGGAGTATGCTCGTTTCTTAAGGAAGAATGCGTTTGTTATCAGCAGGCAAAGGAAAGGGAAGGAAGCCATATGGAAGAAAACAGCAGGTTTGACTTTTGTCCGAAATGCGGGGCTGTGTCAAAGGACGGCGTATGCCAGAGCTGCGGCACCCAGACGCAAGAAGCGGCAGGGTATCCGCCGTATACCAATCCGGCGGCAAACGCGGCGGGCGCAGGATATCCGCCGTCGCAGGCGCAGGGAGGGGCAGCGTATTCGTCACAGCCGCGGCGGACACAGAACGGAGCAGGATATCCTCAGTTTTATCAGCCGCAGAACGGCATCGGACAGGCGCCGTACGGGATGGGGTATCAGCCTCCAATGTATCAGGCGTGCGCTGCGGTGCCGCCGGCAAAGCCAAAGAAGAACAAGGCAGCGGTGGTGATTTATTTTATCTGTGTGGCGATTGTGGCAGTAAGCCTTGTGTTCGTGATATTGGCGGCAGTCAGCGATATAGCGGATAAAAAAGACGAAGACAGGGATTCCCAAAAGAGCAGCAGAACGGAGCAGGAAAAAATACAGGATGCGGATAACGGAAGCGAGGGAGAGGAAGGGGAGAAGCCTGGCGGGAGTTTTTCTTACCATCATCATACGGAGGATGTGACGGAGCAAAACTGGAATGAGGCGGGGCAGGACAGCTCGCTGCCTTACTATTCCGGACCATATAATGCTTTGCGTGACGACTTGTCCTATGAGCTTGCTTTCAGGGAAGAAACCTACCGCTCGGATGATGTGGAAGTCCTGCTTGTGGTGGAATATCCGCAGATTACATCGGGGGATGTGCCTAATTGCGATTATATCAATCAGGCGTTGCATTATGATTATGACTATTTCCACAATCTTTTTACCAAAGACTTTAAGCCGTTTATGAATCAGGACAGCTTGTTTCAGATCGAGGTGGACTCCCATGTCACCTACATGGATGAAAGCATACTGAGCGTGGTTTTTGTGGAGCGGGTGCGTGTGAATCTGGATAACGATCCTTTTTCCATGGTTAATTATTTTTGCATGAATTTTGATTTGGAGACAGGCGTTCTCTTGGAGGGCACGGAGTTATTCTGGCTTGACGAGAAGTTTGCCGCTGATTTCAGACGGCGGGAGGCTTGGGAAAACGGCGAAGGTGCTTTGACGAATTATTCTGATGAAGAGATTCTGGAGATGCTAAAGGATCCTGCTTATCTGGTGGTTTTTTACACGCCGATGGGAATGGAAGTCGGACTGAATCTGGGAAATCGGGTGGTGTATGTCACATACGAGGACTATGAGCAGTTTCTGAACACCTTTTAGCAGTAAAATCAAGCAGTGTTTTTTCAAACTTATTCTTGCAAATACAAATGGTTTCTGATATAGTAAACACACGAAAGGCATTCTGCCTTTTTCTGCAACGGCAGACCGCACATTCCGTGCGGTTTTACTGCGGCAGATACAGGGAGCATTTTTCTGGTGTCAATGGCATTCCGCCGATGTATTCCATTGTTGATAAAATGAAAAAGAGATTGGAGACAGCAAGACAACGCGTATCAAAAGGGTGGATTATGGGACTTTAAATAGCTTATAATAAAAAAGGATTGACAAAGCAGAACAAATGTTTTATCCTTGTCTTGTGCAGAACATCCGTTCAGAAGCCAAAACATTTTGTCAGTGCGCTGCCTGACACAAGGAGCCTGCGTTTTGAATGAGACAGGGAGAGTAAAGCAGCGCAGAAATGAGGACTCGTGAATATGGAAAGAGAAGAGAAGTTAAAAGCGTTGGATGCCGCACTTGTGCAGATTGAGAAGCAGTATGGAAAGGGAGCCGTCATGAAACTGGGCGACCCTACGGCACAGATGAATGTGGAGACCATTCCGACAGGCTCGTTGAGCCTTGATGTGGCACTGGGACTTGGCGGGATTCCTAAGGGCAGAATCGTAGAGATTTACGGGCCGGAGTCCAGCGGTAAGACGACGGTGACGCTGCATATGATTGCGGAGGTACAAAAGCGCGGCGGAATAGCAGGCTTTATCGATGCAGAACATGCGCTCGACCCTGTTTATGCGAAAAACATAGGCGTTGACATAGATAACCTTTACATATCCCAGCCGGACAGCGGCGAGCAGGCACTGGAGATTACGGAGACAATGGTGCGTTCCGGTGCGATTGATATTGTTGTGGTGGACTCTGTGGCGGCACTGGTGCCAAAGGCGGAGATTGAAGGCGATATGGGAGATTCCCATGTAGGGCTTCAGGCGAGGCTGATGTCTCAGGCGCTCAGGAAGCTGACGTCGGTTATCAGCAAATCAAACTGTACGGTCGTATTTATCAATCAGCTTCGTGAGAAGGTTGGCGTGATGTTCGGCAATCCCGAGACGACAACCGGCGGACGCGCGTTAAAATTTTATTCTTCCGTGCGGCTGGATGTGCGCCGCATCGAGTCTTTAAAGCAGGGTGGAGAGGTTATCGGCAACCGGACAAGGGTAAAGGTAGTCAAGAATAAAATAGCGCCGCCTTTTAAGGAGGCAGAGTTTGATATTATGTTCGGAGAGGGTATCTCGATGGCGGGCGATATTCTGGATTTGGCGGCGGATATCGGCGTTATCAACAAATCCGGCGCATGGTATGCTTATGAAGGTAACAAAATCGGACAGGGCAGGGAAAATGCAAAGCAGTATCTGAAGAATAATCCTGAGGTTTGCGCCGAGGTAGAGGGAAAGGTGCGCGCACATTACGGACTGGATGCAGGTAAGGCGAAGGACGAGAAGACGGAGGAAGCCGGGAGCGCGCCTGCAAAGGCAAAAGAAAAGAAAGCAGGAGACGGAAAGGCATGATTGTGACACTGCTGTCTGAGATGCCGGCTTCCAGAGTAAAGGTATACATTGATGAGATGCCCGCTTTTGTGCTGTACAAGGGAGAGCTGCGAAAATACCGCCTGCAGGAAGGGGCGCCTGTTGCAGAGGAGACATATGAAGAGATAGTCTCTAAGGTGCTTCCTTTGCGTGCAAGGCTGCGCTGTATCAATCTGATAAAAGCGCGGGATTATACGAAGGAGCAGCTTAGGCTAAAGCTTGAGCAGGGCGGATATCCAAAGCAGGTGATAGAAGAAACGCTTACCTTTGCACAGGCGGAGCGCTATATTGACGATTTGCGTTATGCAGGCAATTTCATTGCCTGCAGCCATGAACGCAAAAGCAGGCGGCGGATAGAAAATGATTTGCTGCAAAAGGGAATTTCGGCAGAGACGGCTGCGGAGGCATGGCGCAGGTGGGAAGCCGAGGGGAATGTGCAGGATGAGGAGGAGCAGATGAAAACGCTGCTTGCCAAGAAACACTTTGACGTGGAGGCGGCAGACAGAAACCAACTGCAGAAAATGTATGCTTTTTTGGCGCGAAAAGGCTTCGACGGAGACAAAATACGAAGGCTGCTTTTAAAATAAGAAGGTATTTGTGTAAAGTTCTTTGCAAAGATAATCACTAGCGCTTGACATAAGTATCATTTTAATTTAAAATTTAAGTGTTGTAAAATTGCTTTTAGAATGTGCGTCATGTTCTATGTAAACGACATATACATACATTCTATAATAGATTTGGCATAATGCGGCAGCATTATGTTTTGGTCCAAGGGCCATGCACGAAAACTTAATAAGGAGGTGCTCCTGTACATGTGGTATGTTCTATGTGCTTTGGGAGCAATAGCGGTTACGCTTGTCATCTCGATTCCGGTGACTGCAAAGATAGCAACTGAGCGGCGTAAGAAATACGTGGAAGCAAAGTTGGGCGATGCAGAAGTCAAAGCGAGAGAGATTATTGATGAAGCCTTAAAGACTGCAGAAGCCAAGAAACGTGAATCTCTGCTTGAAATCAAGGAAGAGTCCATTAAGACCAAAAATGAACTCGACAAGGAAATCAAGGAGCGCAGAGCGGAAGCGCAGCGTTATGAGAGAAGGGTTCAGCAGAAAGAGGAGAACATCGATAAAAAAGCGGATGCTATTGAACGCAAAGAGGCAAGTCTGGCACAGCGCGAGGATTCTTTAAACAAGATGAAAGCGGAAGTGTCAAAGCTGAACGAACAGCGGGTACAGGAACTGGAGAGAATTTCCGGATTAACCTCTGAACAGGCAAAAGAGTATTTGTTGAAAATTGTTGAAGATGAAGTGAAACATGAAACGGCTGTGATGATCAAGGAAATGGAGAGTCGCGCCAAAGAAGAAGCAGACAAGAAAGCGAAGGAGTATGTAGTAAGTGCAATTCAGAGATGCGCAGCAGACCATGTCTCTGAGACTACTATTTCTGTCGTACAGCTTCCGAGCGATGAGATGAAAGGCAGGATTATCGGCAGGGAGGGACGTAATATCCGGACATTGGAAACGATGACGGGCGTTGATTTGATTATCGACGATACTCCCGAAGCGGTTATTTTGTCAGGGTTTGACCCTATCCGGCGTGAGGTTGCAAGGATTGCCCTTGAAAAGCTGATTGTAGATGGACGTATCCATCCTGCCAGAATTGAAGAAATGGTGGAAAAAGCGCAGAGGGAAGTCGAAGTAATGATTAAGGAGGAAGGAGAAGCCGCTACCCTCGAGGTTGGGGTGCATGGCATTCATCCCGAACTCGTAAAATTACTTGGTAAGATGAAGTTCAGAACCAGTTATGGGCAGAATGCATTGAAGCATTCTATTGAAGTCGCACAGTTGTCGGGACTTCTGGCTGCGGAGATGGGCTTGGATGTTCGTCTTGCAAAGCGTGCCGGACTACTGCATGATATCGGCAAGGCTGTAGATCATGAAATGGAAGGTTCCCATATTCAGTTGGGCTCGGAGCTTTGCAGAAAGTATAGGGAGAATGCAACGGTAATCAATGCGGTTGAATCCCACCACGGCGACGTGGAAGCTACATCCCTGATTGCATGTATTGTACAAGCTGCTGATACAATATCCGCTGCAAGACCAGGCGCTAGAAGGGAAACACTGGAAACCTACACTAGCAGATTAAGACAATTAGAAGCAATCACAAACAATTTCAAAGGTGTTGACAAATCTTTTGCTATTCAGGCAGGTCGGGAAATTCGCGTAATGGTAGTTCCTGAGCAGATTACAGATGCTGATATGGTAGTATTGGCGAGAGATATTTCCAAGCAGATTGAAGCTGAGTTGGAATATCCAGGACAAATCAAAGTCAATGTTATCCGTGAAAGCCGCGTAATTGACTACGCTAAGTAGAATAGTGTAAAAAATGAGATAAGGAAAGTATTGAGAATGTATTGTTTTCAAGGCTTTCCTTATTTTTTTGCGCGCCATGTATGCTCAGAAGGGAAAATTTTAGGCGTAATTCGTGAGGGGCGCAGTTGGAAGATTCCCAAAAAATAAAAGTTTTGCTTGTGTTCCCTCTCACGATATAGTAGAATATACAAAGCGTGTATGATTGTATACGATTATCCAATCGGATAAAAGAGAAAAGAACGTGCCGGAAAAGGTATGGTGCGCCGGCAGGGTGGAAAGGAAAAGATAAAAATGAAAGCATATCAGGAAATGGACAGAGAAGAACTGGAAGCGCTTAGAAAGGAGCTATGTCAGGCATATGAGAAAGCGAAAGGCATGGGACTGAAGCTGGATATGTCCAGAGGAAAGCCGTCCGAGACGCAGCTCAATATGACAATGCCGATTATGGACACTCTTCGTGCAGACAGCGATTTGCGGACGGAGGGCGGTGTGGATTGCCGCAACTATGGTCTGATGGATGGCATTCCCGAGGCAAAAGAACTTATGGGCGCAATGATAGGCGTTCCCGCAGAAAAGGTGATTGTCTGCGGCAATGCGAGCCTGTCCCTTATGTACGATGCGGTGTCCCGTTCCATGACGCATGGCGTCTGTGGCAGTACGCCTTGGTGCAAGCTGGATAAAGTGAAATTTTTGTGTCCGGTTCCGGGGTATGACAGACATTTTGCGATTACGGAGCACTTCGGCATTGAGATGATTCCGGTTCCTATGACTGCCGATGGACCTGATATGGATATGGTGGAGCAGTATGTCAACCATGATGACGCGGTGAAAGGCATCTGGTGTGTGCCCAAGTACTCCAACCCGCAGGGAATTACTTATTCTGATGAAACGGTAAGGCGTTTTGCGGCGCTTTCTCCTGCGGCAGAAGATTTTAGGATTTACTGGGATAATGCATATGCCGTTCATCATCTTTATGAAGATTCACAAGATGAGCTGCTGGAGATTTTGGGCGAATGCGAAAAGGCAGGCAATCCGGATATGGTTTATGAGTTTGTTTCTACCTCCAAGGTGACCTTTTCGGGCGCGGGCATTGCAGCGATTGCGTCATCCCCAAAGAATCTGGAGTTTATTAAGAAATCCATGACGATTCAGACAATTGGATACGATAAGATTAATCAGCTCAGGCATGTGAGATACTTTAAGGATATTAACGGTCT
>ERZ778503.2375-NODE-2375-length-10520-cov-7.891065_pt1 | contig 10520 bp, 10 predicted proteins | sample MGYA00510047_ERZ778503 | MGnify/ENA primary metagenome ERZ778503 (study PRJEB29527, sample SAMN07138965) | mouse gut metagenome | material: feces | host: mouse | place: China:Nanjing | collected 2016-01-25 ... | reverse complement strand
TGCGAGCAGTTCATCCCACGACTAAAGTCGCGGGGATTCTTGCCCTATTCATAAAATTTGGCACAAAATATGGCAATGTTTGACTTTAGACAGATTGCATTGTTTGTAACAGTTCAGCCTTCGGCTTCCTGTTACGGGCATCAAGCCATGTAAAACCACTTCGTGGTGGCTTGATGCATCTCAACCACTACGTAATTCCCAGGCTGAACTGTTACCATTGTTTTACTGTTTTCTAAAGTTTTGTTGAAATTTCCCTATTTTTTTGTACACTATAATAGACAATACATAAAAAATGTATCCTTTATTCAATTACAAGGATATTTGAAGGGAGATTAAAACTATGAAAAAGGCATTTAGCCAATCCTTACTTACCACAATCTTAAATGGTATTTCCATTTTATCACTATTTTTTCTGGCGTTCTCACTATACTCATACAGAAACGTCAACTTGCAGCTTGACAGTGCATATGAAGCGCGTTTTAACCTAACATATAATGCAAATCGTTTTATGAATGGTTCTGCTTATTTGACAAATGAAGTGCGAGCGTTTGCTGCCACTGGGCTTCAGGAACATTATGACAATTATTGGAACGAAGTCAACACGCTAAAAAACCGCGATAAAGGCGTTGCCACAATGCAACAAATCGGTATTACTTCCGCAGAACAAAAGATGATTGATGACATGTATACACTCTCCAACCAACTTGTTCCTCTCGAGGACGAGGCCATGAAGAATGTACAAAACGGAAAGAAAGAAATCGCACTCGATTATGTATATGGAATAGAATATAATGATTCCATCTCCAAAATTAATACTATGAAAGAACAATTCCTCTCAGCATTAGATACACGCACAGCAGAACATGTTGAACTGCTAAAACAAAATATTAATCAAATTCGCGTACAGATGATATTGGCACTCTCTATCGTCGGTATTATGCAGTTGTGTAATATGTTCCTTGTTCGTTTTAAGGTGTTGCGTCCCGTCATGATTGTCAAGAGACAAATGCACGAAATTTCCCAGGGAAATCTTTCGGCTAGCTTTAATTTAATTCCTAATACTTCAGAAATTGGACTGCTTGTAAATTCTATTCATGAGACAAAACGCGAACTCAAAAAATATATTAGTGACATCAATATGACATTGACGCAAATGGCTCAGGGCAATATGGATTTGTCTATAGGCAATGACTACCTTGGTGAATTTCGGCCTATCCAGCGTGCTATGGCACAAATACTCGACTCTTTTAACAGTGCACTCTATCAGATTAACAAGACTTCCGAACAAGTTTCCGAAGAATCTGGAAAAATGTCATCTAGTGCCCAAACCTTATCAGATGGTGCTGCGGAGCAGGCCGCTGCAGTACAAGAATTATCTGCAAGCATTGTAGAAATTTCAAAACAGGTAAGCAATACCTCCTCAGATGCAGACAACGCCAACAAGGCATCAGAAGAAGCTATGAAACACCTGTCCGAATGCAATGAGAAAATGGAATCATTGCGCCTAGCAATTGAAGAGATTTCCAGCTCTTCTCGCCAGATTGGAGAGAAAGATTTTTCTTCCTTTACTCGTTTTATAATCACAAAATAACAATACTATGGTTCAATTGCATCCATAGAATAATTTTTTGCCTTTAAAATAACACTATTTTCCCAAAAAATCTCCTTAATAATCCGATGTTCTAACGCTTTTCGCTGCGCTAAATGTGTTATCAGTCCATCAAAATTTGTTAGATGATGTTCTTTTCCATAAGGGGACGACGCAAGATATTGTATCATTAACGGAAACCACATCTCATTTCCATTCGCATCTGACCGTTCTTTGCGAATAACATGAATCGCATCTGCAATATCTTCTACATCAAAATAGATAATTTTATATTGCTTATCTATAAGAATTTCCCTTAGCCTTCTATAAAAATCAAGAATTTCTTCCTCTGACAGCATCAAATACAGCATTTGATTTTCAATAATGTTCTGAAAAATAGAACATTCAAAAATTTGTCCAGCTCCATTCCATCTGCTAAAACGCTCAAAAACAACCTCTTCAAAAGCTCTCTTATCCAAATTTCCATTGTAAATTTCATATCCTTCCAAATCCTTATGGAATCCGGGAATATCAGTTAAAATCTGTGTGTAACAAATAATTTTATGATTGTTTTCTGTGATAGTTTTCTCTTTGATTTGTGCTTCAATTGCAGCGTAGCGCGCCAACACTTCACAATACTGTTCCTCTGTAATATAAGTACACCAAGCAAGCTCCACCGGTGAATAATCTCCTTCTCGAAAAACCTGATAGTCTTTCCACTTGTTAGAAAATTTTTCCAGAAATGTCGATTTGCCTGCTCCCTGCAAGCCTTCAATAAAATAGTTTGTTTTGTCCATTACGCTCGCCTTTCCAATTCTAATATATGACTATAACTCTTTATAGATTTTGCAGACAATAAATCCGAATTGTAGGTCCTCCTTGTCCTTCCTCCACAACCGCTGTCAAATCTGCATGATTTAGCCATGCTAATTCTATGCTATCTGTTGTGATGATTGGTTTCCAGTCCATCTCACCCCGCTGATTAATAATATGGATTTTACATTTGTTTCCACTTTTATCCAATCCTTCTAGTGTATATTCTGCTCTTATCTGCACTGTTCCATCCACCAAATGTTTTTGTACATCACACCCGCCCGGCAATATCGTACCTTGAAAATATTTTGTCTCACACCAGCCAGTAAAAAATAGCTTGTCCACACGCATTTCCTTCTCTGTCAGCGTTTCACAGTGGGTCAAAATAACCCGAATGCTTAAAATTTCTTCCCTATCTGCCAAAAACTGGCGCACAGACGCAAATGCGCTGTGATACTGATTTTCAGAAAAACCATGTCCCATATTCCGCACAAGCTGTAAATAGCATTGTCCCTCTTTATAATTTTCTTTTGCCCGAATCGCATAAGAATAATTGACAATATTATCGGCAAGCCCTTGCAAAATAAAAACAGGTCGTTCATATAATGCCAACTCTAAATAAGGGTCCATCTGCGCAGCCTCTTCGTGAAACCCTTTTCCTAACAATGTTTGTCCACAATCTAATATATCTGGTACATTTTCTGGCTGGTAACTAGAACCGCCCAAACACCCTTTCCTTGCATGATCAGGAATACAAAGTGCCGGAAAAATCATCACTAACTTTTTAATTTCTGCACCGCACTTTGCTGCTACCAAACCAGAGACAAACCCTCCCTGACTTTCTCCCAGTAAAATAATATTTTCTGAGTCCACATAATTTTGTTCTTTTGCAAAGTTCTTCACAGCAATTAAATCTTTCATCTCTGTTAAAACAGACATTTTTGTACTCGCACCATCACTTTTTAGCGCTTGCTCTTCAAGCATATTACCACCGCCACAAAAACTAAAACAAAACGCCACATAGCCTATTTTCGCAAAATCCTTACACCACCTTATCATACTTGTGTAGTTACATAAAAATCCATGGCTGGCAATAATTGTTGGATATTGTTGTTCTTGCTCAAAATTTTCTGGAAAATATTGTATTCCTCGAATAGTCAAACCTTCCCTGTCACATGTAAATTTCTTCTCTGTAATGCACATAAAGATATCCTTCCTTTCTACTTGATTATATCATAGAAAAACCACATTTTGTCAAAAAATCTGCACTGTCGAACAAAATCTACTGCTACCCAAAATCACTTTTTCATGTTAAAATGATTCCGTAGTCACTAAATTATCGAAAGGAAATAACAATGCATCTATCAAATCAAAAAAGAACAATTCTTCAATTTTTGTTTCTATTGGTATCTATACTTATGATTGCCTACGGAGTAGGTCGTGGTGAGATGGAAATTATCTGGAACAAAGCCATCAACATTTGTTTGGAATGTATTGGATTAGGATAAAAAATATTGGTTATTATTTAAGACTGTCAAAGGAGCGTGGAGGATTCATATGAACAATGCATTCAAACGAAAACTAATACAGATTGCCGCATTTGGATTTACAAATTCCCATATTGGAAATTTTGTCAGCGGAAAACTGTATACTGGAAAATGGAAACAATTCTGCAATCCTGGGCTAAACTGTTATTCTTGCCCAGCGGCAACACTTGCCTGCCCAATTGGCGCTCTGCAAGCGGTCAATGGTTCCATGCAGTACAACTTCAGCTTTTATATTGTTGGATTTCTACTTGCAGTCGGTGTTTTATTCGGAAGACTCATTTGCGGCTGGATTTGCCCATTTGGGTTAATACAGGAGTTAATTTACAAAATTCCTTCACCAAAATACAAACTACCCAAAATTTTTACTTATTTTAAGTATGCAATTCTAATAGTATTTGTAATTTTGTTGCCAATTGTTGTAACAGACTTTATGGGGATGGGGCAACCAGCATTTTGTCAGTATATCTGTCCAGCTGGCACACTGTCCGGCGGCATTCCTATGATTGCCACACACTCAGAGCTTCGAGCAACAACCGGATTTCTATTTGGATTAAAAATAACAATTTTATTTATAACCATAATTGCGTGTATCTTTCTCTTTCGTTTTTTTTGCAAAACACTTTGCCCATTAGGTGCTATCTATGGCCTACTAAATAAAATTAGTATTTACCACTTGGAAGTGGACAAAAAAGCATGTATTGGATGTGGCAAGTGCGCGCGCGCATGCAAAATGGATGTTGACCCTGTTGTAAATCCAAATTCCGCGGAATGCATTCGTTGTGGCGCCTGCGCATCTGCCTGCCCAAAACAGGCAATTCAACTTAAATTTGGATCTTCCAAACAAAAAAAGAATAAGGAGCATTCCCATGAAAAATAAAAAACTTGTCACAGCTTTAATGTCTATATTAATTGTCTTCTCCCTTATTGGGTGCAACGCCAAGACACAAGAACAAAATACCAATCCCTTTGTTTCTTCTGAGACCTCCAAGAATAAAATTGTTACTACTAATGTAAAAGAACGTGGCCTTTGTTTCTCTATTGCACAGAAATATCTTGATAAAGGAATCTCTTTGGAACCTGCCAGCGAAAATGCAAAGGGCTTTAAAAACGTTAGTATCTTCTATGTTAGTCCAACTGCCACTACTCTTTTACAGGAAATCAACACTATAGATTCCGCAAACCTAACCCAAGAACTTGTCATGGAATATTCTGACAAACTCGCGTCATCCAGCCGTTGTCTAATGGAGATTATTATGGTGGAAACTACACAGTACGACAGTCTTACCGCAGAGGGCGCCAAACCGGAAGATTTCACTTATTTTGCACCTGCCCAAGTAATGGGAACCAATGATATTTACACCTATATTGTCTCTATCCCAGACCTTGACGATGGCACTCTAAATGAATCGGAAATCGCAGATTACCATGCTTGCAAAGAGTACATGCAGACAGTGCAAGACAACCTTACATTTATTCCCGTGGAACCCGAAAATATAATGCCAGCTTTCACAACAAAAGATATTTATGGTAACGATGTAGACTCCTCAATCTTTTCAGAGAAAAAACTTACAGTTGTCAATGTCTGGGGAACGTTTTGTGGCCCTTGCATTCGGGAAATGCCTGACCTTGCTGACTGGGCAAGCAAGATGGGAGACGACGTACAGCTCATTGGGATTGTCGGCGATATCAACGGCGAAAATGACACACAGCACATTGAACTAGCTCAGACCATTGCCCAAAAAGCAAATGTCGAATTTACCAATCTAATTCCCAACAATGATTTAAGCAGTTTTATGTCTAATATTATTGGATTTCCAACCACCTTTTTTGTGGACCAGAATGGTGTTCTTGTTGGTGAGCCAATTGTTGGCGCAAATGTAAATGGCTGTAAGGAATTTGTGGAAAATTACCTCTCCACAAATTAAATCTTAGCTGTATAGTAGCGACCTAATCTTACTATCACACTGTCTCAAATGTTAGATATTGTATCAGGAAATATAATTTATGTAAAAACAATATTGTATCACTAGGAAACGGAGGAACAGTCAAATGAGATTTTGGAAAGAAAATCAATCCTTGATATGGAAACATCAATACGAAACAGTATGTATCACACCTTGGGGTAAAAATGCTCTGCGCATACGCGCAACAAAATTCCCCAACTTTACAGAACATAATTGGGCACTAGATGAGCCGATTCTTACTTCTTCTACCGACGTTTTTATTGAGATTAACAAGGATGAATCCACTGAAACAAGCAATGCTTCTATCACAAATGGGCGATTCTGCATTAAGGTTGATGCTGCTGGTATTATGACCTTCTACCGTGATGGTCAAAAATTTCTAAAAGAGTATCATAGAGACTATGATCAACCTTTGTGTCGCGAGAGCAGATGTCTCAAAATTCGCGGGCGAGAGTACAAGGCAATTGTCGGTGGTAACTATGCGATAAAGGTGCGCTTTGAAAGCAATGACAGCGAAAAAATCTATGGAATGGGACAGTATCAGCAATCCTATCTTGATCTAAAAGGTTGTACTTTAGAGCTTGCACAGCGCAATTCTCAAGTTTCTATTCCATTTTCAGTTTCCAATCTTGGCTATGGATTTTTGTGGAATCATCCGGGTGTAGGCAATGTAGTGTTTGGCAAAAACTATACCGAATGGGAAGCAAAAGCAGCAAAACAAATCGATTATTGGATTACCGTGGACGATAATCCAGCAAAAATTCTTGAAAATTACACAGAAGTGACTGGACGAACCCCCATGATTGCCAAGGACCTTCTGGGACTTTGGCAATGCAAACTGCGTTATCGAACACAAAATGAAGTCCTTGACGTAGCAAGAAAATACAAAGAACTAAAGATTCCTGTTGACGTAATTGTCATCGATTTTTTTCACTGGACAAGGCAAGGCGACTGGAAATTTGATAAAACGTATTGGCCCAATCCCAAAGCAATGTGCGACGAACTCCATGCTATGGGCACCAAAGTCGTCGTGTCTGTATGGCCCACTGTCGATAAAAAAAGTGAAAACTTTAATGAACTTCTGGAGCGCGGACTGTTGATTCAGACAGAACGCGGCAGCAACCAAACCTATGAATTTCAAGGTGACTGTCTTACAATCGACGTAACAAACCCAGAAGCACAAGCATATTTGTGGGAAAAATGCAAGAAAAATTATTATGATTTTGGTATTGATATGTTTTGGCTCGACAATGCAGAACCAGACTATGGCGTATACGACTATGATAATTATCGATATTATCTGGGCACTGGACTCGAAGTTAGCAATCTTTATCCAAAACTTTACACAAAGACCTTCTATGAACAGACAAAATCACTCTCGCTGGTGCGCTGTGGCTGGGCGGGAAGTCAAAAATATGCATCCCTTTTCTGGTCTGGCGATATTCCAAGTACTTTTGAATCCCTAAAAGACCAGCTTTGCGCCGGGCTAAATATGGGTCTTGCGGGAATCCCGTGGTGGACTACCGATATTGGCGGATTTATGACAGATGACGTAGCGGACCCAGATTTTCGCGAGCTTTTACTGCGGTGGTTCGAGTTTGCAGTGTTTTGTCCAATTCTGCGGATGCATGGCGACCGTGGTCCCCACGATATTGCACCGCTCTCCGAGAAAGAATGGGGCGGTGGCTGCTTGTTCACTGGACACTCCAATGAACTTTGGAGTTATGGTGACGAGGCTTTTAGCATTATGAAAAAACAACTTGACTTGCGCCTTTCCATCAAACCTTATATCGAAGCTTTAATGCAAGAAGCATCCGCGTCGGGCGCACCACTGCTGCGAACAATGTTCTACGAATTTCCTAATGATACACATTGCTGGGAACTTGAAGACCAATATATGTTTGGAAATCAATATCTAGTCGCACCAATATTGCAGCTTGGACAGCGTGAACGTGAAGTCTATTTACCTGCTGGAAAATGGAAGAATATCACCGATTGTCAAATTTACGAAGGGGGGCAAACACTCCTTTGCCCCGCACCATTAGAGCAAATTCCAATATTTGAAAAACAGAACTAACTTTCGCCCAATAATGTTTTTCACTTCTTTTGAAAACCTAGGCACGCTTTATTTCCTATAATTAGTAGGGGACGCATTATCAGTAGTCTATCAGTGGATAACAGATGATATTGCGTCTCCTTGCTGATTCTGGGCAACTTATTCCTTTGTTTTTTATTCTTTATACAACTTTTCGCTGTCCAAAAATTACTTTCCTTATAAAATGTGATGCATTTTTTATAACACAAAATTACTCAATTACATTTTATGAATATACATTCTTGACATCTCTGGCTCCCCGTCACCTTGTACCATACACAGAAATTCCCATCCATAACGCTCATAAAAAGATGTATGATCAGTCACCAAATACAGTGTGCTTATCCCCTTATTATTCATATCTTCACAGACGGTGTTTAACAGTACCCCCCGCTACACCTTGGTTTCTTTTCTTCTCCTCTGTGTAGACAGCACAGACATTGGGTGCCAAGTCTTTTCGATTGTGAAAATCATTCTCAATTACCCCTATTCCGCCAATAATCTGCGAATTTTCAATCGCTAGATACCACTGTGGCACAGCACTTTTCTGTGTTAGGCACTCCTCCATACTCTCCAAATATGCTTCCAGTGGAATCCCCCATTTATTATGAAACCACTCAGCCGCAGTTTCTATTAAATCTGGTCTATCTACCAGACGAATTACATCATATATCATAGCAAAATACTCCTTTCCTCAAACGCGCTTCTCTAATCCATTTCTAAAATTTTAGTTCAATTATAGTTGTTCATTTTCTACATACTCTTTCATAATTGATAAATAAATACAAAAGTTAATGACAAAACAGTCTTATCAAACTTATTGTTCTTATTTATTGTAACAATTCAGCCATACAAAATGTTGTTGAGAACTTACTTGCAAAGGTACAATTCGACAACTTATAAATACACATGACTAAACAGTTACGATTTATTTATATTGTACATTTTTGTTATGATATGTTATACTTAAAAGCTTAAAAGTGTATGTATTTTTACAGACACGTTTCTTAATATTATACTCTTACAACACCTAGAAGGGAACTATAAAAATGAGCACTTATGTAATAAGCGATATTCATGGTTGTTATGATACTTTTCTTTCCTTGCTCAAAATAATTAATTTTACAGATTCAGACTGCTTAATCCTAGCCGGAGATTATATTGACAGAGGTAACCAAAACTATGAAATGCTACAATGGATTACACATTGTCCACCGAATGTCCATCTGCTGCGTGGAAACCATGAAGAGGAATTTGCAGCCTATGTAGATTTGATGCTTCTAGTTGACCACAAAGAAGAATTAGATACTGATTTCTCCTCAAATTTAGATACTACAGCCTTATATTCATCTGTAGACTATTTTCTCCATTGTAAAGCACAGACTACCTTTTTTGATTCGTATCATACTATTAATAATTTATTAGCACAATACCCTGTTACGTTACATGACCTTTGTCGTTGGTCTGCACGTATTCGTCAGATGCCTTATTATGAAAAGTTATTTATAGGAAATCGAATCTGTGTTGTTGTTCATGCAGGATACACCGAACAGTTAGAAACCAAGAATACACGATTTCACAGTCTAAAACAATTTTATCTCTACGCGCGAGACGAAGTCTGTCAGTTGGGCGGCATACCACATGGCATGATTATTGCGGGACATACACCCACTATCATTAAAGGTGCATTTGCTTATAATAGAGGAAATGTTTTTCGATATTATGATGATGCAATGGATTGCATTTTTTATGATATTGACTGTGGATGTGTTTTTCAAAACCAAATATCTGACGCAAAACTCGCTTGTATTCGTTTGGAAGACGAAAAAATATTCTATGCATATTGATTCTTATCCAAAAAAGTATTTGAATACTATCAAATCGATGGTTGCCTATACAATTTATCAAATAGTAACAGTTCAGCCATGCCCATTCATAAGTTGTCGGTTTGTACAATCTGACAATTTATTTAGGCAACTTCCGACAACTTATTTCATGTTGGGCGTCCGCCCTATAAAAATGAATATACAAATTGCCTTATGTGAGCAAGCTCCCAACAGCATTTTGTACATTCAATTTTGCATGGCTGAACTGTTACATCAAATAATTTACGGCTCTATCATAACCTTGTTTTTTCTTCAATCATGTTATACTATTTCTAACCAATCATGGAACAAATTCAAGAACGCCATCGGCGTTCTTGTTACGAAGCGCGTATCATGCGCAACATAACATACTCTTCCGCGCGCTTCTGTAATCCACCAAAGCCATATTAGATGAGGGGATTGAATCCTGCCACTGATACAAATAAGTTGCTTGCTACCTATACCGTCAGGAATCATTCCACATCCGATATATACGAAATTTTTAATTTACTTCAAAATAAAAACCTATTTTAGAACTGTCAAAATCAGCAAGTAAAGATGCCTAGAAGATTGTTCAATAGTTGTTAACCGATTTAGGAGCTTCCTGTATAATTCAAATATAGGGAATTCCAAGAAGGGTGGTTGATA